>Ga0316192_10001517_pt1 | contig 17063 bp, 16 predicted proteins | sample MerIslwburrow_MG_FD_204931 | JGI IMG/M metagenome (GOLD analysis project Ga0316192, IMG submission 204931) | Coastal sediment microbial communities from Maine, United States - Merrow Island worm burrow | ecosystem: Environmental > Aquatic > Marine > Coastal > Sediment | place: USA: Maine...
GGGTACTGCCGGACATTGAAAAACTCAAGTTGGTGAAGTAAGTGTGATCGACAGCGAACAAACGATGGTATGTGCGGTAGAATTGGAATTGCGACGGACATCCGTGAAATTCGAGAGACGGAGACTGTAAATTAAATTGTGTATCTGCTTATCATTTACCCCCTGAAAAGGGAGATAAGCAAAATTAGCAAGAAAGAGTTAGAAGCTTTTGCCTGTGACGCAGCCAATGAATATTTATCAAAAAATCACGTCAAAAAATGGATGCCGTTTGAATGACGAAATTATGGAGGGTTTTCTCAAACACTACCAACGTGACGATATCCTGAAAACCCATTTATTTGGCGGTCGCTACGAAAACATTTATCTAACCGAGCAGCACATTCCAGCCCTGGGCTCCTTAATCGTTGAAGCAACTAATTATGCTGAAGACATCTTGCAAGTTAAAAACTTACGTGCGGGATTCTGGTTCAATTTCATGCCGCCTGACTCAACCACTACCTTGCATACCCACGATGACGATGATGAGCTGCTGTCAGCGGTCTATTATGTAGAGGCTGCAGAACATTCAGGTAATCTGATTATTTATGAAACATCGAATATGCCTGCTCCACGTAAGATTGAGATTACACCTGAAGCGGGTGAGTTTATCTTTTTCAAACCCGATGTTCCTCATGAAGTAACCAGGAACAACAGCGCACAGTCTCGCCTTTCCATCGGCTTTAATTTCGGTCAATTATGAAATTTAGTTGCTCATTGTATGGCACGAGCACAATACGACTTGATGTGTATAAAACGCTAGCTGCGGTAGGTTGAATGTCTGTAATGCCAAGAAAAAAGGAGCCCAGAGGCTCCTTTTTACGTATTGATCGCAGAAATGGGATTAATATCCGCCTTTGCGTGTACTCTGTGGGCAGCCACCAATTTTCAGGCCTTGTTTGGAAGGCATTAGTGGGAACATTTCGTACATGAGCTTTGATGTAACCTTTTCACCCCAGAGTTTGCCCATGGCTTTCATGATGCCTCGCTCATTCGGTTCATTACCGTCCAGGGTCTCTGCACGGACGTACTTCACAATATCCCAGTGCCTCTCGGTTGGCTCGATACCTTCCTCGGCAAACAGTTCAGTTGCAATTTCTTCGTTCCAGTCATTAACGTTGACCAGGTAACCATTATCGGTTCTTTCTACGGAATCAAGTGCTGACATCAATTTATCCTCTTTTATGCTTGAATGATTGATATATGGCAATAGTGTTAGATGACTTTGCCCGTGAAATTTGCGGCGGTAATGATATATCAGAATTTGCTAAAATTCTACTCTAAAAGAGCAACCTGAAACGATGGGATAAGGTCTAAGGTTCTAGCCCGTATCGTCAGGATTGGCTGCAGGGGCGGCAGATTACCGAATTAGTTGTATTTTCGATTCGAACGACATGTGGTGCCTGGTTGCACGCGATGTCATGCAATGACATATAATGAAAGTGGATTTTTATTGAGGGGTATTCATGCGTGGTTTTACTATAATTTCAATCGTTCTCGCGCTGGCAATCGGTGTCTATAGCTGGCAAAAAATGCTGGCGAAAAGCACACCTCGGCAAATATATCAGCCTGCTGAATACTCACCGGCACTTGGTGGAGTGGAAAGCGATGATGATTATCTTAGCGAATGTGAAGATCATAAAACCCGTACGCCGGACTGCGAAATCGAAATAGAATCAGATATAAAATCAGAAGAGCAGGGTGAAATGGTCGAGCAGCGCAGCAGCTCGCATGACACCATGATGAAATCTTTTGATCAAAAGTATGACAAATACAAAGATCAGATAAACGGGCGTCAGTAACTAGTAGCGACCGTTAGCAGTTGTCAGAGAATTCCCCGGTAGAGCATTCCAGTTGTTGAAGAAAACCGTTGTTGAATATATAAAATTCCCCCGCACATTAAACATATATTAGTGATTAGTACACAAACCAGAGATGAATTAGCGCTCCTGTAGCAGGCATGATCAGTTAAAATAGGGCATTCTGATCCGGTAGTGCGAGGTAGATACAATGTTATGGTTAAGTGAAGTATTGTTGCAGCATCATGAACTGACGACTTTTGATGAGTTGCTTGCTGTGGTGAAAAATGGCGGTGGTAAAGGTGAAATGTTCTTTCGTATGGATGTGAAACCACCCTTTCTTGATACCCCGGATAACTGGGAAGAACAGCTCGAAGCTTCATTTACTTCCAAACGATAAATCTGACGGGCTGCTGCTATGTACTGGACTGAAAATGCTGACAAAGAGAACAAGATCAAGATTCCTGATGATGTCGTTGATCTAAGCTTCAAACTCGATTGCAAATGCCTGGCCAATGACCATGTCTGGGAACTAAGCCAGTCGGTGCAGAAGATTCTGCCATGGCTGGCAGATGAACCGCAGGCGGGGATTCACCAGATACATGGTGCAGAATCAATGAATGGCTGGAACCGGCCTGAAGAACCCGATTCCCTTATTCATCTCAGCAGACGCTCAAAAATGACTCTTCGGGTTCCCGCCACGCATGTCAACAAAGCATTAGAACTGGAAGGTAAAACATTAACTATTGGTGATAACTCTCTGATTATAAAGAAGGCAGAGGTAAAATTACTCAGTCTTTATGAAGTGCAGTTTTCTCGTTATGTGATCACCGAGCCTGGTATTGAGGAGGAAGAATTCCTGCACAATGCGGTCAAAGAGCTAAAAGCGATCAACATACCGCCACGTAAATTGCTAAGCGGTAAATCCCAGTCATTCACCACGCCTGACGGTGATGTCACGACGCGCAGCCTGCTTGTTGCTGACCTCGAACCAATGGAAGCGATCCGTTTACAGGAAACGGGTATTGGAGAAGGGCGCCTGCTCGGTTGCGGCCTGTTTGTTCCACATAAAGGAATAAAACATGCCAAGGAATCTTGACAGCGATTCTTATGTCATCATAAAACAGATTAATTGACGATCGGGCCCGACTATTCGACAATATTAATGTTTAATTATATATGCTGACCGAAATAATCAGGCTGATTATTTGGCGGCATTCCTGGAAGCCGCAGCAAAGGTGGCTATTAATATTAAACGGTCAGGCTGCCAGCTAACCCCTTTGGGATATAGCGCCAGCTGCGATTAATGGCTATAGTTCCAAAACTACTATTTTGAATTGATTACTCAGCGGAGACGATCAGATGAGCACTAAACAGGAAAAAATTCAGCAGATGCTGGATATGCAGAAGAAATTCATTGAAAACGAGCAGAAAAACGGCTTCGATGCGCAAAAATACTATACCCCTGAATCAGGATCTGTTCTTGATGGTTACATCGATACCTACGATGAGCTGGCCGTCGATGTGATGAACGATGCTCATGGCGAGCGTGGGTCCAAGCGCTAAGCTAATCCTGTTTATAAAGGATTTATAGAAAAGGCCGCATTAGCGGCCTTTTTGTTTTCTGGGAAAATCAATAGAAAAGATTTATCCAGATAATTTCAATAATACTCGTCATTGCGAGGAACGAAGTGACGCGGCAATCTCTAAGCTATTGATTCTATTTCATGAGCTTGCCGTACATCTCAGCTAGCGACCACAGCAAATGCCCGAAGGGTGTAATGGCGAAAAGAACAGAGCTGCCTTGGAGTGAAATCATTGTTTACTCATTTTAAGTTGCTGAGAGTTTATATTTCAGCCCACATCCTGACGAGGTTGATATACGTGGTGCTTATTTTCTGCGTTACTTCACTTTCAGGTTCACTCCTCAGCAACTGATCCCGTGCCTGGCTAAGGTTGTAAAGTAATTCCCGCTGAGCCGGATCCCGTACCATGCTCTGCGCCCAAGTTACGGCTACCAGGCGTGAGCCTTTGGTAACAGGGGCTACCTGGTGCAGGCTGCCAGACGGGTAAAGGATGGCATCACCCGCTGGCAGCTTGTGCTTTACTTCACCAGTTGCTGTCATCAGTGTCAGGTCACCGCCTTCATACTCATCCGGCCCATTCAGAAAGACCGTGATTGATACGTCAGTACGATATCGGTCAGCCTGGCCCATGATCGGGTCATCGACATGATAGCCGTATTGATTTCCCGGGGTATAGCGTGCATAGAAAGGGGCGGCTATCCGGTGAGGCAGTACACCGTATTGATATGTCGGATGGTTCACCAGCAGACCCATGACAATATTATTCAGTTTTGCCATTTCCGGGTGGTTTTGCGGCAGCTCTTCGTTGTTTTTTACACTAACAGCCTCTTTCCCCGCAGAGAGTTTGCCATCAATAAAATCAGCCGAGTTGAGGATTCCCCTGACAATTGCCAGCTTGTCAGATGGAATGAGCCCCTTGATACGTAGTAACATAAGCCAGTTTTGAATTTAATTAAAAGTGAACCCTTATGATACTTAAAGTTTTTCTTGAAGACCAAACCTATCCGATTGAAATTCCAGATTATATAGTGAACGAGGCTGAAGACTTCTTCAGCATACTGGATAATGACATGAACCAGGGCTGGCAAATGAGCCATATCTGGATCGACGAGCCGGATGCGCATCAGCGTTGCCAGATTGTTGCAGATAAACTTCTTACCGCATTGACCAACGATGATCAAAAAACCGGGGTCATGCTGTCTGCCTATATTCTCAACCGCATGCCGGGTACGAATGAAGTTCATTTATCAGTCACCGGGGACATGAATGAACATGTCATTTCAGGAGATTGAGCCTGGACCCGGACGATACCAGCTGGTGCGTCTACATCGTACAGTGCTGTGATGACAGTCTCTACACTGGAATCACCACCAATATAGAAGCCAGGATTTCACAGCACAATAGAGGAAAGGGAGCCAAGTACACACGCTCCAGGTGCCCGGTAACTCTTGTCTATACAGAAAAATCTGAAAGCAGGAGCACAGCATTGCAGCGCGAAATTCAAATTAAAAAAATGACTTCACAGCAGAAACATGACCTGGTCGCAGGAAATCAGTAGATTTCAATATACTGATTCATCAGTTTATCCATTGCCATTTCGGGAACTTGTCATGGAATGCAATGACAAAATGTATAGAGTAATAACATATTCCTTAACACTACTATTTTATGAATTCCGCTGAACAACAGGGTACCCGCCGTATCGGGAAATGGATGATGTTTTCAGCCTGGCTGCTGGGTTTTGCCATGTTGCTGCTTTATTTCAATCATTTCCTTGAAAAAGAACTCAACCCTAACCAGTCTGTTTACAGCAGAACCGGCGAATCCGGCCAAACGGAAGTTGTATTGCAGCGCAACCGCTATGGACATTACGTAAGTAATGGTCAAATTAACGGTTACACTGTCCAGTTCATGCTTGATACAGGCGCAACAGACGTAGCAATTCCCGAGAAACTGGCCAACAAACTGTCTCTCAGTAAAGGAACTGAAAAGCGCTACATCACCGCTAATGGGACGGTAACTGCCTATTCGACGATGCTCGACAGTGTTTCGATTGGTCCTATTGTCATACCCAATGTCAGGGCTAGTATTAATCCCGGTCTAAAAGGCAACCAAATCCTGCTTGGGATGAGTGTACTTAAACGCATTGAGTTCACCCAGCGTGGTGATACATTGATCTTACGGGCACCTTAGATTTAGACAGCATCTTATAGTGGAAACTAACTGGAATGTTCATTACCAACATACATAGCGAGCGTTATCGTGACCAACCATGATTCTTTTGCAGACAACTTGAATTTAGAACGTACCATCGGCTTCAGGCAGCCAGGTGATATTGATGTTGAAAACGAGCGCCGCAAGCTGCAGCTTTATATCAATCTCAAGCTGGCTTCATCCGGGCAGCCTATCGTTGCCGGTGATAATGAAGAATTTCTTAAGACTGCGCAGGACCTGTTAAAAAGCTACCGCGAGAAAAACCGCCTGCTGACAGATTACTACTGCCCATCGGATCAACGGATCCAGTCATTCCTCGAGCGTTATCTTTCTGAACTGCCAGAAATAATGGTTCCACGACTACCGGGCATGACCTTTGTCCTTGATCGCCATGGTGTGTCTCGCGAATTGTCAATCCCGCTGGGTGAAGATGAGTTTCATTCCGATATCGTCAACAGCTACCGTGTAAAGCAGGGCGTTTTGCATAACCCGGCCAGTGACCGCAGGACAACGGAAGGGTCTTTCCATATCGCGGAAGGCGGTCTGCCCATTCCCGGTGATAAAAAAAGCGTTCCGCTGGAAACATTCGCAATGTTACTGAAGGAAGCGTTGTCTCCACCTGAAGAGCTGTTAAAAATTCCCTTCACAGCGAATCTAGATAAGCCGGCCAGGATGTTTGTCTCGCTGCTGCTGCGTCCGACCGTTTGTCCTGAAGTGCCGGGACAGGACGCAGAAAAGAATATGGAAATCCGTTTCTTCGCACCGGGCAACCTGATCAGTAACCTGGACTTTGTTGAGTCCATATTCGGCAATGGCGGCAACCCATTTCTGGCTGAGTTTGATGCCGGTCTTGATGTTGAACACTGGACGGGCCATACAGGCTGCGTGATTCTCGCACCACATTTGCCTCAGCTGACTAAAAAGGCGGTCGGTCTGCCTCACTATAATGATGCAAACGGACGTCAGCGAACACAAGGCATGTGCTGGAAAGACGAAAGCGAACTGTATAACAACGGTATGCCGTTTAAAATCACGGCACGTGATAAGAGCGGGGTAATCGTCACCATACTGGCTGATAACTATTATGGCTATTGCAAAAAGGAGGTAAAAACCCAGATAGGCTTTTCAGCCAACCTGTTTGGGCTAGCCGAGGAAGAGCATGCTGGCGGTGCGCTCGCTTTCCCGCGCAGAAACCATGGCATCGAGTTTGGTGCAGATTCCAGCACACGCGAGCCCGGCTACAGTTTTGACGATGTGATTGAGCGTTACGGCGAAATAATGGAATTGCAACCCGAAGGCTACGGCATAGATAAGAAATATCCTGAGGTCATCTACGTTCGCCAGGACCTCTGTATGGACCTGGAAGCACAAACCATAGAATGGCAGGCGGACGGTAAAAAACAGTCCATACGGCTGCAGCCGGGGAAAACCTATATCCAGCCGAACGGATACAAAGTGGAAATGCAGAAACACCCGTATGCACCTTCCTGGCGACTGATTGGCACAGATCCTGAAGGCACTCTTTGCCATAAGCCGTGCACCGTTTCCGGTGGCGGCAAATCTGAAATTTCCAAATCGATAGACGACACGGTGATTTACGGGCCATTGTTTGTCGATGATCTGCAGACAGATCTGGATACCGTTGATGAGATCTACAGAAAAGATTACAGCGACCGTTTCAAACCGGGCTTTGAATCTGAAGATAGGGATCCGACACGTTCACCGATCAGTTTGAAGAGAAGCCTGGGTTCAGTCATCAAGCTGCTGACGCCATCACCCAGCTACCGCGATGAATACAATGAATGGCTCGCCACCATCCCGCCCAGGATCCTTGCGCTGGTGTTCATCATCAAACGCTTCTATCGCGACTCCTGGGGAGAAGACTGGCGTGACTATATAACTGTCGACGAGATTGATGGCGCTTCAGGGCATGAGATCAAGATGCATGGTCGTCGAATCATCGCATCCTACCTTCGTGTAGGCTTTGATGAGGCAGGAAAATGGCGCATTTTCAAAGTTCGGCAGGACTTTATTGCTACGGAGAAGATTCAGAAAGAAGATGACATAACGGCATCTATCGTCGTCCCTGCGCGATGCCTTGCAGGCTGTCAGGATACACTGAAGAACGATAACAGTGTCAAACTGGTCACTAACTGCGAATACAGACTGTTTCAGCGACCTGATGATGCCATCATTCCGGGCTTTGATACGCAGGCAGAATCCGACATCGCCAAAGCTGGAAACTTCCTCGCCAATTATCAGCCGTTGAAGGGTGAGCAACTGGCAGCGGTCGTCGAGGACGTGCTTACCTTCGATAATTATTCACCACCGATGAAGCAGTTATTGCAGCAGGCCTATGATGAATCGAGTGGTTATGTAGTTTCATCTGCCCACCCCAGGCTAGTGGATGGCAAACCGAGTAAAAACCCCAGGTATCTGCAGGCTCGGCAGGACCTGGTAGAGCCTGTCCGCAACTATGTTGCCGAAATGGGCGCACGCTTTCATCGAAAACTACCGCTGCAGCAGCCGATTTGTCATCCAGTGGATGCCGTATTGACCGGGCGCCGTAACAATCCACCGGAAGCGGGCGTAAGGCCACTTGCTGTCTATAACCCGATCCATTACCAGGAACTACCGGAACTGTTTATGGATTTCATCTGCAGTCTGACGGGGAAATCACCGTCAACAACCGGTGCCGGCAGTGAGGGCGCGCTGACCAAGGGACCATTCAATGCGCTAAGGCCGACGGTAGATCTGAATAATGCACTCGTTTCCTATATCCTGACAGGCTATGCCGGTTATTCCAGCTCTGCCGGTCATGTCGGGCCAAATGTAAAAGTTAATCATGATATCAGCCTGCTGGTTCCGGAAATCTGGTCTCGTTTAACGGATCAACAACGTAAACCGGAAGTGATGATTGAAAAGGGTTACCTTGAGCAGTTGGAGGATTTCGAACACCAGGGACGCACAGTCCTTGCAAGCAGGCTAGGTTACCGTATCACAGACCGCTTTGTGCATGGTGTACTGGGTAAAATCTTTGATAACCCGAATGCGGTCTTTACTGAAGCCATCCTGAAACCCGAGACGCAGGACATGGAAGTTTTTGTCGATGGCATCGATAACATAGTTGAAGCACAGTGTAATGTTGCCCGCCAGTATATCGATGACGGCAGTATCGAAGATGCCTGTCCACCGCTGCATGCGTTGCTGCATATCATGGCAGAAGGTGAATACCAGGGCATGGATGTCCGTCATCCCGAGATACGGAAAATGTTCACCCGTGAATACCTGCTGCAATCGGACTGGTACAGGAAACGTCTCACGGCCAAGCAGCAGAGGGAGTCCAGGCTATGGCAGAACCACGTTTCATATCTCGAAGGTTTTATCAACAAAAATGGTTATGCCGATGTTGTTGAAGAATTGAAGATTGCTGACAAACTTGCCGCCGCACATCAACGGCTGAGCTATGTGCAAAGCGATGACTACCTGGTGAGGCTCGAAGGCACACTGGGTGCGGATACTTTAGAATCGCATCGGTATGAATAATATGTGAGAGGGTGGCTTCACGCTTACCTGGCCAGCTGATATCTGTCGCGATAAATCTAATCGAACAGATCACCGGGAAAGTTGTCGAAAGTGCGGTCGTTGGGGTTTATATGAAAGTAACTGTTTCGAGGCTTATCATACCTGCTACTAGACTAATTGTTGTTGCTGTCTCCACTAACCCGCGATTGCACCAATAACCTGTCATTCCGGCCCGGGCTGGAATCCAGTGACTTTATTGACGATTAATATCAAAACAATGGATAGCGGCCTTCGCCGGTATGACGGGGGTAGGTTAACTACTTAAATTACATTAATTATTTCTTCGATATTCCTGTTCAGTCCTTCTTCAACTTTCGTATTTGATCGAGTATTTCAGGCGCATCCCAGTCACGGTCACCAATGGCCTGGTAGACAATTTGACCAGCAGGATTGACGACATATGTGGTGGGTAAACCGCGCACCTTCCAATTGCTGACGACCTCGGATGTTTTGTCCATCAGTAAAGGGAAATCAACCGGGTATTCAGCGGTAAAGGCGAAAATAAGGTCGCTGTCTTCGCCAACATTTACTGCAAGCATTGCTATGTCTTCTTTCTTCAATACTTCCCATGCGCGTTGCATAGATGGCATTTCCTTGCGGCAGGGCGGACACCAGGTGGCCCAGAAGTTGACGATGATGACTTTGCCTTTAAGATCAGATAATCGGATGAAATTTCCGTCCTGATCTTCCAGGTTAAAATCGGGTGCTGCCGGGTTACCCGCCACCTTGGTTAAGGTATGATTTCCACCACCTGTTTTCTGAGCGGCGAGGGCATTTATGCTCTGCAGTGAAAGGATTAAAGGTATTGTTAAAAGCAGTGTGATCAGTTTCTTCATGGATAATCCGGTATACAGTTTGTATGGTTGGTAATGATTGAGAAATGATTGTTACAATCGATAGATAGTTAAGCAGCCGGCTCTGGGTGGATGTCGTCTGGACAGATAACATTATCAATCCGTCCTTCAAATATTTTTCCCTGGCTCTTCCAGCTAAAGATAAGGTCGAATTGACTGCCCGGCGGGAGCCCGTAACTGGACATTCCCCAGTTATAGTCATTGATGTCATATTCGACGCTCTCCGGCAGCAGAGACCACTCAAATGCTACACGAGCAGATTGTGATTGATTACGCTCGAGCCAGAGATTGCGCCAGTATTCTCGATGTAAAAGTTGTTTACTGGACTCACCGCTAACGACCTGCCAATCACTAATTGTCGCGCTTATTTTTCGAGACGGCTGTGTACCCGTATTCTTGATCATGGTCTGAAAAATGCAGGATGTAGCGGCTATTTCAGCAGAGTCTTTATCGAAACCGCGGGCTTCAAAATAGGCCCGGGTCTGGTCAGGCAGGCGCTGCGTCAGTCTCAGCAGAAAACCATTATTGTCCCATTGCCAGTATTTCAGACCGGTAACAGGGTCCTCACCTCGTTCTATTACGGGTTCATCGGCATATGATGGACTGATGATTAATGCAGTGCAGAACAGGAGAAGCAGGGCAGGGATGTTTGATGACATACGATTAGTATTAAGAAGTCGTTTGAATTTCATCAAATCATTTTAGCAATTACTTTCCAGTATCTCGAATATTACTGTATACACCAGGATCGTTTGTCCGGGCTTATGGACACAGGTATCACAGTTGTTTACAAAGAAGTTCATCTGCCTGTTTTCAGAAGTGGCGGCTTAGTGAGCAGCCTGTTCACCCCAGAGCTCCTGCAACCGCTGATCACGACCGCAGCTCCATCTGTAATAGTTGTAGCGCACAGGGTTCACCTGGTAATAGTTCTGGTGGTAGTCCTCAGCCGGGTAAAACTGGGTGGCAGCTTTGATTTCTGTTGCAATCGGCTTGTTTAACTTGCTTTTAATGCCCGCTAAAGATGCTTCAGCCAGTTTCTGCTGCTGTTCATCAAGATAATAGATGCCTGTGCGGTATTGTGTGCCATAGTCGCAAAACTGGCCTTTGGCATTAAGCGGGTCGATATTCAGCCAGAACACTTCGAGTAATTTTTCATAACTCACTTTATCAGGGTCAAAAACGATCTCAATCGCTTCAGTATGACCAGTGACTCCTGCGGAGACCTGTTTGTATGTTGGATTCTTTTGATGGCCAGAGGTGTAGCCCGAGGTCGTTGAAATAACACCATCAAGCTTGTCGAAGGGCGGTTCCATGCACCAGAAGCAACCACCGGCAAAGATTGCTTTCTGTGAATTAGAATTTTTTGTAGCATCCTGTGAGTCTGCAGCCGCAGGTGAAACAGCACTGAATCCTGCTATAAAAATGCATAATAAATACAATGCATAGCTGGTAATCCTTGTTTTTGTCATTTCATTTTCCCGCAATTATTGGTGGCCAGGTGTGGATATTTACTTCAGACCGCAAATCATGCAGAAGGTTGCACTGGGTATTCTTATTTTCTGGTTTTCCACGTGTTGATATCAATTGAATAAATCACTGTTTTGGTGAACTATCCATCCGCGTTTGCTCAACTGCTCACTTGCCATCGTGGTCATTGTGCCGGCTATATACAGTTCACGCGGCTTGCTGGAAAACCTGTCATTTGCTGAGAAGCGATCCAGCATCTCAGACCAGCTGACATAATCAACCGGTGCAGCAATAACCATGGTGTCCTTGTCAGTGATTGCAAATATTGTTCCCTGCACATCAATTTCCCTCAAGGGTTGCACAGTCTCGTGATAACGCTGCAGCATGCGCATTGTATTGACGACAAAGCGTGCCTGGTCAACAGTCTGTACTGAAAGAGCCAGCGGCATAGTATTCTCATGACCATTGACCTCGCCCATGGCTTCCATGGCAGCAGTGAGCGCAGCCTGGTAGGAGAGCGGGTAAGCGCGGTGTCGTAGCAGCCTGTCGACATCTTCCTGGCTAACACCGATGCCCAGAAGTGTCTGCTCTATTTTTACCCGCAGGTCTCCGGGTGGTGTGTCCCAGACCCAGTTAGTGACCAGGCTGGATGTCGTTACAACGATGCTTCCCGGAATCAGGGAAGTCGCTACATCGATGCCAAAATCCCCAGCAAATATGGACCAGGTAACTTCATCCAGCTTCTCGTCAAGTACCGGGTTGGTGGTGTAAGGATCCACGCCCAGGCGCTTAGCCAGCTTGCGCCGAGAATCATCGAAACCGAGAATGTTTACAGCAGTACTGCCAGAGGCCTTTGCTGCCTTCTTGTATTTACTTTCACTGTCGGGCAGGGCTTGTGACTGCTGATTGCCGGGCAACTTCGCTCCGGCACCTTCTATACTGCCGGGGGTCCTGTCATGGACAACATCATTGATTGTCTGTACACCCGTTTTAGTCGCCCGATAGCTGCGCTTGAAGAAACGGCTGACACCGCCTGAAATACCAGCAGCGGCTTCTTTGGGCTTTTCATAGACCTGTTTCAGGCCACTCAATTTTTCCTGCGCTGATTCCTTTGCTCCACGTTGAAATTCATCAGAGGCCTCAAATGTCTGCAATTTTACCAGTGCATCAATCTCATGCAGACGTATTTCAAGCATGCCGGGACCGAGTGCTACGAATTCACCAAATTCAGAGTCGATGACTGCTCGAGTCAGGAAGCCATCCGTTGGAACAGAAGGTGCAACACTGTAGTTACCACCCTTAATAGCAACATCGGGAAATACCTTATCAAAAGGCATTGAAGGTGGTGATTCATAGTCCGCAGCAAAGGCTGAGGAGAGGCCTAAATTCAACACAAGAAGTATTCGGAAACTGGTTTTGTATATCATAATTTTATTAACCCTAATTCGTAGAACAATACTGTATGCATATGATAAATGTAGTTTATATTAGTCGACACGCGTTTCATTATCAGCACCGGATACGGGCATGAAGCTTATTCTACCGGCACCCATCCTGGAGCAGGATCAAAGCCCTGTATCCGCACAGCCAGTTCAGCGGTATCCGGCCCCAGGTTCTGCTGGTAAACGATACCATCCTGGTTGACAATGAAACTCATGACACCGGTATTGCCGTATTCTGCCGGCCAGGCGACCAGCGCAAAACCACCCGTCATCAGGTTATCCTTGAGGTAGCTAAAAGCGCCGCCATTTGCATTCGTACCCTGAGAAGTAAGAATTCGATAGTAATAACCATGATAGGCACCATCAGGTGTTGTTTCGGCGAAAAGTGGACCCAGCGGGCTGGGCATTTCATTACCTGATGTTTCCCAGTACAGTCCATCGCGCTGATTGTCTGCACTGATGAACTTCTGTGCATATTCCAGCACTCCGTCGCCGTCCCTGTCCTTAGCCGCATATTCAAGCTGTGCGTCATAATAGGCCAGTACTGACTGAATGGTTGCCATTTCATTTCGCCCGATACGACGGATGCGTATCCGCTCAATACCGGCCTCGGTATCGAAATACCAGCCCTGAGAACCCTTGGTGATCGGGATTGGCAGTGTCCAGTTTTCTTCACCAATGGCTAACAGGTACTTTCCTTCACCGACCAGTTGCAGTGAATGAGATTTTGCATATCCCTGCAGGTATTTTTCAACGGATTCCTGACTGATGTTATTTAGCGGCAGCAATTGTGCTGCACTAAGCCCGAGAATCACGCCAATCTTTTCCCTGTCTCTGCCTGATATCGCATCGGTTATCGATTCCGCAGCGGCTTCAGGGCTGCTGAAAACAGCCTGATTAAGGTCCGTATCCACGTTAAGTGCTGCAGTGGTTTCCGCTGCAGCTGAGCATGTCGTAGTGAAAATACCGACACTGATGAATAAAATACCAAGAAATTTCTTACTGCTTTTCTTCATGAGTTTTCCTGCAGAAAGTAGGGGAGACGGGTTAGGGTTATTGAGTGATTTCATTTATCTTCTCCTCCCGCCACCGCCACCACCACGACTCATACCGCCTCCGCCGCCCCTGCTGAAGCCGCCAGAACTCTGAAATGAACGATTGCTGGCGGTGCCACGGTTGATATGGCTTTGAGTGCTGCGGGCATTGCCAGCGTTACTTAATGCATAATCGCCATAACTTGCATTCCTCCTGGCATTATTTTTCATGCTGCCGGTATCAAGGCCTGAAACTTTATTCTTATCGATGGAAGACAAATTTCCTTTGTCGATAGAAGATAAATTGCCCTTGCCTGCACTTGAAACATTTCCTTTATCAACGGTAGGCAGATTTGCCTTATCAACATTTTTCACTTTTGTACTGTCAAACTTACGGTTAGCCTGGTTAACCGAATCTCTTGTATTGGCACCTGCTGATCCTTTTAATTCCTGGCGGCCTTTTACAGGATCAACACCGCGCGATTCAAGAGCAGCCTGTGCTTTCTGACGGTCTGCATCACGCCCGCGGTATTCTTCACGCAGGTCTGCACCTCCCATTTTATTGGTGACGTTCTGCCGGTTTACCTGATTATTGGTGGTTCTATTAATATTAGTGGTTCTATTGACGCTGTTGATGTTGCTGGAATTATGTTGCCAGGTTGTATTCCTGCTGCTGGTGTTCAACCTGTTACGGTTCACATTGATGTTGTTGTATTTATTAACATTGATATCAACGCGGTGATTCCTCCAGCTATAATTACCCCATAATGCATTGGTAATGCCAATGCCAATACCAAACCCTATTCCAGTCATAACACCGGTGGCAAACCCGTAACCGACCGGCCGATAGTAATACGGCGTATAGCCAGGCCACCACCAGCTGCCATAGATGATGGTCGGGTTGTATGCGGGCACATAGACAACGCTGGGATTTGTTGGCTCGATGACAATGATCTGCTGTCCTGCATCGTCTTCAACTTTCACTGTTTGTTCTTTCGTTGTTTCAAGATTGCCCTCATCCTTCGCTTTTTTACGCAGGGACTGCGCTGTGTCCATAACCGCATCGGGATCGGCAAGGAAAGCATCTCCGAGGGTCTGCACCCAGTCAGGTTGCTGTCCCATCATGTCCAGCACCGACGGGAAGGCCACCAGCGACATGACACTCGGGTCCCAGGGTTTGGTCTGCACTTCTTTTACCGCATCGTCACCTTTCTGGTCAGGATTAGCCTTTGACCACTTAACTGCTTCAGCGACATCTCCAGGGTAGGTCGATGCCATCAGTATCTGCGATAACAGGGCATCAGGGTACAGCGCGATGGGGGCCATCATCTGGTCAAGTTCCTGCTGGCTAAAGGTCTTTTTACCATCCTCGGCAATGGCTGGCCCAAAGGGCAATGCAAACACGGTAGCCAACAGCACTATGCTTATTCTGGTGAGTAAGGTTTTCATTATTCGTGATCCTTTTGGTGATCGTTGTTGTGATGCTAGTACTGGTACTTCATAAACTGCAGGAAAAACGGTTGATGCAAGTCTTCTTATCATTTCACTGGTGGTTTCAAGGTTTATACCATATTGGAGAACTCCAGGCGCGCTCCTGGATAGTAGCTGCAACATCTTCAAGTAGTGGAAGACTATTCCTCACTGCATCATAGGTACTCCAGCGTGGCGTCGGGATTTCCAGGGCTCGAGCGTAATAGAAGGCGTGCTGCTCTGGATCAAAGTTTTTGTCCGTCCAGCTGCCCATCAGGGTAGCGGCACCGATGTTATTGGTGTAATTCGCCGTTTTCAGATCAACCGTGTTGCCCACTGCAGGCAGCAGTCCATTTGAATCGGGCTTGCGATCACCAGACCAGGCGACGTTAATGATCTCCTCGTGTGTCGTACCATCGCTATCAACCCATCCCTTGATGATCTGGATGCGGTCCAGGTTTGCCCCGTCAGCATCCTTCATTGCATAGACAGTAAAAGTCGGAGCAGCAGCAATGGATCCCAGGTCGCTGCCCATGGGAACACCCAGTTGATAGCCCTGTTCAACCAGTTTTTTCGGGTTGTCCGGACTGACTGGCAGCTCTACGCCACCGAACAGGCGAATCTTCATCCGTGGGCCGCTGGTGGCGAATGTCTCACGCCGCTTCATCGCATCCCAGATCGCGGCTCGGGTATTTTCTGTCGCCCAGACGCCGGCAAGCGAACCGATACTGAGGTCTTTGCCGTCAATCCAGCCGCCAACACCACCCGTGCGACGACGTTCTACCGTGCCATCTTCAGGTCCATGTCCACCGACGAAACTGTCTTCGGCGACATCCGAGGGAATACCGTTGTGGTTGTCCGTACCGCCGATGATGCCGTATTTGAATGGATTGGTGCCAAGCTGCTTTTCGAATGCCACGCCGAGCTTCAGGCCTTCACGGACGAAATCCCGTTTTTGAAAGACACGCTCACTGTATTTCTGTATCGAATCCGCATTTTCGAAATCAGCAAACTCGTCACCGGCCCAGAACTTACGGTGCACTTCGGAATTCCCCTTTATCTGCATCATTTCGACCAGTGGTTCAAAATGCTGCCGACGCTGTGCATATTCACGATCGATCGGTTTTCCTGCCGCATCGACATCTGGGAACATCATCTGCTTGCTGGCATTGGAATTGTGAGGAATGGCCAGCGCTTTCTTTCCCTGTGCCTCGTGCTTTGCCATCCAGTCCCATAAACCGTCTTCCCGGTTGATGTCGATATAGCTCATAGGCATATCCGGCACCTGGCCGTCACGATAAATAATATTGCGGTGAAGGTTACCGCCGTTGGGTGCGCCACTCCACTCATAGGCAACGAATGCGGTGAACTTTCCAGGATCATTGTTACGTTCCGCGGCGTCGATGGCGACTTGCCAGGCGCTTTTAACCGTTTCCGGACCGGCAAAGAAAGACGGGTGCTGAGGAGTTGTACCGCGGTTGTTTTCCACTACGTACTTGAGGAACCATTGCTGTTTTTCTTCCAGTGTCTGTAAATTTCTCAGTTGCTTGAGCAGATCCTGGTCATGACCCGGGGC
>Ga0316192_10001519_pt1 | contig 17055 bp, 8 predicted proteins | sample MerIslwburrow_MG_FD_204931 | JGI IMG/M metagenome (GOLD analysis project Ga0316192, IMG submission 204931) | Coastal sediment microbial communities from Maine, United States - Merrow Island worm burrow | ecosystem: Environmental > Aquatic > Marine > Coastal > Sediment | place: USA: Maine...
TCGGCATCCAGTTCTTTCAGGACAGTGGCAACGTGGGGCAGAAATTGGTTGTCCAGCGATCTGCCGCCATGACCCCCGGCGCCGCCGACATTCCAGGTAACGATTCGCAGATCGTTCGGATTTCGATTTGTCAATTGATAACTGTGTCGATTCCATTGATGAAGGCTGTAACCGGTCGCCGCGAAGACAATCGTGAGCACAACAAACAAAATTTCCAACATCTTTTCGCGCATGTTTAACTCCCTTGTTAAGCCACCCTGCCTTGGCGGGATGAGAATTGAAAAGGTTCTACCGTTAGCGGGTGATCACGAGTCATTGATCTAAAGCTAAACAATGCCGGCGGTTTATCAAGGGAGTTTATAAATCAGCGACCACCAGCAGAGCGTGGCCCCGGCCCCTTCCAGGGGTCTTCCTCATACTCCCAGTTCTGCTGGTGGTCGCTGATTTATATCTCCTGTCGAATGCGGAACCGGTGGTAAGCAATGGAAAGAAATGCAAAGGTAAAGGCCAGCAGTTTGGCGCCGTCCCGCAGCAAATCAGACCAAATGATCTGCTCACGAAAGAGGCCCCGCCAATAACCGATATAGGTGGTAAACAAATAGGGACGAAGTTCTATGAAAAAATGTATTTCGCTGATGACATAAAGAACCAGATAAATGGCAACCGATGCTGCGACGGAATTGATGGGATTTTTAACCCAGGCAGACACCATAAAACTCATGGCCAAGGCGGGCGTCAATGCCACAGCGGCCGCAGGCCATGCCAGAAAAAAAGCATGCAATGCCTGGTTCTGACTCAGATATTGGGGGGTAGCGGTCATCTGGAGAACACCGGGATATATATTAAGGTCTCCCCATCCGACGGCAACCAGTCCTACCAGCAATGTCACCGCCAAAAACGCGCCGGCAAGGATGGCGATGTATACGACGGCGGTCACCAATTTCGTCGCGAAGATACGCGATCGCGAAATCGGACGCGCCAGCAACAATTGCATGGTTCCGCCGGCTGATTCCGATGTCAGCTGAGCACCGCCTTCGGCTGCCGCGAAGATAGGCAATACAATCAATATCGCAAAGTAAAACGCATACAGTGCAAATAAGAGTCCATTGAAATAGCTATCGCTTTCAAATGTATAGCGAAACTCTGCCCGGCCGCCGGTTTCGGTATCCGCATATGTATAGAACCCCATCAGCATCAATGTGATAAACAATACCAATGCGCCGATGGCGACCACCGGCCGCCGCGAACGAAGCAGCTTGATTGTTTCAAATCGCCAAAACATACAATTTATCCTAACGTTGCAAAAGTCGGAGGGCTTCAGAGCCAAGGCGTCAAGGGTGAAGGCTGTAGTCGGCTACCGCGATCCCTTGGCAACACAGGATCTGAAGTCCTCCGGCTTTCCCGGAGGGTAAACAACATGGCAAAATCGATCCCATACTTTGAATTCACTATTGGAGATATCCAAAAAATTGTGTCTTCACTATGATATTGTATATAATAACGGACCATTAGCTATCCTTTGCCATGTTGTTTATGCAACTTTGGGGATTACCTCGATGCCGAGAGAAATCGGAAGCTTCGTGTAAACGTCTTATATAGGCGTCTTCGAGTCCGGGTTGCTTCTCATGGAATTCCATAAGTTTCAAGCCTTGGTTGCCCAGCAGTCTGACCGCTTCATCCAGCCGGATACTGCCTGCGGGCAGAAGCAGTCTGCCGTCTCCGTTAACTTCCGGTTCGATGCCATGCTTGCGAAGCACATTGATGCCGGCCTTTAGTTCCCCCTCGATACGAATCAAGATTTGCCGCTCTTCGCCTAGCAGCTTATCGGGTGATCCGCAAAAAATTTGACGGCCGTCATTTAGCATGAAAATGGTATCAACCAGCTTCTCTATTTCGCCTAACAGGTGACTTGACAAGACCAACGTAAGGTTGCGCTCAGTTTGAAGGCGCTTGAGGAGGCCGCGCAATTCCACAACGGCAATGGGGTCCAATCCATCGGTGGGTTCGTCAAAGACCAGCAATGCGGGCATGGGCAAAAGTGCCTGTGCCAAATTTAATCGCTGCTTCATGCCAAATGAATAAGTGTGCGCCTTATCGTCGGCACGGTCTGCAAGACCAACCGTGTCAAGGACCGTCATAATTTCGTCGCGGGTGGACCGTTCACGATGCCGCATACCGGTGGCAGAAAGAAATTTCAGGTGTTCCCGGGCGGTAAGCGAGCCATAGACGGCAGGTGGCGCAAATGCAAATCGCACACGCCGCATGACTTCGGCGCGATGAACGAAAGGATCATACCCGAACAGACGAACATCACCGGATGTGGTTTTGATAAAGCCCGCCATCAGTTTCAGAAGCGTGGTTTTGCCTGAGCCATTGGGTCCAACCAGACCTGCAATGATACCGGCAGGCACCTCCAGATCGATGTCTTTGAGCACATCGCGACCGCCAAATCGTCGATTTACATGATTGAATTGAATGATAGGTTTCTGCATTTAAGCCCTTATCGGGTTTGATCCAACAACTTGTTGCCAGAAAATTGAGGTTTTCAGATTCCAGCAATTAAAAAATTTCAAATAACAAAACACAATTAACAAATGGTTCGACAAGCTCACCACCACCCTGAGCAAGGTCGAAGGGCAAATCACAATGACCGAAATTCAAAATTCCAAATAATTGGTTTTGATCTTATTTGAGATTTGGTTATTTTGATTGAATACTGAATATTTAAGCCTTCGGCTCGGAGATGAATTATATCCAATTTTAAAACGACGGAGCGAAGCGACATCTACAAATATTCAATTTGCAATCTTCAATCTTCAATCCTCCGGATCCAGGTTGAGGTGTTCTCAGAGAATTTCAAAACGACCAACGTTATATCATCCTCCTGGGGTTCATTCCCCCGAAATTCGGTCACCGCTTCAAAGACGGCCTTGCGGATTCCTTCGGCTTCCAGACCGGCGTTTTTGCGCACGACTTCTTTAAAGCGGATCTTGCCGAACATCTCTCCTTCCGGGTTATGGGCTTCAAAAATGCCGTCGGTGGTCAGCAGCACAATCTGGCCCGGCTCGACCCTGCGGTTGAAGTCCTCGTAGTCCCAGGTCTCATCTACACCCAAGGCTATTCCGGCACCGGAAAGCGTTTCAAACCGATCGCTGTGGGGACAGTAAAGGAACCCCGGATCATGACCGGCCCGGACCCAGATGATTCGGTTGCTTCGAGGTTCGACCACAAGGTAAAACAAAGTCATGAACTGTCCGGTTTCAGCTGTATCGGCTGAGATCAGCCGATTAACTCCGGTGATGATGTCTCCGGTGGCGGCGGACAGGGTCGCCCGGGCGCGGAGATACCCCCGGACGCTGGCCATCAGCAATGCAGCAGAGACGCCGTGACCGCTGACATCCCCCACCACGATACCCAGACTGCGATTGGGAAGCTCGATATAGTCGTAGTAGTCTCCACCGGTTTCATCACAGTAAAGGCTGCGGCCGGCCACATCGATGAATTCCCGCTGGGGTGGTCGCTGGGGCAGCAAATTTTGTTGAACCTCCTGGGCCAGGTTCAACGCGGCAATGATCTCTTCCAGTGACCGGGAGTAATCCGCCAGGCGGTCATATAAGCGGGCGTTTTCAAGTGATATAACGGCCTGGGCACTGAGCACCTTCAATGCTTCCAGATGCCCCGGTGTAAATACACCGGTGGTCAGATTATTTTCCAGATATAACAGCCCGGCCAGCTTGTCTTTGGCGGTCAAGGGCATACACAATATTGATTTGGGTTGATTTTTTAAAACATAGGGCGTATTGGTGTATTTCCCCTCATTGGCAGCATCATCCAATACGATTGGCTCGAGGGTGCGGGCGACATAATTGACAATGGACCGTGAAAGCGCATGACTGCTCTCCAGGGGAGTGGACTGACGAACCGTGACAACTTTACGGTCCACCGACATTTTGGCTTCCACTAAAAGCCGTCCACCGGATTCCAGCACCAAAAAACCCCTTTGGGCACCGGCATTTTCCATGGTAATGTTCAACAGTTTTTCCAGCAAATTGGCCAGCACTATTTCACTGGACATGGCCTGAGCGGATTTGAGCACGGAAGCCAGGTCCAGCCTCTCGCTGGTATCGCTGCTTGTGGTGGTCACATCGGCCAGGCCGTTTAACAAATTCGTCTGAGGAGATCCACTTGCGGCCGACAACAGTTCGGGAAAGGATTCGTCCAAATCCTGCACCTTGGAAGCGGCCCCCCAGCGCAAGTAGTTGTATCGCGCTTCGGTCATGTAGGCCCGGGCGATGGAGATCCTGTCGTTTGCCAGGTAAAAGCGGGCCGCCAGTTCATTGGCCATGGCCTTGTCATGGATAAAGCCTCCGTCTCCGGCCATTTTTATAACGCGGTCAAATAGCTCCATGGCCGTCGAATCTTGGCCGAGGGTCCAATGGCGCACGGCCTTGACTAGGTCATACTTGTGCTGGTAGTTTAGCGGAGACTGCCGGGCCCACCGCCGTAGTTGAGTCTGGGTATTTTCAACTCGCTTGAGGATCTTTCCTTTTTCCTCGGGTCCGACATCCGGATAACAGGCCAGGTGTGCCAGGGAACTCCAGCAGTAAAAAGCAGGGGCTCCGGATCCCATGGCGGTGGGCCTTTCCAATACTTCCTGAACCCGGTCAGCATTCTGGACGGCCCGGGCCGGTTGTCGGAAAAGCAGACACAGAAACAATTTGCAGTTGTAGAGTCCAAAATCTCGGCCCTTGTTGTCGGCCTCCGTGTCAATGGCCAGCATTTTTTCTTCGTCGTAAAAGCGGCCGACCAGACGGCAGGGATCGGTGGGTGCGTCTTGTAAATTTGCCACCACCTGACGATACAGCCGCATAAAGTGGTAGCCTGCCTGCACGCCCGTGGCCTTGGCGACGGGGTCATGTTCGGCCATGGTTTTTTCGATGTCGGCCAGCTCCCATCCGCTCATAAACATGTGTACGAAATAAAAGGCACTGGAATAGGTGATATAAAATAGATCGCCGATCTCCCGGGCGGCCTGATGGATTTCCAAAAACGGCGCCAGGGTTTCCCTGAGATGCTTTTTCCAGTGCCTCATAATCAGATTAAAGATAAAACGGGTGGGAATTCGGGAAACATCGGCCTGGGGCTGCTCCAGAAACTGTAGCGCCAGCTGTCCGAACTGATAGCCGGATTCCATGTCACCCCTCGATCCCAGAAGCACCCCATAGTTCAGATAGGCGGTGGCCGAGGCCGGCCCGTTGCCGTGGCGCACGGTCAATCGAAGTTGCTCGTTGGCCAACACTGGATACAGCTCCGGATAAATCATCGCCAGCGCGGCATTGGCTCGCATGATGATCCGCATGATGGCTGTTTTAGACGGGTCCGTCATGGGCGGTAAGTGTGCCAGGTGGTCGAAGGATTTTCCGGCCAGCAGAATTTTGGTCTTCAGCAGACTCAGTCTGATTTGCAATTTGCCCGGTGTTGTCGGCAAATTCAATCCCAATTTTTTCAGGATCTCGAGGGCCGCCAGGCAAGCCTCCACCCAGCGGTTTTGGGCGGTCAGCGCCAGGATTTTGACTTCATAGACCGGGGCCTGATCCAGGGGATTGCGCGCATGTTGCAGGACAATCTGAACCACTCGTTCCATTTCGTGGGTGTCGGAACACAGAAACGCTCCTTCCGCGGTTTGGGTATGCAAGGCCAGGGCCAGATCATAATGAGCCTCCCAGCAATTTTTTGCCAACAGATCCAGGCCGGTTTTAAAATAGCGCAAGGCGATCGCGAATACAGCGGACGCTTTGGCGTATTTGCCGGCTGACAGGTTTAGTTCGGCCAGTTCTATACGTTCCGGTTCCTTGGTTAGCATCGCCCGTCCGGCATTGAGCTGATCGACCACCATAAAAATATGGTCTACCCCCCCATCCGGGGGTGCCTTCTGCTGCAGCCGCTTACCGATCCGGAAATGCAGCATAGAACGCTCAGACTCCGCCACCAAGGCGTAGGCGGCCTGGTGAAGGCGATCGTGGGAAAACTTAAATTCGCAGTTCAAAATATGGTCGGCGGGTGACGCCAGTAGTTTTCGCGTGCCCGAATCCCAGTATTGTTCTATGCAGGCAGTGCCAAGCGGCACAATCAGACCCTTGGCCTTGGCTCGGCGCAATGCGGCAGCCGTTTGCTCCCGCGACGTTTCGCACGCTAAAGCCAAATTCTGCAGATCAAATTGACTGCCAATAGCTGCAGCCGTGGTCATCACTATCAGCGTTTCATCATCGAGACGTTGCAGCTTATCGGACATTAGTTCGACCACGTTGTCGGTGATCATCCGGCTGCCGATAGCTGCAATATCCCACTGCCAGCGCTGTTGGCCGGCATCAAAATGCAGTAGGTTTTCAGAATACAGCAGGTTTAAAAATTCATTCAAAAAAAACGGGTTCCCCCTGGTTTTTTCAAGGAGAACCTGGACTAAAGGCGCTGCCGTTTGGCGATCGCACCTCAAGGTTTCGGCGGTGACCTGTGCAAGGTGCTCCGAATTCAGGTTCGCCAGTTCCATCCGGCCAACGGTGGTGCCTTGCTCCTGAAGGGCCTCTCGAACCTTATGAAGCGGATGATCGGCGTCGGTCTCCTCATCCCGATAGGCACCTATCAGCAAAAGAAAATCGATCCCGTCATCGGCCATCAGGGATTGAAAGAGATCCAAAGAAGCAGGATCGGCCAGGTTTAAAAAGTCCAGAAACAACACCAGCGGACGTTCCGGCCGGCAAAATATGCGGATAAAATTCAACAGTACCTGTTTGATGCGTCCTTGCGCGGCAGCCGGTTCCAGCTCCATCACAGGCGGTTGGTTTCCGACAAGGGTGGCCGCATCCGGAATCAGACCCACTAGGATCTGCCCGTTGGCCCCTAAAGCCGCTAGAATGCGTTCGCGCCACTGAGAGAGACGTTCCGGGCTTTCGGTCAGCAGCTGACGAACCAGATCATGAAAAGCGGTAACAATGGCAGCATAGGGTACATTACGACCCGGTGCGTCAAATTGCGCTTGCAAAAATAACCCCTGGTGGCGGACAAATTCTTTTGCGGCTTCCAGAACCAGAGCGGTTTTTCCGATACCGGCCGGACCGGCAATGAGCATCATTTCTTTGGCGCCGCGGCTGACGCGCTCGTAAGCTGCCGCCAGCCTGTCGATCTCTTTTTGCCGGCCCACCAGTTTGCGGGACATCTGAAAATGGGCAGACAGGTCCTGCCGGGCTAAAGGAAATGGATTTATCCGTCCGGTGTTCTCCAAACGCTGGAGGCACTCGTTCACGTCCGCTTCAATACCCCGGGCGCTTTGGTAGCGATCCTCAGGATTTTTAGCGAGAAGCTTCATGATGATGTCGGACAAAGCGCCGGGGACTTCCTTGTCCAGTTTACTCGGCCTCTCAGGTTGTCTCGCAATGTGGGCATGAACCAGTTCAAGGGCGTCGGTGGTTTCAAATGGGAGTTTGCCGGTAAAAATTTCATAAAGCGTCGCGCCTAAAGAATAAAAATCTGTGCGCCAGTCGACCGGTCGGTTCATTCTTCCGGTCTGTTCGGGCGACATATAGGACAACGTTCCGGCCAACTCATGGGTTTCACCCACAGATGCGGCACCTGAAAGGGTCCGCGAAGAGCCGAAATCGATGATTTGGAGCTGGTTGGTTTGGGGATTGAAAACTATATTGGATGGCTTGATGTCCCCGTGAATGAGATCGGCGGCGTGAATTTCCCCCAAAATACGGATAGTGTCGGCGGCAATTTTTAACAGCTGTCGAAGGGTAAATGTTTGGGTTTTCAGCAACGTTTTTAAATCCCGGCCGCCGATATCTTCGGTGATCAGGACCAGTCGATTGTTAACTCGTTCTAGATCGATGGGGCGCGCTATCCCTTCAACTTTCAGACGACGGGTGGTTTCGTACTCTCGCCGATAGCGCAGAATTTCTTGGGGGATGGGGTACTCCTCTTTAAGCGTTTTTATGATAACCGGTCGATCGCCCGCTGTCTGTTTGGCCCGGTAGACGACTGAACGAACACTATCATAAATTTTTTCTTCGATCTGAAATCCGGGGATGTCGATCATAACGTCCTCTTGTTACTGACTCAATTCATAAGCCACCCCGCCCTGGCGGGATGAGAATTTAAAAGGTTCTACCGTTACCGCGAGGGCATGCTTTATGGGTGCAAACCTGATCGATGCCGGCGGCTTATGAATTGAGATAAATCAGCGACCACCAGCAGAGGTGGCCCCGGCCCCTTCCAGGGGCCATCCTCATACCCCCAGCTCTGCTGGTGGTCGCTGATTTCACCAAATTTTAAGGCTTCGTTGGGCGAATCGGGAATTTTGGGCAAATATAAATTAATCCTAAACTGAACGTTGAACCGCTTAACCTATGTTAATGTAAGACACGAATAGGGATTTTGGCAATATAGAATCTGGTTTTTCCTAATGAGCGTCGGCCATGGTAAATATTGCTTCCTGATGGGACTATCTTAATTTGGGGTATCCCGAAAAAGGTTGACAGCCTTCGGGCAAGATTTGGATAATAACGATCCCGTTCAGGGTATTTGCTGCCAGACACCCAATTTAAAATCACGATAAAGGAGGTTGTCGTACATGAAAAAAGAGGACATTAAAAAACTCGCTAAAAACAAAGATTTTATCTCCGGAATATACAATTACTGCGATCGATGGTGTGAGCGTTGCCCTTTTACCTCACGTTGCATGAATTACGCAATGTCCCGGGAGTATACGACCGATCCGGAAGCCAGTGATTTAGACAATGAAAAGTTTTGGCAAAGCCTTTCTGAAATTTTTAAAGTGACGCGTGAGATGCTGGAAGAATCCGCCGAAGAGCTGGGGATTGATATTGAATCGATTGATTTTGAAGCGGCATCCCAGGAAGAGAACATCAAAGATAAAATTGTCGAAAATCATGAATGCTGCCGGGCTGCAAAAAAATACAGTGAAATGGTCACCGAGTTATTTGAATCTGAATACCTTCCCACCTTACGGGTTGTGGGCAAGCAGGAAAGAAATAATACAGTTGAATTAAAAAGCGTCGATTCTTTAAGCGGACCGGCCGCTATTGAAGAGTTGTTAGAAATAATATATTGGTATCAACATTTTATTTACGTCAAATTGATGCGATCTGTTCATGGCACTTTAGGAAATACTTCGGAATTGTTGGAAGATTACCCAAAAGACTCCGATGGATCTGCCAAAGTCGCCTTGATTGCGATTGACCGCTCAATGGCGGCCTGGATGCATATGCACAACTATTTTCCGAATCTCCAGGCTCAAATTCTTTCAATACTGGCGCAGCTTGACGGCTTAAGAAAGCGGGTGGAAACCATTTTTCCAGAAGCCAGGAATTTTATTCGGCCGGGATTCGATGAGATAAATCTGGATATATAGTTCTACTTTATCATATTTGCTTATAATTCAACCCCTTGTCATAACAGCTTGATATTGCACAATAAACGAATTTCTAAAGTAACCTGAATTGCCTAAAATTAAGGTTGCCAAATCCGATGATCGACTCCAAATCCTCTGTATTTTCTCCATGGCTATTCTAATCTTTTATAGCAGTTTCGCAGGTCCACCCATAAATGAATCAGTTCAAATCTGACGGGCAAGACATTTTTCCTTTTGATAGCCTGACGAGTTTTAAAAAAGGTTGTCGTGTCGAAAAAAAACTTTATTTCCGCATATTCAGGTGCATGTTTTTTCTGATAATCGTTCACTTCGGATTCAATCTCTTGCGGTGTCATGCTAATGATATATCCGATCATCATTCCTGAATCAGCCCGTTTTCCATACTCGTGAAATTTACTATCAAATCGTTTGATTCCGTTTTTCACATAATTCTTATTGCTAATCCATGTGGCGCTTGTGGGGTTGCCTAAAAGTTTGCACTCAATATGAAGTGATATTTCGTATTTTTCCGGAGAGGCCGCCCAAGGATTTATACATTTACACGTAAAATCCGGCCGTTTTTTAATCTTGCCACCTTTGAGTTCATCTCCTGTAACCGGTTGAATTGGGGTTTCCCAATAGGGCGTCTGCAATTCCTGATTTCGGGATTTACCGAGTTTGTAACAAACTCTATTGAGGATTGAGCAGAGAATTTCGGAAATGGCATCTTCATCTCCGGAAACCGAGGCCGATTCCGACAGTTCTCGGAGGGCCATAGAAAATACTTCCGAGTAAAGTAGTATATGTCGGTTCCAAAGCGTTATGAAAGGAGAGAGTGGGCGACGTGCCATTGGTCAACGGGATCTCCCTTTTTTCGGCATCGTATCTACCATGCGTTTACAAATTGTAGCATCCGCGTCCTCCCGGGCCAGACTGCGAGTCCAAAAGCGTTTCTCATTCCTTTTGATGAGAATGATGCCGGAATCAGAGACAACGTGAACAAAACCATCCAGAATAATCTGTGAAACCCCCATGGGCTGGGGTAAAACTTCTCCAATCTGATTAAGAACAGCGCTCCAGCTGTTATCTTTCACTTTGAGGTCATAAGAATCCCCCTTGTCAGCCGCATAGAATTCGACGGCCAGCATATTGTCATGTGCACCAATATGCACCTCTCCTCGCATCTCTTCATCACTCCCAAGATAGGCGTTCCATCGGAGGCAGAAATTGTGTATATAGTTTTCAATCCATGACAGGTCGCTTTTTTTGACGGCCTGCATCGCACCGAGACTGTCAAATGGTCTGTAGAAAAACGGCAGTGTTACTTCACAAAAATCGCGGATTAAATCTTTCTGTTCATCATTCAATTCATATAGTTCAAACACAGCTTCATCAAGTTCTCTTTCCCATTGGCGACGTTGTGCTTCGATTTCTTTTTCAAAAGGTTCATGGGGATGGAGAATGTCCCGTTTTTTTGGATGGTAGTTGCGAAGCATATCGACAATAGCGATCACCCTTTTAGTCGCCGGGTTGGATCTGTCGAAAATGACCGGCAGTTGAAGCAGCTCGTCGTCGAGATGAATTTCATGATGCCAAAGACCCCAATTGGATGAGGTCATAAAGAAAAAGTACCGCGCTACGGATGACCAAAGAATCCCGAGGATCGTTTTATATTTCCATTCCTCCGGTGATTCGAGTTTTATACCATAAATTGCATGAGTAAAACAAAACGGTTCTTCTTCATAGCGAGCGACTATTCGGCCTTTATCAAAAGCCTTTTCATCAATACCCCGTTTAACCAGAAGGCGTTTGCCGGAATATGCGCCTATTCTTCCGAATCGGTATACTTTTTTGGGGGGATCTGAAAAGGAAAGGGAATCATATCTTGAAAATTTGCCAATATTCAAAGCTCTAAATGACTGAAGAGCGTCTGCATTCTTGTCTTTGTTAGCAATTATGAAACCTTGACCAGACTCCTCGCGAACGGAATACTGCATAAGCCGCCGGTGTTTTCTTATTAAATTAAGAAATTTTCTGTCTGCTGGTCTTCCAAACCAAAGTTCTTTCCAAGTTGATAATCCCACTAAATCTTCTTGCAACAAAACATGCAAATCGTATCTTGAGAGCGCTATTGCCTGTGTTTTATTAATAGCTATTGTCTGTTTTGGGGACCAATAGTGCACCGGCTTGTCCTTTTGTCCTTCTTTACTGAATAAAACTGAGACAAAAGGGGATATCCCTCCCTTAAAAAAGAATTTTCGCACATGGGAAAAATTGAAGACCTCATCGAGTCTCACTCTATCAAGCCAATGTCTCCTAAACTGCTGTGTTGTTTTGCTGTGCTTAAACAAAACGCCGGCAGACACCAGCATACCAGCCTTGCCGTTCGTTCTCAGAAGATCCAAGGCACGCCATAGAAATGCTTGTGAAGGTTCACCATCTCCAATTGGTCTATTGTTGGATTTACACCAATCTATCAAGGTTTTGTGCCTTGTCTTTGCCTGTACATCGGCTTTATTCCCGAGGGCTCCCCAGGGGGGGTTGCCGACTACAACATCGGCACAGCCTCTGCCAAAACGTTCTTTCCAAACAGGGATGGACTCAATCAATTTGTCGTCAAAGGCATTCATCGGAAGGATGCAGTGTAAATGGTTTGTAGATCGACTGGTTGTTGCTACTAGATTAGGCAGCCTGTTTCCCATCTTAATTTGCCGGTCGATCGCCGGCGGATCAAGATAGTGAAGCATGGAGAGATAAAGGCTGAATGCCGTGATCCTTGCAGCCTCATCATTCGCTTCAATTCCTGCTATCTGTTCTTTCAAAATGTCTTTCAGCTCGTCAAATGCGGGCGGCTGCTTCTTCCTGTGCCATTCATATCGAACAATGCGCCGGAAGGCTTCCACTAGAAAAATACCGGAGCCGCATGCCGGGTCCATAACACGTGGAGTTTTTTTGAGGACATCGGGAGTCAAAACACGGCTGAGGACAAACTCCGCCAGGACTGGGGGAGTGTAGTAGGCGCCGTCCTGCCGCACCTTACTCTTCTTTTCATCATCGCTTGCAGAACCATGATAAAATTCTTCATAGATTGAGCTGATTAAATCCAGCGGGATGATGTCGAAACGGTATGAATAGAAAAAAAGTTTTTTCTGAATCCCGACGTCACCATACAATAAATCCTGAATCTTCCTCAAATGTTTTTGGCCGACTACCTGTTCCTCCTCAGCGACATCGGGAAACATGTCGCCATTGAAGTCTTGGGCCAGCTTCTTAAACAAGGCATAAGTAAAAGCTTGATCCAACAAAACACGGGGGTAGAACGTTTCATGCTCAGAGAAATCAAATCCTGGTCTACTGACAGGCTTGCGCAAGATATCAGTCCACCCGGCGTGTTGACGGGCAATTTTAAGGAAATACGCTTCCGTTAATATGCCGCGATTTTCAAGGTACCGAATGAATATGGATCTCCCGATAAGCGCATGCGCAAATCGAACCCGATTTCCACTAAGACCAGCATCAATCAATTCTCGACGAACTGTCTTCAAGTCCCGAATAAGGGCCTTGTCCGCACGGTTTTTAAGATCGCCGAACCTCACATCTGCAAATACTCGACCGGATTCCACATTATCGCGGTGGAAAATTTGAAGTTCACGGGAGACTTTGGTAAGATCATGGAGGGTTTTCAGAGCATTTAAATTCTTCCAATCCTTTTGGTTGTTTATATCGATTGGTTTTTGTGCCAGGTCATATACAGTAATTTCACCGGGTGATGCAACAAACAGCAGTCTCGGTCGTGCAAGACACCATGCCTTATTGAAAGCTCTGACCTTTTCTTCAAACGCTGTTTCGCATTCGGTAAAAACAGCTACAGGATTATTCTCAACAAAGAATATCTTTTCTGCGCCAATCCGTTTTGCTGCTGAAAGCCACTCACCTTTTTCCAACCAGTCAATGCTATTTTGACCACTTAACGGTTTATCAGTCGAGGTGTACAGACTGCCGCTCTTAAAGTCCAGTTGATCATATAAAATATTTAGAAGCGTCATAACCTTGCTCCAACATTTTTGTATTGATACTTGTACAAAAAATTAGAGAAAAAAGGTGGCAATATTCTGAAATATTCTTTCGTGAAGATAGTCTTAAAAAAACAAAAAAGGCTATGAAATGGTTCAATTCATTTCTCTACAGACCCATATCACTTTTCCGATAATTCGTACATTTTCCATTTCTTCATCTCTAAAACGCATCATGGGATACCTTTCGTTTTCAGAAAGCAATACAAGCTCTTTAGGTCGTTTCTCCAGTCTTTTTACGACGATTGTATCGTCAAAACCTACGGCATAAATAGCGCCCGCCAATACCGCCTTTTGAGATTGGTCTATGAGCACGGTATCTCCCTCTTTCAGCTCAGGTTCCATGCTGTTTCCAAATATATCCATTAGGACCATATCTCTTGCTTTTCCTTTTTTGCTTAACCAATCCTTTCGAAATGAATAAAACTCTTTTATATCCGGTTCTGTCTCAAAGGATCCGCCCCCGGCAGATAACCTGGCCTTAATCTTTGGGACTTGAAGGAATATTTCATGATAGATGTTTTGGCTCAAAACTTTTGACCCGGTTCCTTTTTCCAACCAGTCCGGATTTACATTAAACAACCGTGATAATTCGGTAATCCACTTTATTGGTATTGAATCATTTTTTTTTGCTTGGGTAATCGCGGCTCGACTGATACTCAAAGTTTTCGCCAAGCTAGCTTGAGATGTAATTATTGTGGCTTCACGAAGCCTTTTGATGAATGAGTCAAATCGTTCGCTGGGCATGATCTTAAAAGAAAATCTATATTAACATTAATGTTAATATAGATTAACAAATTGTTTATATTTGTCAATATATTTTTCATTGTTGTCCAAAATAATCCAAAACCGCCTTTTCGAGCCATGTAATATCAGTGAGTTATGATCTTTCTTAAAACTTTATTCACCAGTGACACTGCCACGGCACAGGCCGTCCTTTATCATGCTCATCTTGGATTTTACTGTTGAACGATGTAACTTGTTTATCCATGCTTGTTGCGATTGCATCAGTTCTTTGAAAAGATTGTCCGGTTTATGAAAAGACTAAACTGTTAATTTCATCCAGCCTACACAGACAAACCGATTGCTCTCATATCACGCCACAGGTTCCGGCGGCGGTTATGCTTTTTACGCCATCTTGAAAGTAACACCTGGTAAGTCTTCTGATTCAGTTCATGCACTGCTTTGCTCCAAGCGGAATGATGGCTATAATCCGATTTATAGACATTTGCCGGATCGGGCACAATCAGGTGCAGGTGCTCTTTCCATACATCCATCGCAAGGTGAAGGCGGGAACCGGCTTTCATTTTCTTCAAACCGTTGCACCGAAAATTACCGAGGAGGTCATCCGGCGATGCTTCTTCCGGCAGTGCAGTCTCGTAAAAGGCCGGATATTTTTTCTTAAGAGTTTTACTGTCAGGCAAGTCTGACGTCAAACGGGCCAGCCAGTGCCAATATTTTTTGAAGGTTTTCTTATCTTTCTTCAACTCCCTCAGCCAACCGTTGAGCTTACGCATAAACCATTCCTTTTTTTTATTGGGGTCCAAACTGGCCTCAATCAGCCAATGGAGCCAGGAATCGGGAACAGGGGGAGCATCCATATCGCGAGAGAAGCTGCGCTGAGCCATTTCGGTTTTCCACTGTTCAAAAAGGCGATTTATGGTCTTTTTTACTTTGGGATTGATGACCCGCTTGTACTCTTTGATAACCGCCTGACAGTCTGCCGGCGAGCGAAATATAACGCCCTGTAATTGAGCGGCCGCCCCGCGCTGCAAATTTTCCAATTTCAGAGAGACCTTACCCCAAATTTGCAAAAGGTCCGCTATCTCCTCCCGTCCTTTCGCCATGGAATACTGATGCTGACCAATGAGCAGTGAAACTTCCGGGTACCATTTACCCTTTTTTTTACGTGCCAGAATACTGGCAAAGGTTTTTTCCAGCCAACTTTCAGCTTCTTGATAGTCTTTCCGATTGACAGCATCATCGACCAAGGGACGGCCATATCGCCAGTTATGGCTTAAATACCGTCGACAGGTATCCAGGTACTTTGTTGAATCAAACCGGGATTCATAATTATGGTTGATTTGATGCCACGGGGAATAGACATTACTCAGATCAATCGTGTGCGTTTCACCCTGCAAGTGGGTATAAATTTCGCGGCAGGCAGCAGCGGGAAGTTTTACAAAAAATTCAACCCATGCATTCCGATTCAGGTAAACCAGCTCATATAAATCCCCAATTTTAATAATTTTTTCGAGCAAGGCAATGCCGGGATGGGGTTCATGCTGCAAACCCGACCATATCCACTTTAACACACATAAGGTTGAATACTTTTCAAGCCCCAATGGATCACCATATTCAACCCCCATCCATTCCGGATACGAAGCGATGTTTCCCTCGATGTCCTCTAACGCCTCTGTAAAGAGTTCCGGATCCTCAACCGAATTATAGACATCATCAATCAAGCCCAACATATCCCGCGCAATCGGTTCAAGATCAGATGCGAAAGAAGCGCCGGCAAAATACGGTTCCTCCCAGTGGTGATTCTGGACCGCATACGTTCCGTCTTCATCTCCGAGTTCGGCAACTATTTCGTGCCAATGACGCCATAGTGAATTCCAATATTCCAGGGTCCGTTTATGGGAAGCCAGCCGACTTTCTGTTTTCCCGTCGGCTGGCGACCGAACGTCTTTTAGAACATTGTCAACGGTGGCGGCCATATCCGGATCCGCCTTTTTAAAATCATCCATGAAGCTTTTCAAACCGCCGTTTGATGCAACCACGTCCAGCAAGCACGCGATCTGTTCACTTGTCAGAGATTCCAGCAATAGCTGACCAATCTTGATTTTTTTATCTTTCATCGTACAACTCCAATCCCTTTTTTTCATTCTTTTTAACTGTAATTCCTACGCTTATGTCAACATCTAAATTCAGAACTACTGACGTGTCGTAAAATCTGATGCACTACAAATGTCTGTGGCCGCACCAACAATAATGGTTTTCGGGCGAATAGTTCTGAATTTTTATTTTCAAAATCGTTTCTAAAGTGCTAAAGATTCCAGGAGTTTTTTGGAACCAAAAAAGTTGGGGCGATGATTTTGATCAATTTGCAATAAAACTGGAGAACTCTCATGAACGACCAGAGACGACGAATGAGCGGCGGAGAAGCAATGATTCGGGCCGCAATGGCCAACGGAATCGATACCGTTTTCGGAATTCCCGGGGCGCAGATCTACCCTCTGTTCGATGCCATACACCGTCTTCCCGGAATTAATGCGGTTATTAGCAGACACGAGCAGGGAGCTGGGTATATGGCCATGGGATATGCCAAAGCAACCGGCAAACCAGGTGCATTTGCGGTCGTCCCCGGTCCTGGTGTCTTGAACACGACTGCGGCCTTATGCACTGCCTGGGGTTGCAATACCCCAGTTTACTGTATGACAGGTCAGGTACCATCTACCTTTTTGGGTAGTGGGAGAGGGCATCTACACGAACTTTCAGATCAACGGGCCACGCTTTCAACCTTGGTAAAATGGGCGGATCGGATCGATGATC
>Ga0316192_10001522_pt1 | contig 17048 bp, 15 predicted proteins | sample MerIslwburrow_MG_FD_204931 | JGI IMG/M metagenome (GOLD analysis project Ga0316192, IMG submission 204931) | Coastal sediment microbial communities from Maine, United States - Merrow Island worm burrow | ecosystem: Environmental > Aquatic > Marine > Coastal > Sediment | place: USA: Maine...
AGTTCCGATTATGACCGTCGGCAGTCCCGGAGGCTTCTGCCGCCACGGCGGCCCAGGCCCGTTGGTACACATCCGGGAAGAATTTCAGGTAGCCGGGATAGTCCCTGCGGGCCTGCGAAACCGCTTCGGCATCGAGCTCGACGATGGCCAGGGGGTCGGTGGTTTCGATGACCACGCTCCCATTCGGCGCGATGACGGCCGAGGGTCCGTCGGGGGGCAACACCTCGCCAGACGGCGGTCTGTTGACGGTCACCACCCAGGTCGCGGCGGTCACGGCATCGGCCCGAAGAACCAGGCGCCACCGATCCCAGCTCGCGGCGGGAGTTGCCCGCGGGACAAAGATCACGGCGGCGCCGCGAGCGGCCAAGAGCTGGCAGCCCGTGGTCCGGTTGGCGTCGGAACAGATCTGGATGCCGAGGGGCAGGGGAAAGCCGGGGATCACCTCGGGGGAGTAGGTGCCGGGTTCGTAGTGGTCCGCCTCCCAGAAGTGTTCCTCGAACGGCAGGTGGATCTTGCGGTAGGACGAGCGCAAGACACCGGCATTGTCGAAGAGCAGAGCGGTGTTGTGTCTCCTGCCGGACGCGGAATCGCGGATGATCGCCCCGCCGAGAACGGCCACCCCGGCTCGGCGGGCCGCCTCGGCCTGAATCCGCTGTCTTCGACCTCCGGGGCCCTCGGCGTCGCCGTCTTCGGCAGCGCGAGAGGCAGGAACCCACGGGTCCAACGGGAGTTCCGGCAGCACCACGAGTTCGGCGCCGGCGGAACGCGCCTCCTTGAGTCGGCCGGTCAGGCGATCGCCTCCGGGATCGTCGAAAAACACCTCTGTCAACAGGCCGACGGTCAGCTTGGAATCGGTCATGTGAGGTACCCTAACGCGAGCATTGGGCGAACTCAAGCCCGGCAATCCACAACGGGAGACTCCATGCGCATCGCACTCATCCAACAGCCCGCCACCACCGATCCGACAGCCAACCTCGAGAAGGGGATCGCTGCCCTCGAGAGAGCCGCCGCCGACGGCGCGGAGCTCGTCTGCTATGCCGAGCTTGCGTTCGAGCGGTTCCACCCTCAGAAGCACGCCGAAGCCGGCTTCGAGAATCTGGCGCAGACCATCCCCGGTCCCGTCACCGAGGCGTTTGCGGCGAAGGCGCGGGAGCTGGGTGTGGTGGTGGTGCTGAATCTCTTCGAGCGGGACGGCACGAGCTGCTACGACACCTCTCCGGTGATCGATGCGGATGGAAGCCTGCTCGGTCGGGTGAGGATGGTGCACATCACCGACTATGAGGCCTTTCACGAGAAGGGCTACTACACGCCCGGCGACACCGGCGTTCCGGTCTTCGACACCGCGGCCGGTCGCATCGGCGTCGCCATCTGTTACGACCGCCACTACCCCGAGCAGATGCGCGCACTCGCCCTGAGCGGCGCCGAGGTGGTTGTCGTGCCGCAGGCCGGCGCCGTCGGGGAGTGGCCAGATGGGTTGTACGAGGCCGAGCTGCGGGTTGCGGCCTTTCAGAACGGCTACTTCACCGCTCTCTGCAACCGCGTCGGTCCCGAAGAAAAACTGGTCTTTGCCGGCGAATCATTCGTCTGCGGCCCGGATGGAAGGGTGTTGGCCCGCGCCGGATGTGGCACCGAAGAGATCCTTGTCGCCGATCTCGACCTCAGCGAGATCGAGCACTCCCATGCCCGCCGGCTCTTCCTTCCCGATCGTCGACCCGAGCTCTACACCCAGTGGCTGATTCGCCGTTGAATCATTGAATCAGGTTGTCCCCCGAGGTACATTGGAAGAGGGGAGCACCATGGACCGCGTTCCGGACAGAACGAGCTTTGAGACGGAACCGAGGCCGCTGTCGGGTTCGGTGGTTCTGGTTGTCGACGATGATGAAGACATCCGGACCTTTCTTCTCGCACTCTTTGCCGATCACGGAGCCGGGTTGTGCGAGGCGGCCGACGGCAACGAGGCCATGGAGATGGCCAGGGAAATGCGGCCCGACATCATCACCCTTGATCTCTCCATGCCCGGCCGCGATGGTGTGACCGCCTTCTCCGATCTCCGCGCCGATCCCCTCACCGCCGACATCCCGATCTGTATCGTCACCGGCCACCCGGAGTTTCGCAAGGTGATCTACGAGCGCCCGGTCGCGGCGCCCGAGGGTTTCGTGACAAAACCGGTCAACCCGGACGAGTTGGTCAGGACCGTGCGGCGAATCCTCGCTCTGCGGAGCCGCAGCCGCTCCCGCCAACGCTGAGATCAACCCGGCGTCGGGGGACCCGAAAACCGAAGATCCATGACGGCCGGCGGGTTTTGCGGTGGAGGTCGATTCGGCGAAACTCGATCTCCGCTTTGTCGGGGTGCAGCCTGGCCGATGGTGACAGACGCCACCCCGGAAACCACGTCGCCGACATCATTGGACACGACGCACTGGTAGAACGCCTCAGCTTCGTGGGACAGGGCTCTGACCATCAGGGTGGAGGTGCCTGCGCCGGAGAAGAGATCGCCGTCGATCACTTCGGTGCCGTTGCGGAGCCATCGATAGCTCAGCGGCGGGGTTCCGGCAGCTTCGAGGTGGAGTCTGGCCGTTGCTCCCGGAACGATCAGCTTCGAGACCGGCTGCTTTGTGATGATCGGCGGAGGCGCGTGTGCGAGAACGAACTCCTGCCGGAGGAGGTCGCCGAACGGCCAGGCGCCCTCCCGCTCCATTCGGGCCGAGAGCACCGGATTGCTGCCGATCTCCTTGAACCGGGAGCTCGGAGGAGTGATCAAGAGGCGATAATCGTGAATCTCGCCGGGTTCGACGTGTTCTTCAGGCAAGAGCTGCTCGACCTCGATGGACCAGCCGGGGGAGTCGATCTCGACGGCAAACCACGTCATCTGCTCCGAGTTCCACGGTGTGGTGCCGGTATTGCGAAGTGTGATGGTTGACCTTTGGCTCTCCCCGAATCTGAAGAATCGAGGCACGTCGAAGCTCACGAGTTCGGCGTCGTCCACAACCGCCTCGGCAATCGACTGAGAGTAGACATCGTAGGCCGCCTTGGGATCCAGTTCGGGTGGCCCGTAGAGCAAGCCGAAGGTGTAGGCCGACGGGCTGGGTGAGTCGTTCATCTCATAGAAAAAGATCCGGTCGACCCAATTGCGATGTCCGCGTGAAGGCGAAAACCACTGGTCGAGCAGGGTCCCGACAAAGTTCGCCTGCCGACCCTCGCCCCATCTGTCGCTCTCGACCCCGGTTTCGGTGAGCCAGAACGGACGCTGCCACCAGCCGGTGTCCCGCAGCACCTCCTCTACCGATGGCGGTGAAAAAGGCAACGGGCCACCGGTCTCCAGATCGTAGGTGACCTCGGACGCAAAACCGTTGCTTGGGTAAACGTGTTGGGTGACGACATCGAGCTGATCTCCTGCGGAGCGGATGGTGGCCCTGAGCCAGTCGTCCCAGTTCGCGCTGCTGAGGTGGGCGAGATCGGGTGCGCACACCAGAGCCGACGGATCACCGAGGGTGATTGACTGGCTTCCCGGGAGCAGTATCACATCGATGTACTGCTGGCGGGTCCCTTCCCAAAACCGGTCGAGGTTGGGCTCGTTCCATAGACCCCACGCATCGATGCGTCCGGCGTACCGCAGCGCTGCGAGGTAGCAGAACTCCCTCCACTGGTCGGGTTCGTCGGGAACCCCCGAGAATTCGGGTCCGGAGGTGGCCCACCCGGGGGTCGCCCCCAGTCCGGCGAAGATTCGAAGACCGCGGGCCTCGAGTCGATCCACGAGGGCGTCGTAGATCGACCAGTCGTAGACGTCCCGCTCGGGCTCGGCGAACAACCACAAGAAGTCGATCCGCACCCAGTCGATTCCGGCGGACTGAATCCGGTCGGCGACGGACGCGGACGGGATGTGGGCGTTGACCCCGAACCCGCTCGACAATGCGGCGGGAACAAACGCCAAGGACACCAGCGTCATCGCCACAAGAACGCGATCTGATTTCATGTTCCTCCGATGACGATCATAGCAACCAGGGAGGATTCAGGTCGAGTTCTTCTGGTGCGGTTGCGGAAGATTTACACCAACTCGCGGACGTACTTTTCGCGCGCAAGTCGCCAGAAAACCACCAGAAACGCGGTCAGGGGTATGGCTAGGATCATTCCTGAAATACCGCTGAGAGCCGTGCCCCAGAAAAAGATCGCGATGATGATGACCACCGGGTGGAGCCCCGTGCGATCACCCATGATCTTGGGCGTCAGAAAATAACCTTCGATGGCCTGCACGAGAGCGAAGACCGCGAGCACGGCCACGACTCGGCCGAGGCCTCCGCCGTCCTGGAAAAAGGCGATGGGCAGCGCGGTGGCGAGGCCGATGATATTACCGAGGTAGGGCACGATGTTGAGGAACCCCAGGGTGATGCCGATGACGGCCCCGTACTTCAGTCCCGCGATGCTGAAGCCGATGGCGAAGAGCATCCCTTGGATCGAGGCGATGACAAGCTGGCCGCGAAAGAAGGCGACCATGATGTTCACGAACTCACCCAGAAGGTAAACGATGTCCTTTCGGGTTTCGGGCTTGAGGAACGGGAGATAGCCTTCCAAAGCGTCGGTTCTGATCGGTTCGGCCATGAGGAAGAACGAGAAATAGATGGGAAAGACCGCCCATCCCATGAGACCCACCACCCACGCGACCAGGCCGGCGCCGGCCGATAGGGCCTGCCGTCCGACGACACCGAGACCGCTGAGAATTCCTGCCCCCTGACCCTCCATCCCAGCCTTGATCTCCTGCGCGTAGGGGTTTTCGTTGAGGAAGGTGCTCACCATGGGTGAGTTGGCCTTGATCCACGCTACCGTCCGAGCCCACAGGCCGGGAAGCGCCTTGACCAGGTCGGTCATCTGGTCGGCGATGAGCGCGCCGAAGAAAAAAACCAATCCCGCGACAGGAATGACGACAGCAAGGAAGACCAGCAGCAACGCCACGATTTTGTTGGCCCGCAATCTGGTGCGGGTCCATTGGTAGAACGGTTTAAACACGAGGGCCGCCACCGCAGCCACCGCCAACGGCAGGAAGACGGTGGAAAATTCATTGACGAAAGCGCCGATGAGCCAGCACACCAAACCGATGCCCGCGACGATGATCACGGCCGACAGAATGGTGATGGCGGTTGCGACGGTGTTCTGCTGGCGGGAGCTCAGTTCGATTGGCATAGATGATCTCCGATCTTCAGCCGCTTCCGCTCAAGGTGGCGGCCATCTCCTCCTGGAAGGCCTCGATGAGCGCCTTTGGATCGGGCACCAACCCGGCGTCGGTGACAACACCGAGCCTGACCTGCCCGGCGTAGCTGAGGACGCTGACCCCGAGACCGAGATGCGCCGCCTGGGGAACCCAGAACATCATGCTCCTCATGGCCTTGCCGGCAAGATACAGCTCTTCTCTGGGACCTGGAACATTGGTCATCACCGCCGTCGCCTTGGAGCCGAAGAAGCGCACCGCCTGGCTCTCCACCGAGGAGCTGGCGGTCCCCAGGGCATTGAGCACGGCGTAGGTCACCACCGCTTCGGTGGAGTTCTTGATAGAGTCCATTCGCGCCTTGAGCTCCCGCAAACGCTCCGTTCGGTCCGCGATGCCCACCGGCAACGCGAGAAAAACCAGTCCAAAACGATTTCCAAGCTGTTCCACCGCCCCCTCCGGGCGGAGGTTTACCGGAACGATGGCTCGGATCTCGAGCCCGGGTCTGAGCTCTTCTCCCCGCGAAATGAGGTAGCGACGCAAGGCGCCTGCGACACCGTTGAGCAGAACGTCGTTGATGGTTGCCCCGGTCGTCTTGCTGAATGACTTGACCTCATCGAGGGCAAGAACCTTGGACCATGCGCAACGTTTTGCGGTGCCGAGGTCACCCTTCAACCGGGTCATGGGGTCGGCGGGCATGAGCGCCAGACGGCCGAGAACGCCGGTGGCTTTGAGACCTTCGCCCGCGAGCCCGGCGGCCCGAGCCGGGTCGAGGAGGGTTTCGACGGTCCCGTCCACCACCTTTCCGGTAGCCCGGCGAACCGAGTACAGAGCCTCATTGACCACCTCGGGCAACCACGGTCCACTGCCCAGCGGAGTGCGCCGCCGTCGAGTCCGCCGTACCTTGGGCGAGCCCTTCGGCGAGTCGTCGGTCATTTCGAGCAACACCCTGACCAGGGCGATGCCGTCGGCGATGCAGTGGTGGATGCGGGCCACCACCGCCGATCCGCCGCGGTAGTTTTCGATGTACTGGAACTGCCACAGAGGTTTGGTGGAATCGAGGGGGGTCGACATCAGGGTGCTGACCATCTCCTGAAGTTCGTCCTGCCCGCCGGGGTCCGGCAATGCCACCTTCTGCAGGTGCGACCTCAGATTGAAGTACTTGTCCTCGACCCAGCGCGGGCCGACCATGGGGAGCGGCGATTCGACAACCCGCTGCCGGAACCTGTCGTAACCGAGGAAGCGATCCTCGATGAGTTCTTTGAGCTTTGAGAACTCGAGCTTTTCATAGAAGGACAACACACCGGTGATGATCATCAGGTTCGTGCGGTCCTCCATGTGGAGCCACGCGGCGTCGACATTGGACATCGCCTCGCCCGGTAGCAGACCCATTCATCCCTCCTTGAAGCCCACACTCAGTGAGAGTTCCGATCAAACTCTAGCAGAACAATTCAAAGGCCGATCTCGAGGCATCTTCAGTTCTTCACGACCGCCTGCATGATGTATGGCTGCTTCAGGCTCTGAGTCTCACCGACGGCAAGGCCCCCCTGAGGAACCCAACCCCACTGAGCCTCTTCGTTCACCTTCGCGGCCAACTCCTGACACGCTTTGTTGAAATCGGTGCCGATGCTCTTGACCGCGGATACCACGATGACCTTGTATTCCATGTTGTGCTCTCCTCCTCCCGACCCGAGACAGAGTTGCTGAAATCCTCGTGGCACCCATCAGACCTTGAGATCGCCATCACCGACAACCGTACGTGCGGTTCCGTCCTCGAACAGCGCCACAATCGTCGGGCGGTGGACGAGGTAGTCGATGTGAGTGGTCGACTCGTTGACGCCGCCGGGAATGCCGATGTTACTCCCGAAGGCGATGTGAGCCGTGCGGTAGGCCTTCTCATCCTCGAGCATGATTCCGACGAGCCGCGCCTTCGGGTTGAGGCCGATCCCGAGCTCGCCGATGGTGCGGGCGCCGGCATCCGTGGCCAGGAGCTCGGTGATCCGTTCTTGCCACCGCGGGGCTTCGCAGCGAACGCTCGTCACCCGGCCCGCCTCGATCTCGAGGGTGACCGGTGACGGGGGCGCTCCCTCGCCGCCGATCGGTCCATCGACCACCAGTACGCCCTCGGCGCCGTCTTCAACCGGCGCGCAGTAAATCTCACCGCATGGGAGATTGACGCCCCTCTCGGTTTCGGTGATTTTGACATCGGTGATGAACCGGCGGCCCCGGAGGTCGAGAGTGACATCGGTGCCGAGGGGCGTCGTGATTCGAACCGAAACCGCCTCGTCGAGTGCGTCGATCAGACGATCGGCCCGATCGACCATGAGGCCGTAGTCGACATCCATCGGACCGTCCTCCATCATGTCCTCGCGGATGTTCGGACTGTGACCGACCCGGAGGGCGCGTTCTTCAAGGAGGGTCAACCACTCAATGCGAAATGGGACCTCGTCGCTCGAACCCGCCATGACGTTGATGACCACATCGTGGCCTTCGACCGCGGCGGCCATGTCACCCGGCATCGATTTGAGGGGGCGTCCGCGGGCTGGAAGGGGATAGGCTGTTGTGGCGCAGCCCTCGGCGAGCGCCGCTTGGTAAAAAGCGTCCGAGCACTTTTGACACTGCGGGTCCTGAACCACCAGGACCCGATCCGTGGGTCGGAGCTGGAGGACCGCGACCATGGCCCGTCGTGCCGATTCAATCATTCGATCGAGATTCGCCATGCGATCTCCTCCTCCGGGTTGTCCTGTTCGGCGATATTACTTCAACCCGTCATGAAGGGTGCCACATGAAGGGTGCCACGATCACAATTGCACAGTTGCCTGGCTGCCGGCGACGCCTTCTTCGGTCTTTCACACAGCAATCCATGTGCGCGTGCCTATCTTCTCCTTCTCTGGAGATGCGGATAGAATGTGTTGGATGGCTTCCTTCCTGGGACATCGTGCATGGGCTCGCAGTTTCGTCAGGTCATGCCTATCTCGCAAACTGGTGGGAAGGTCTCCGGGTGATCGATGTCGGCGATCCGACGACCCCGACAGAGATCGGGTTTTTCGAGATCCCCGGATCGACGACTGTTGCGGTCGCTGTCGACGACGGCCACGCGTACGTGGCCCACTACGCAGGTCTCGAGATCGTGGATGTGAGCGTCCCATCAGCACTATTGGGTGTCGGCGGACTCGGAGGGTTGGGCGTCTCGGATGTTGCCGTCGCGGACGGCATTGCCTACCTCGCAACCTGGCCGCACGGGCTGGCGGTGGCCGATGTGAGCAATCTCGCCGAACCCGAGATCATCGGCGTCTGGCAGGATGTCTGGGAGCATGGTGGTCGTGGTGTCCGGGTGTCCGGTGACCGAGTCTACCTGGCCGAAGGCGCAGGTGGTATCGCGGTCTTTCGAGTCTGCACCTGCCTGTTCACCGACGATTTCGAGTCCGGAGACACGAACGCCTGGTCGGCCGTCTCGCCCTGAGCGTTTGAGGATGGGGGATTTGGGAACTTTGGAGGTTGATTGCGAGTTTGGCAGAGATCCCATTCAACTTCCAGAGGAATGGCATGACGATCGACTTTAGCCTGTTGGGATCGAACCACAGTGCTTCAACGCGGAACGTGGCGCCCATTCTGCCGCGTAGACCCAGCGACCGTTCTGCTTTTCGAAGACGTTGAACGACTCGTACCTCAGTTTTCGGGTCACTCCGTCTGAGCTCTGAATGGTCATGCGGGCTCGCCCCTTTCCAACCGCCAAGTCTCCCCATCCCCCCTTGCGGACCTGGCACCGATGAATATGACGCTTCTGTTACATACGCGTGACCGTGGTCACATCGACTGATCGAAAGCGGAACTGTTCATATAAAACAACTTGACATTGAAATGCCACGGACCGACAGTCGGACCCAATACCAGTATTGATTACTGATATCGATGATTGGAGGGCACCGGACATGATCGATGCATCAGTCAGTAGCACTCGCAGGCCGTCCCCAAACACCTCTCCGGCTCGCGTGCGACCGAACGGTTTCGCGGGTCAACACGCCGAACAACGCGCGACCGCGATCGTCGCGACCGTGTTGGTCACCCTGGTACTCGTATTACCCGCGCCCGTGGCTGTCGCACAGGGCGGCGGCAGCGGCTACACCCTGGTCGGCTGGAACGACCTCGGCATGCACTGTATGGACGCTGATTACTCCGTGTTCAGCATTCTTCCTCCCTACAACACCATTCACGCCCAGCTCATCGATCCCGAGGGCAACCTCATCACCAACCCATCGGGCATCACGGTCACCTATGAGGCGGTGGCCGATCCCAATGGATCCATCAACGCATCTTCGATCAACAAGACCAACTTCTGGGAGTGGGTGACGCAGCTCTTCGGCGCCTCGCCGGCCCCGGACGAGGGTCTCGCCGGCAGCGACATGCCCGGGCCGGTCAACGCGCCCCAACCCATGCACTTCGACTCCGGCTTCGTCTGGTTCACAGGCGAGGGCATTCCGATCACGCCGTACGACGACACCGGCAACAAGAACTACTACCCGACGATGCAGCTGGTCGCCCGAGATTCATCAGGTACCGTTCTCGCCACCACGCGAATCGTGTTGCCTGTGTCCGACGAGATGACCTGTAACTCCTGCCACGGTTCGGGTTCCGGTTCCGCGGCCATGCCGAGCGGCGGGTGGATCAACGATCCCGACCCCGAGCTCGATTACCGATACAACGTGCTCCTCCTCCATGACGACCTTCAGGCCGGAGAGCCCGGCTACATCGCCGCATTGGCGGCGGCCGGCTACAATTCGGCCGGCTTGTACGCCACGGTCGAAGCCGACAACATGCCGGTGCTTTGCGACGCCTGTCACGCTTCCAACGCTCTGCCCGGCACCGGCCAACCCGGCATCTCACCGCTCACCGAGGCAGTCCACAGTCTTCACGCCGGGGTGGTTGACCCCTCGAACGGCATGACACTCAACGAGTCTGCCAACCGCACGGCTTGCTATACCTGCCACCCGGGCTCCGAAACCCGATGCCTGCGCGGCGCCATGGGCAACGCAGTGGCCGCCAACGGCGACCTCGCGATGCAGTGCCAGAGCTGCCACGGCAGCATGAGTCGGGTCGGCGCGGCCGGTCGTGCCGGGTGGTTCGAACAGCCGAACTGTCAGGGTTGTCACAGCGGCACCGCGACCGACAACAACGGTCAAATCCGCTACCTGTCGGTCTTCGACGACTTCGGTGAGCCAAGGATCGCGGTCAACGACACCTTCGCCACCAACCCCAACACCCCCGTCGCGGGCGCGTCGCTCTACCGGTTCTCCACCGGACACGGCGGCCTGCAATGTTCGGCGTGCCACGGCTCCACTCACGCGATCTATCCCTCGAGCCACCTCAACGACAACCTGCAGAATATCGATCAGCAGGGTCACGCGGGGACTCTGTCGGACTGTGCGAGCTGCCACGAAGGCCAACCGGAGACCTTCAACGGCGGACCGCACGGGATGCACCCGGTGGGCAATGAGTGGCTCGACCACCATGAGGATCCGGCCGAGGACGAACCCGAACAGTGTCGCGTCTGCCACGGCGCCGATTACCGCGGAACTGTCCTGTCGCGAGCCCTCGGCGACCGGGTGATCGACACCAAGTGGGGCGCCAAGTACTTCTGGCAGGGTTTCCAGATCGGCTGCTACACCTGTCATAACGGACCGGATGACGACGACCGCAACGACAACCACCCACCCGTGGTCAACGACGTCACGGCATCGACCCTCGAGGGTGCGCCGGTTCAGATCCCTCTGTCTGCCAGCGACGCCGACGGTGACGGTCTGACGCTCCGCGTGGTGTCGCAACCGACCAACGGCACCGTCGGTCTCATCGGCGACGTCGCGACCTTCTACCCATTCTCCGGCTTCACCGGAAGCGACACGTTCACCTATGCTGCATGGGACGGCTCGACCGACTCCAACTTGGCAACCGGCGACCTCACCGTGACCGGCGGCGGCGGCGGGATGTGCACTGTCAACTGCAGCGCCACCGTGGACGGCACCGGCCAGGTCGGCAGCCTGGTGTCGTTCTCCGGCGCCGCAACCCTCAGTAACTGTTCCGGCGGCGCGACTTACTCCTGGAACTTCGGTGACGGGAGCGGCGCCTCCGGCGCCGACACCAGCCATACCTACGACACACCGGGTTCCTACGGGTGGACGTTGACGGTCACCGCTGACGATGGGACATGTATTCGAACCGGCACCATCGAAATCGTTCCCGCGGCATCGCAGTGCTCACTCGATTGCGACGCCGAGGTTCGGAGAAGGAGCTCCGTCAACCAGGCGGTTGAGTTCCACGGCGAGGCCGAAAGCGATGACTGCAGTGGATCGAGGACCTTCGAGTGGTCCTTCGGTGACGGCAGCGCAACAGCCCACGGCACAGAGGTCGAACACCGTTACTCGACGGCCGGAGTTTTCACCTGGCGACTCAGGGTCTTCCAGGATGACGCCACGTGCGAGGAGACCGGCACCATCACCATCGATGGAAGGAGCTCCGAGACCTCGTAGTCATCCCTCCTTCGCCGACGTCGGCACCACCTAAAACCCAGCGCCGGCGAGTCGCGGTGTTCCGCGCTCGCCGGCGTCCGTTTGTGGATCCTGCGCCCACCAGCCCCACCTGGGCGATGGGTTGCAACGCTTCGGCACCCTACCGACTACTTCTCTGCCATCAGTGCATACACCCTTTGAGGCGTGTCGAATCCCTTGGCCGTCCTCGACCCCAGATCCTTGAACTCAAAGGTGTCCGAAGCCATCAGGTAGGTCTCGGGACAGGCAATGATGGGCCCCGTGGATTCGTCTGCGAGCTTCTCGAGACGAAACGCCAGGACGACCGCCTCGCCGACCATGGAGAGCCCGAGGATGTTTTCCCCGCCGTAACCGGAAATCGCGACAATGCCGGTCGTCAGTGCCCAATCCATCTCGAGAGGAAAACCCTCAACCGCCCAAACAGCCGAATCACGAGCCAGTTCCTCGGAAAGGCGGTGAAGATCCAGAGCTGCCCTACACGCATCGGCCGCGTGGTTCCTCGTCGAACCCTGTTCCCAGAAAGCGAACAACGCGTCTCCCTGGAACTCCTTGAGAGTTCCTCCGTGGGCGGCGACCGCCTTCTCGAGCCGACCGAATACGCGCGCAACAGACTCCTGCAGGACGGTCGGAGGGGCCATCCGGACGATGGTCGTGAAATTTCGAATGTCGCCGACTAGGATGGTCACGATAGTTGTGTTCGAGAGGCCCATGGTCTGGGTACCGGTGATTTCTTCCGGATTGGCGCTCACCGCCTCCTCGCCATCCAGCCGCAGTTTCAGCCCTTGCCCCACCGACAGAATCTGCCCCACTTTGAGTTCGGTCTTCGAATTCGGGGACAGGCGTCTGCCGTCGACACGAGTCCCATTGCGGGAGGTGTCTCGGACGAAACATGTTCCGTCGGGCTCCTGGGTGATGACACAGTGGTGGGACGAGACCGTCGGGTCCCGGACCTCGAGCATGCCCGCCTTGCGGCGACCCTCGTGATAACGGCCGATCTCGATCCGATCGTGAAAGTGGTAGCTCACGCCACTTCCCCCCTTCTCGACGAGTCGTTTGATCGGAAGGTCCGAAGGTGGCGATGGCCGATAGCCTGCGACTGTACTCTTGTTGCCCAACGATCCACCCCTGCATGTGTTCTCAGGTCGTGGTAGAGTCTATCTCATTAATTGAACAGATATCGAAACGCGGGGCACGGCATGACTTTGACGAACCCGAGGTCAATCAGAAAAACCTGGATCGAGGTCTCCGCCACGGTGGGATCGTTGTTGCTGAGCCCCGTCGTCCTGTTCGCTTCAGACTCGGCGTCTGACTTTCGTTTTGATCCCGTCGAACACTGGGCCGCACGAGTCCTCACCTGGGCTCTTGTCGCTGCGATTGTTCTCGTCAGCTATGCACTCTTCGCAATCCTCAGGGGCGAACTCAACGGCGTTCCGGGGAAAGTGATCATGCTGGTTGGAGTCGTGCTCCTGCCCTCGTTCTCGGTGGCCACCGGGATGCTGCTGGTCTTCATCCGGGCAGAGAGCGTCGAGTTCTGTTCATCCTGTCACCACGTCATGCAGGCCTACGCCGACGACATGAATGACCCCGAAGGAACCGGGATCGCAGCGGTTCACTTCGCGAATCAGTACATCCCCGGGGATCAGTGCTACGAGTGTCACACGTCGTACGGTCTGTTCGGCACGTTGGAGGCCAAGCTCCACGGCATCGGTGAGGTCTATCGCTACTACACCCGCACCTACAACCAGCCGATCCAAATGTGGCAGCCCTACAGCAACAGAGACTGTCTGAAGTGCCACGCCAACTCCAGAAAATGGATGTTGATCGATGCCCACACCGACGAGGACATGCAGGAGCAGCTCTTCGACGACCGCACCTCGTGCATGGATTGTCACGACCCGGGTCACAACGTTCGCCACACGGCCACCGGGGAGGTCTTGTGAATGACCGAAACTCAGATCGACGGCGGCCCTCCCGCACCATCCGGATTCTGTCGATGGTGTCGCTCAGCCTCACTCTTGTTGCGATGCTGTCGGGGCTGTTCTTCGTGCACCGAACAACGGGGGGCACCCTGTTTCTCTTTTCGCTCCTGGCGCCGATCTTCGTTCTGACGGCCATCGCGATGTTTGTCGCGATTCAGATTCTCGAGTTCCGGCAGCGACACAAGCTGTTCCAGATCGAAACCTACCCTGCGGGAAGCACGATCTTTCGACAGGGTGATCCCGCCGATTCCGCCTATTTCATCCGCAGTGGGGAGGTCGAGGTCGTCGATGAAGATACCGGTTCGGTCATCCGGTCTCTTGGGAGCGGAGACTACTTTGGCGAGATCGCCCTGATCGCCGATGCCCCACGGAGCGCAACGATCCGAACGCTGTCGACAGTGGAACTGGCGGTCCTCGGAAAACGGAACTTCCTGAACATGATGAGGCTGTTGCCGACGACCGAGGAGGCCATTCTCCAGACTGTCCAGGCGCGTGCGACACACGATGTCACGCTGGAGAAGAGCGGCGGCTGAGGACCCGCCCCCCTCCCATGGGCTGCGAATGCTGTTGGGAGCAGGAACCGCCTTTGGACCGGCCCGCATAGGTGCCAGTTCCGCAGTTACGCCGTATAACTACGGAACTGCGGACCCGGCACCTACGGTGAAAGTGTGAACGCACCCATCGTAGGAGCTGATACCCTACTCTTCAAGGAAGGATTCCATGGACAATTTGGCCAGGGTGACGTTGTGCGTTCTGTTGTCGGTGACCGGCGCCGGTGCGGGCGAACTCGACACGCCGAGCTCGGTGGTTGGTGTGCCGTTGAGGGGCGAGGAGGCGATGGACTTTCTGACCCACGCCGAGATTGTCGGCGAACCCGAGGTTTTTGACGAGGTGGCCATCACCGGCCCCGTTCGGGTCACCCTCAGCGACGGAAGCCGGACCCTGCGCGCGGTCTTCAAACACGAGAATACTGTGTACCCCGAGTTTCGCTTCTCTGACGGCCGCGAGGTTCAACGGGCCAGGGACTCGTTCAGACATGAGATCGCCGCCTTCGAGCTCGATCGCCTGCTCGGTCTCGACCTCGTGCCGCCGTGCGTCGAGCGGAAGATTGAATCGAGGACGGGTTCGTTGTGCCTCTGGGTGGAAGGTTCGATGACCGAGGCCGAGCGCCGTGAGCGAGGGTTGCAGCCTTCGGATCCCGTGCGATTCAAGGGGCAGTTGCGCGAGATCGAGCTCTTTCAGCAGCTTATCGCCGATCTCGACTACTCGGATTTCCGAAACGTGATCGTCGATGAGGACTCTCGAGTCCATAAGGTCGATTGCTCCATGGCTTTCGACGCCGATCCCGATCTCCTGACCGGGCTCTACTCGTCCCATCTCTCTCGACGCCTCGTCCGAGCTCTCGAGGCGCTCGACAAGAAGGAGATGAACGAGAAGCTCAAGCCCTGGCTGGGCAAGGACCAGCGCAGCGGCCTCTGGGAGCGCAGGGATCGGATCCTCAAACGCGCCGAGAGGCTCATCGCGGACTACGGCGAGGAGAAGATCCTGTACTGATTTCGGAAGGGCCTGTGCGCGATTCCAAACGAGTGCCAAACGAGTGCCAAACGAGTGCCAAAACGAGTGCCAGGCTTTAGAACCTTAGAAAGTCACGCGTGCCGTCGAGTGAGGGGTGTAGCTCAACATTCTAACGTTCTAAAGGCACCGATATGGCACTCATACGGACTCACCTCTTCCCGAAGAGCTTGACGACGGCCTGCTTGCCGCGTGATTGGGCGTCGTACCAGAACTCGACCTTGGTGACGTTGCGTTCGTTTCCGACGAGATCGAGAACGCGCGACTCGCCGCCGGCGGGAATCACCGAGTTGAGCGTGTGCTCCTGAGTCTTGCCGTTGGCAAAGGTGATCATGATCCTGCGGAACTCGACGGCGTGCTTGCGGACCGCGAACTTGAGCGCGCGGAGCTCGCGTTTCGGGCCCTGGATGACAAAGACGTCGTGGTCTGCGCGATCGGTAACGGTGCGGTCGCCGAGGTGAACCCAACCGTGCTTGGCTGCGATGGCGTCGCCGGCGGCGACGGTGAGGAGTGCGATGAGACAACTAAAAACGGCGAGCTGCTTCATGGTGTGACCTCCTTGTGAAGCGCTTGCTTAGAGGGTGGGGCGCGGAACCCGTACGCTCAATCCCCGATGCTGCCCGTACGACGAAACGGGCGTCGAGCGGGTTGACGATGCTGGGTCGGCTGATGTGAGAGAGGTCACACCGGTGGAATCGTGTGCCAGGTCGGGAGTTCCGCATTTACGGTGTACAACCACGGAACTGCGGACCAATGCCAATGCGGGCCGCCTTGGATCGCCGAGCTCGAGCTCGGCACCATCAAACGGGAGGATCGAGTGCCAGCGCGTGACTTTCCGCGCTCAGAGGCCTATTCTAGGGCCAGATTCAAGTTGAGCATCGGAGCGTGCCTCATGCTGAGAAGATCTGTTTTTGCCGGTCTTTGTGTCGTGATCGCGTTTGCCGCGCTCGCGGGCGACGTGCCCGAGCCGGAGAATCCGGCGTTACCGTCGCAGGAGGTCGAGAACCTCCGAGCCTTCGCAAAGATGTATGGCTATGTGAGGTTCTTCCACCCCAGCGACGAGGCGGCCTCCATCGACTGGGATCGGTTCGCCATTCTGGGCGTGATCCGAATCCGTGAGGTGCCGCCATCGGGGGATCTGCTGAAAGCCATGAACAGGCTGTTTCTGCCCATAGCGCCCGCGGCGCAGATCTTTGAGACGGGACACGAGCCCGAACCGTCGCCCGCGCCCGAGGTCTCGCCCGTGCTTGAGACGGTGGCCTGGCAGCATCTCGGGGTCCGTCTCCCGGGGAAACCGACGATCTACCGGAGCAAACGGACCAACCGGGAGGCGCGATTCTCCTCGGGTGGCGTCTTCGGCACCATTGCCCAGTCGGTGGACGCGACGCCCTATCGAGGGAAGACAGTCAAGCTCACGGCCAGCATTCGCGCCGAGGTTGAAGGCGAGGGCAACCAGGGCCATATGTGGCTCCGCGTCGATCGGGTCGGTGGGGAAAGGGGCTTTTTCAACAACATGGGTGATCGACCCGTCACCTCGAACGAGTGGGGCGACCACGAGATCGTCGGCGAGATCGCCGAGGACGCATCCCGGGTGGTTTTCGGTTGCTTTCTGGTCGGCAAGGGCAGGGTATGCGTCGATGACTTTCGTCTGCAGATCGATGACGGGGAGGGTGGCTGGACCTCCGTCGAAATCGAGAACCCCGGATTCGAGAAGGGTGAGGTTGGCGAGACCCCCGTCGGTTGGTCCGCGAGGACACC
>Ga0316192_10001524_pt1 | contig 17040 bp, 16 predicted proteins | sample MerIslwburrow_MG_FD_204931 | JGI IMG/M metagenome (GOLD analysis project Ga0316192, IMG submission 204931) | Coastal sediment microbial communities from Maine, United States - Merrow Island worm burrow | ecosystem: Environmental > Aquatic > Marine > Coastal > Sediment | place: USA: Maine...
CACAAACTGGTCCGGGGGCCAAATACTGCCGGCCCTGCTTCTGATCATGGTCACCTCTCTGGTTATGGGTATGGGACTGCCCTGCACGCCGGCCTATATTATTGCCATTACCATCGGCGGGCCGGCCCTGCTGGCCATGGGAACCGACATGCTGCCGGCACATCTTTTTGTCTATTATTTTGCCGTCTTGGCCGGGGTTACCCCGCCGGTGTGCGTGCCGGCCTTTTGCGCCGCCTCGATTGCCAAGTCCAAGCCGCTCCAGACCGGTTTTGAGGCTTTTAAACTGGCTCTGGCAGGATTTTTGATCCCTTACGTTTTTGTATTCAACCAGGCATTGCTTATGCGAGGTACTCCCTTTGAAATTATCACCGTCACGCTGTGGCTTTTGGTGGCAATCATACTTTTTGCGGGGGCACTAAGCCGGTACTTTTTCAGGCCTTTGAACCTGGGATTTCAGATCATTCTCTTTGTCCTGGCCGGGTTAACCACATTTTTGTGTGCCAAGCCGGATCTGCTCAATTCACCCATGGTCAGGATACTGGGTATCCTGGTCCTGGCAGGGATTCTGTTCCGGCCTCTGTTTTTAAAGTTTGGGGCTGCCAAAAAAATAAGCCATGAGCCAAATGTCTGAAGAGATTTAATGAATAAACCCTCGCAAACAGATGTGGTGGTCATCGGGGCCGGTATTATTGGAAGTTCCATCGCCTATCACCTGTCCCGGTATAAGCTTCGCGTCACCTTGCTGGAACGCGGCGATATCGCCTCCGGCAGTTCCGGCGCCTGCGACGGGCTGGTGTTTCTCCAGTCCAAAAAGCCCGGGATTCATCTCCAGCTCGCCATGGAGAGTCGCAAGCGGTTTGATGGATTGGCCCGACAGCTGCCGGTTCCCATCGAATACAAGGAAACCGGCGGCATGGTGGTGATCGAAATCGAAGACGAATTAGCGGCCATGCAGCAATTCGTCAAAGAGCAGCAGGAAATCGGTCTGGATGTTTCCTTGATTAATAGAGATCAGGCCCGCAAATTAGAGCCCCATCTCTCCGAACATGTTTTAGGTGCCACCCATTCTCCACTGGATGGGCAGGTCAATCCCATTTCATTGACCCTCGGATTCGCTTTGGGGGCCAAATCCCTCGGAGCCCGGCTGTTCACCGGCGCAGCTGTTCACGACATCGATACCACCGCAGGTAAAGTGTCGGCAGTGGAAACTGATGCAGGCCGATTTGAAGCCGATATCGTTATCAATGCGGCCGGTGTTCACGCTCCGGAGATCGGTGCCCTGGTGGGTCTTGACATCCCCATAAAACCCAGGCGGGGACAGATCATCGTTACCGGGTCCTGCTCTCCTATGCTACGTCTACGTCACTGTATGATATCTGCCAAGTATATCGCCGCTAAGTTCAACCCTGAGATCGCCAAGGTAATCGGGGAAGGGGTTTCCATCGAGCAGACGGAGAACGGCAATTTTCTCCTGGGATCCACCCGGGAGTTTGTCGGTTTCGACAAGCGAACCACCCCGGACGGCCTGCATCGCATCGCTGCTAAAACCGCAGGCATCATTCCGGCGCTGAAGCAGGTCAATGTCATCCGTGCCTTTGCCGGCCTCCGGCCCCATACCCCGGATGGATTGCCCATTCTCGGTCCGGTGGACGACGTTTCCGGTTTTTTCATGGCCGCCGGGCATGAAGGCGATGGTATCGCCCTGTCGCCCATTACTGGGGAACTCATCGCACAGATGATCGCCACGGGCAAGAGCGACATTGCGATAGATGCCTTCCGACTGAGTCGTTTTACCGTCGAGTCGGAAAAAGTAGAGGTTTCCCATGTCTGATTTGCGAATTTCATCGGTGTTGCGGGGAGCGAAAATAAATATCCGCGTCAATGGGAAGGCGTTCACGGCATACGAAGGTGAAACCGTTCACGCGGCCCTATTGGCAGCCGGGCATCGGGTCCTGCGAAAAGCACCGAAAACGCATCAGCCACGTGGCATCTTCTGCGGCATGGGTATTTGCTATGACTGCTTGGTCACCATTAATGGTGCAGCCAATCAACGCGCTTGCATGACCCGGGTCGAAGACCGCATGGAAATCGAGGTCAATGAAACCTAGTGATCATGTCATCATTGTAGGCAGCGGCTTGGCCGGCCTGGCCGCCGCCGACATTCTCTCCAGGTATGGGCTTCACCTCCTCGTTATCGACGACAATGCTCACATCGGCGGTCAGTTGCTGCGAAAGCTGCCCCACGCTGCCGCCGCCGACAAACGATTCGAGCCAGATCGGCTTAAGCGGCAGGGGGCGCGGATGGCTGCACGTATAAAAAAAAGCAATGTTCAAGTCCTCAATGGCGCCCAGGTGTTGGGCATCTACCCGGAACACATTCTTCTGGTGGAAGACAGTCTGGGACATGTGTCCGAATATCGTGCGGCCGCACTGATCTTGGCAACTGGTGCAAGAGAGAGGCAGTTACCGTTTAAGGGCTGGACCCTTCCGGGGGTAATGTCCACCGGTGCGGCCCAGGTCCTTATGAAAAGCTCCGGAATTCTTCCCGGCAGAAAAACACTCATTGGCGGCTGCGGCCCATTGATGCTGGTGCTAGCGGCGGAAATCCTCGCCAACCGGGGCGAGGTCCTGGCCGTTCTGGATCAAAGCTCGGCTGGAATGAAACTGAAAGCCGTCACTGCGGGACCGGCCATTTGGCCCAAACTCCTTGAGGGCGCTACCTACTTGGCCCGAATGGCAGCCGCCCGGGTTTCCATGAAACAAGGGGTGCGTATTGTTGAAGCCAGGGGTCGGAACCAACTCGAAGAGGTGGTGGCGGCCAGTGTCGATGTCGACGGCCGTATCGTCCGGGGAACAGAACGAATTTACCCCACCGACACTTTGGCGGTTGGGTATGGATTTTCTCCCAATATCGAACTGCCGCAGCAGGCGGGTTGTGACATTAATTACAGTGAAGCAAAGGGCGGTTGGTTCGTGGATGTGGGCGATGCCATGCAGACCACGGTGGGCGACATCTACGCCGCAGGCGAGACAACCGGTATTGCAGGAGCCGGCAAATCCTTTATTGAAGGCCGGCTTGCCGCTTGGGACATTCTCAAGAAACGGAGCGTGGTGGATCGGCAGACATACGAATCGAATGCCAGACCTTTAATGCGCCAGCGCAGCCGGCAGGTTCAATACGGTCGTTTTTTAAACCATCTGTGCCGGTTGCAACCGGGCTGTTATGCGGATATCCCTGATGAGACGGTGATTTGCCGATGCGAAGAGATCACAATGGGCACTATCCGCAGTCAGTTGAAGAATAATTTTACCACCATGAACGGTATTAAGAAGGCCACCCGAGGCGGTATGGGAAATTGCCAGGGACGGATCTGCGGGCCGGTCCTGTTCGATATTCTCAGTGCTCACAGTCAGCGGCCACCGGAAGCAATCGGGTGCACCTCGGCCCGCGCACCGGTTAAAACGGTCACTTTAGGTGCCCTGGCGAAAATGACGGTAAGCACTTCTCAAGACGATGGAAACAAATGCAGCAACTAAATTGAAGGGCTTCGATGATATGACGGATCATTCCCATTGCACTCAAGCGAAACCGGCTATCGGCATCCTGATGCTGGAGACCACTTTTCCGAGAATACCCGGAGATATCGGCAATCCCAAAACCTTCTCCTTTCCCATCATCCACAAAACCGTCAGTGGAGCCTCTCCTCAAAAGGTCGTCATTGACGCCGATGCCGGATTGATCGAGGGGTTTATCGATGCCGGCCATGCCCTGGTGGCCCAGGGTGTCAAACTCATCACCACCAGTTGCGGCTTCCTGGCCTTGTTTCATCGACAGTTGGTTGAGGCTTTGCCCGTTCCTGTTTATACCTCCAGCCTTTTGCAGGTGCATTTCGCCGGTACGGTGATCCGCAGGGATCAGAAAATCGGAATCATCACGGCACGCAATCAATCTCTGACCGGCGCCCATTTCGCCGGCGTCGGCGTTCAGGACTATCCCCTGGCGGTGGTGGGTATGGAGGAAGCTGAGGAGTTCAGCGCCGTATTTATTGGCGGGAAGCAGACACTGAATGAGACAAAATGTCGGCGCGAAATGGAATCGACTGCATTGAAACTGGTGAGCGCGCATCCGGAAGTGGGGGCCATCATTTTAGAGTGCACCAACATGCCGCCATATGCCGATACGGTCAGGCAGGCGACAGGCCTGCCTGTATTCGATGCGGTAACCATGGTAAATTATGCCTATGGGGCATTGGCGACAAGTTGTCCCTGACATAGGATTCAAGATAACGACAAATACAGATTATAAAGCATCCAGAGCTAAAGGGGACATTATGGACGGATGGCAACCACAAAATATGATGGCCCACCTTTTGTTTTCATGATCGAGGATATCTCGATATATCCCCCTGTAAAACGGTATTTTTTGTGTTATGAAGATTACATAAAGATTCAAGCTGACAGGTTGATAATCAGGGATAGCGGTTTCTACAGAAATTATTTCAAAGACCTGGATACTCATACACCGAAATAAGGGAGTAAAACAAAAATTATGAAAGTATTCAAAAACCTGCATGCCTTTATTTGGCAGTCTATGACCACCAACAACTGCAATGCCTATCTCATTGACGGCCCCGCCCGGGTGCTGATCGACCCGGGCCACAGCGGAATGTTCGACCATGTTGCGCAGGGCCTCGAGCAGCTGGGCCTGGCAGTCACGGACATCGATTTGATAATCTGCACCCATGCCCACCCGGACCACATTGAGGCGGTTCAATTATTCAAGGATATACCGACACGCTTCACTTTACACGAGGATGAATGGCAATGGGCGGCCACCATCGGAAAACAGATGAGTGCCGCCTACGGCATCGATATGGACGCGTTGCGGCCTGATTTTTTCCTCAAGGAGGGCCACCTTTCTATTGATGGTATCGAACTGAACATTTTTCACACCCCGGGGCATTCACCCGGATCCATAACCTTGCACTGGCCTTCACAAAAAGCCTTGTTTACCGGAGATCTTGTTTTCAAGGAAGGCCTGGGCCGAACGGATCTGCCCGGTGGTGACGGGTCGAAGCTCAAGGAAAGTATTCAACGACTTACGGACCTTGAGGTGGAATGGCTCCTGCCGGGACATGGTGAAATTATTGCGGGAGCAGAAAAAGTACGGAAAAATTTTGCAGAAATTGAGCAGTTCTATTTTGCATACGTTTAAGCAAGAGAACAGCCGTCAGAGGCTGGATGACAGAGGTCAGAGGACAGACGACAGAAGTCAGAGGACAGGAGTCAGAAGATAAAAGAACTCTGGCTTAGGCCTCCGGCCTCTCCGAGCTGCAGGCGCTACCCTTCGGGCGTTGTCCCCTTCGGGACGGAGTCAAGCCGGAAGCCATAGGGGCCTACGCCCCGGCGGGAAGGCGGAAATTAGCTCATCCCGCCCAGCAGATTATCCTTCACCCGATTTAATTGGTCTTCATATCCGGCACGCATCTCGCGAGCTTCCTGCCGCCATTGTCCGTCCGCTTCCAGGTTTGGAAGGACGGCAGAACCGGCAATGTTATATTGCTGCGCAAGATTATCTTTCAGCAACTCCATCCGGTTCTGCGAAGCTGCTAGATAAGCCTTCCGGAAATTCTCGATAATAGATTCAATGGTTGCTGTATCGATGGCACAGCACTCCTGCAATACCTCAAGCAAAAGCTGATTATCCCGGTCCGGTTCGACACGCCTAGTAACTTCAGTGATCAATGCCCTATTTTGCGACATATTGTATTCTTTTTTCAGTATCTCATAATCGGTTATCAGCTGGTTTTTGGACAGTATCCCGTCTTGATATTTCTGCATCATGCCTTTGATGCGATTTTCAATTTCTTTTTGCTGCTGCTCCTCCTTCTCTTCGGAGCTGAGTGTAAGGTTCTTCGTTTTTTCCAGAACAAGATCCAGTGTGCTTTTTATCTCTCCCATTGGAAATTACCCTTTCCGTAATAGATTCCTCTTTAAGCCCGCTTTTGTTCCGCTAAAGGTTTAGGTGCAATATTAGATTTTGGATTTAAGGTATTCTGTCTATTATAAATTTGACAGAGCGTAGCGATTCCACAAATCCAAAATCCGCAATCTAAAATCCAAAATTAAGACCAATAGCTCCTTGGGAATAAAATCGGGATAACTTTTTAAAAGCGGATTCAGCATCTTTTCACCGCCCTAGTCACGGCTTAACCCGGCTCTATCAGACGATCCAGTATCAATCCGTGAAAAATATCGCCCCCCTTCAGACTAAACATCCATCCCAAATGCGTCAGGCACATGCTGCAGAAACAGACCCGCCAGCTATAGCCGGCAAACCAGCTGAAGTCATCTGAGGCGACTCCGGCATATCCGCATCCTTTTACACTTCTGAAACATCCGATTTCAAAAACAATACCATGGGGATTGGCAAAGGTATGCCGGTGCGATCCCTGCATCGCAATACGTTCGGCCGGTTTGGTGATCGCCCGATGGCACTGGCGGCAAAGTATATATTCCTCTTCTTCAGGCGATCGTTCCTCGGCTTCTTTTTCTACGGTTGTTGTGTCACCGTCTTCCCCCGGCTTGTCTGCGGGAATGCGAAAAAAACAGGCACAATCTGGCGTGGCTGAAATCATTGTTAAGGCTTTTTTGGCACTTGATACTTAGGATCGTGAATTTTCTGTCAGAATATTTTTTAGCTGATTAGTTTCACTGTCCTGAATCGATTGAATTTTGAAACAGTGATTTTTTAAGCACGGCTTTCTCATAGGCCCCGATAACATCCCGCCGGCTGACGATACCGACCAACTGCGCGGGATCGTTGGGTGAAACCACCGGCAGGGTCGAGAAATCATAGCGGCTGATTTTTTCAAGCGCGGTGTAGAGATTATCGCTCGAGGATACGGTGACAACGTCGGAGGATGCCAGATCCTTGGCCACTACGATAAATTTTAAATCTTCATCAAATATAGCTTCACTATAATCGTTAAAAGAAATGATACCGGCCAGTTTGTTCTCTGAATTGAGTACCGGAAAGCTGTTGTATTTGCTTTTTGAAATTTTATCGGACATTCTATCCAAAGACCAGTCCTCAGACACGGTTTCCACCCGGGGACTCATCACGTCCTTGACGTGCATGGATTTTAGCACATTGACCTCTTTTCCTTCTCGGATGTCAATGCCGCGCCTGACCAGCTTGAGCGTATAAATCGACTCTTTCATCAACTGGCCGCCGGCAATCGTCGCGATGATGCAGGAAAACATCAGGGGCAGAATAATTTCATAGCTGCCCGTCATTTCAAAGAGAATTAAAATGGCCGCCAGGGGTCCATGGGTGGTGGCACTGACAACCGCCCCCATTCCGACAATACTGTAAGCACCGGGAGATGCCGTCACATTTGGAAACAAATGGTGTACCACCATCCCAAAAAATCCGCCGGTCATCACGCCCAGATACAGCGATGGCGCAAAAACGCCCCCAGACCCCCCGGAACCAATGGTGATGGAAGTCGCCAGCAACTTGGCCGCCACCAACAATAGCATTAACCACCAGGCAAGCTGTTGGCCTAGCGCCAGGTCCATAGCGCCATAGCCCACGCCCAGAATTTGAGGAATATACAGACCGCACACTCCCAGGATTATCCCCCCGATAATCGGCTTTAAATATTCGGGAAACTTAAAACTATCGAATAAATCCTCAAAACGGTACAAGGTTTTGGTAAATGTAACGCCCACGGCGGCACAAAAAAGGCCAAGGACCAGATAGATGGGAAATTCCCAGGCGCTGACCAATTGATAAGCGGGAACGATAAATGCCGGTGTATCACCCAGAAAAGCTCGTGAAACGGCGGTGGCCACCACGGAAGAGATCACGATCGGACTGAATGTGGCCAGTCCGAAATCTCCAAGGACAACCTCCAGAGCAAACATGGAACCGGCGATGGGCGCATTGAAGGTCGCGGCAATTCCGGCCGCGGCGCCGCATCCTACCAGGGCCCGCATTCGATCCGCCGATACATTCAGTGCCTGACCGAGGGTGGATCCGATGGCGGAACCGATTTGAACGATGGGGCCTTCCCGGCCGACGGAGCCGCCGGTACCGATACTGATCGCAGAGGCCAAGGTTTTTACGAGAACGACTCTTTTTCTGATAACCCCGGCCCTTAGGGCAACCGCTTCCATCACTTCGGGCACGCCGTGACCTTTGGCCTCTCTTGCAAAAAAATACACAAGTGGCCCGACTATAAGTCCGCCGGCAGCCGGAATGCCCACTTTATAGCTCCAGGGGATCGTCTTTACGACCTCGAGCAATTCACTGGGAGACCCATAGGCAAGGGTTTGAATAAAACTTATGAGATAGCGAAATCCGACGGCCCCCAGTCCGCCGGTCAAGCCCACAATAACCGCCAGAATGGCCATTACGGTATGCTCGTTGGTTTTTAGCTGACCCAGTTTCAAGAATTTTAAGAAAGAAGATTTTTGATTCATACGAACAGCAGCCTAGTTTCTAATTTAAAGATTTATTCATTTTCCCCCCGGTTCGTCCGGGTTAGTTGGTATAAAGTGACCAATCCAGGGTGATCGGAGCCAGCGATGGGTAATTGAAGCGCTTAATATCTGAAAATATTTATGATTTTTATATTGCCAGCGGCAATCCTGTCAAGCAAAATTTCAATATAACAGGCTTTCCAATTGAGACAAATTTCATAGCTTGATTTTTCTTGACAAAAAGAATAAAATGAATAGAATTCTACCAGAAAATAAAAGTCCAAAAGCCCGGGATTTGAACGCAGATATCCGGATATTAGCCATTTCAGGAGGATGAACATGCCGGTTTACGAATTTGAATGTACAAACGGACACATTTCCGAAAAACTCGTTCCCATGGGAACCAAATACTGTCAATGCTCCACATGCAAAAAAAAAGCCAGAAAAATTCTCTCCACCTGTTCCTTTGAGTTGAAAGGCGGCGGGTGGTATGCCGACGGGTATTCATCCACTAAGTCCAAAAGCACCGGTAAATCAGATTAAACCGTAAACTGTCGGCAAAACGCCTTCGATAGCTCAACAGAAAAACACCAATCTTCGTCAATATCAAACAAATCCGACTGCGTGTTTGCTCACGGGTCGGATTTTTTGGATTTATGTTTCGGAACCCCCGCCCTTAACCCGGACGAGGTCGACCTTATAATTTCTTTAAATTGGCTCCAGACCCACACAGAAATACACAGACGTCTTTTTCCCTCAAATAAATTTTCCGTGTGCGTCGGTAGATTGTTTGGGTCATTGGACTTTCGAATTTGGATATTGCCTGCCCTGTTAAATAGGCACTTTGGAATTTCCCTGCCCTGATCCCGCGTTTTATTGACACACCGCCGACAAAATGATAGCCGTTAATTTTGAAATTTCCGCATAATCTATCTAACCCCGGAAAAGCCGGGAAAATGTTCAATTCAGATTTATAAACCTGCCGACTGATGCGAGGTCCTATGAGTCTCTTTCTGAATCGTTTGATTCGTGCCGCAATGCTCGATGCCAGCCTGTATGAAGAAGTCATTGCGGACCCGAAAACCATGTTTCAAGCCATGATGGCCGTTTTTATTTATAGCGCAGCCTCTGCATACGGCGGCTTTGGCAGGGCGGGTGTCACCGGGATCAATTTCGGAATGATTACCACCCTAATTGGATGGTACATCTGGGCTTTTTCAACCTATTTTATTGCCGTGAGATTATTACCCGAAACCGAAACCAAAGGAGATAGAAAAGCCGTGTTGCGCGCAATGGGCTTTGCCAGTTCGCCCGGGTTGATTCGCATGCTGGGTCTTATACCGGGTTTTACAGGTGTTACTCTGCTAATCGCCTCCGTTTGGGTGTTCGCGGCCACCGTTGTGGCCCTAAAACAGGCAATGAATTATCAAAGCATCTATCGTGCGGTGGGCGTTTGCATGATTGGTTGGATCATCAGCGCAATTTCACAGGGCTTGATATACGTCTCATTGCTTTCTGTTTTCGGTATTTCCGTTCAATAGTTCTAACAAAAGGCACCCATGATCATCTGCTTAAAAAAATACATCCTGCCTATCCTAATTATATTGACTATTGTACCTGTATCTCACAGCAAAGTAATCGTTTTTGACCGTGTGACAACTATTCAGACACCGATCAAAATCAGGGTGCTGACCCGGGATGGATTCTTTTCTGCGGGTGGACGGATGGTGGACATCTATCTGGAAAATAATCTTCTGAAAAAAATATTAACCGGTGGCGATGGGTATGGTTACTTAAAATATACACCCGGGGAAGCGGGATTAAAAAAGATTACCGCCCGCTCGAACACCGACAGCGCCTCCGGGCTAATCCTGGTGATGGACGAAAACGAAAAGGCGATTATCATTGAAATCGAAGGGGCATTTAAAGATACCGTATTTTCAGATGAAATCAGAGCAAGCAGCCTAAAGGCCGTCAACGCACTCAGCGAAAATTATAAAATCATTTACCTGAGCCGGTTTTTGGGAAAAGGCATCACCGGAAGCTGGCTGGAGAAACAAAACTTCCCCAAATCCGTCATTCTCCGCTGGCGCGGACCAACAACGTTGGAGAACTTGAAAAATAACAGCGTGCATCTGCACGCTATTATCGGTTCTGCTGAGGTTATATCGGCGGCAACAGAACGAATTGAGACGCGATTTTCGTTTGAGAAAACCGAAGACGGTAAAACAGTAAAAGATTGGGATGAAATCTTAAAGCTGCTGCAGAAATCCCCCCTGTCTCACCCCAAGGAGAATGATTCTTCAGATGAAGGCGGCGAATAATCGGTGTAGGAGTTCATCGCCCCGATGAAATAATAAGTGCAACAGAGATTTAACCCCGATGAAATAAGGGCAACAAAGATTTCATTGGGCAGGTTGGGCAGGCAGAGACGTAAAGGATGCTGAGGGTAATCTTTATTCTGCTAATGTAATGCCGTAAATTATTGGTTTCAGGCGTCAGCCTGAAACCTGACAACTAATCTGCTTGCCTACCGGCATATTTTCGAATGGTACCATCCGTGGCAATCCCATAAACAGAGCCATCGCTGCCGACAATTACAGATGATAGCCCGTTGCCATGAAAATTGGTGTCATGACCTCTTGCTTTGAGATCATAAGTGGTGGTCAGCATTTCGAAGGCCGAGACATAAACCCGGTTTGCGGTGACAGCTGGTGATGAATGTGTGCTCTCCAACAATTGAAGTTTGCGCGGCAAGTTGTCGTCTTGGATCAGGGTGCCGTCCAGGGCGTTGATCACCTGGATCTGATCGTTGGATACAACAAAAAAATACTTCTCGCGGGCAGCGGCCGGTGTGGCGAAAACAGCCTGCCCGGCGCTATACTCCCACATTTTTACCCCGGTCTCCAAATCGTAGGCCACCACCTTTCCATCCCGTCGTCCAAAAACCATCAAACCATTGGGTGAAACCATGGCGGAAGAATGCTTATCAAAGTTATGTTCCTGATGCCAGAGCACTGATAATTCGAGCCCATTCCACTCAAACACGCCAAGGCTGCATAGGTTGTCTGCAATGGCAATCAGTGGTTTTTCCCGATCGGTGACAACCGCAACGGTTGGGTCTAAAAAATAGTCTGAAATACCGGCATTGTGTTGTTCATCAAACGAAACGGGAAAAGTGCTGAGCAGACGCCAGGTGTCTTCCCAAGAATCGACAAAACTCGTGTAGCGATCCGAAATATCAAAGTGACAGGTTCCCAGTGATTTACGATCAAGCAGGTGGGCCTTGTATCCATCATCCCGCAGCACAAAAAGCTCACCCTGGAAGCCGCTGTTGATGTCCACCGCCACATACACAAAAATAAGCGTATCGTTTCGCACGGTGGCAACCTTAGGTGATCCGGAGGTAAACCCTTTGTTCGGAAATGTGTAAGACCATTTCGGATCGCCGAAATGATCAACTTTGTGAAGCGTGCTCGAAGCGCGTCCATCGCCCACCTCGCGACTGGTGATGACATAAATATTGCCCTTGTCTGATACAGAAGCAGAAGAAATGATGCGGGTCTCTGAACCGGCCGGTCCAAATGATCTTTTCCACTTTTCACTTCCATCTTTTGACCTTACTGCGACCAGCATGCCGTCGGAGGTGCCGATGTAGACGATCTCTCTATTCTGTAAATCTTTGCCGATAACCGGTGATGCGCCGGTAATTTTATAGGACTTAGAAACCCAGCTGGAGGAAAGCGCAAATCCGCTGTCTATCGCCTGGAAGCCTTGATTCGACAGATCACCATGGAAGTGTCCCCACGTCGAGAACTTACCGCCGACACAGCCGGAAAAAACCGCCAGAGTACAAAATATAAACAAACTTCGCATAAAGTTGTTCATGATGCCATCCTTCTCTTACGGAATATTAAAAAGCGCGTATTGGGCAATCCGGCTGTTAATATATTCCAATTTGGATGGATTAATCAAGCCCGGATTGTTCTTTAGCTGTTTTTATGGGGGATGGAAATCGGAATTTATTCTAGAATTGCAAAAGCCGATAGGTCAACAACTTTGGGATTAATATGCTGGATGGAGTAGGTCTGGTTTATTTCAGGATCATTCAGTCGGTCGGCTAAAATCACCGACCGACTCAGAATCCCCATACCGAATCAGCCCATGTCTGCGAATTCAGCCGCCAGATCCTCGCGCACGTCGTTGTTTAGAGATTCAATCTTCGGGAAAAGATCTGATAGAATTTTTTTTGCATTTTCAATGCTGCTGATGGCTTGTAAAATTTTCTGAACCTCGGATTTGGTCAGATCAATTTGCTCTTGGAGTTCGCCAATATCTTCACAAATAAATTCAAATTCAGTGATTACCCTTAAAAAATCTTCTGATTCCATAATTGTTCCCCTTTATTAATAATTTTCCCCCGAAAATTAAAAAATTAATCCAAATTCAATAAGCTAAACTAATTTTCATTATTTGCTTCAGCCATGGTGGTTATCGGCACCATGCCACAGAATCTTGAGTTTTTTCTGGTTTAATCGGCTTTTATTTTGGATGGTTTGGGCCGTTTCAGATCGTTCGGAAAAATGACCGAGACCGGTTTACGGCTTGACAAAACCCAATGCATGTTGCAATCAAAGCATGTTCCGGATCTAAAGATTCTTCAACGCCTCACAACGAGGCCCATCGCCCAATTGGAATCAGCATGTTGTTGGTAAGTTGTAGAAATTGCGATTCGTTAAGATTCGCGGAAATCCTGAAACAGATGAAACGAAAATGAATGTTGAACCTGTCGAATTAGCAGCTCAACTGGCCGATGCAATTGACGGGCAGATAGGGACCGGCAGACCCCTGGCACCATTTACTTCGTACAAAATCGGCGGTCCCACAGCCGTCTGGGTCGCCCCGGTCTCGGAAGCCGGTGTGGGCCGCGCCCTTGAAATCATCCACGAAAAAAATGCACCGCTGTTTATTCTCGGTCGGGGTTCAAATCTGCTGGTTTCGGACCACGGCTGGGATGGGGTGACCCTTTACCTGGGTGAAAACTTCAGCAACTCGACCTTTGATCGCAGACAGGCGAAAGTGATGGCCGGCACACTTTTAATGGATTTAATTCATGCTGCGGTGAAAAGGGGCCTTTCCGGTTTGGAGCTACTGGCGGGGATTCCAGGGGGGGTGGGCGGAGCGCTGCGCATGAATGCCGGTGCATTCGGACAGGAAATCGAGCAGGTTACCGTCTCGGTCAGCGGTTTCAGATGGGACGGGGCTCCTTTTTCTGCCGATCGCTGCAAAATTAATTTCGATTATCGGCGGGCTCCTCAACTGGATAAAGTTGTCATTACTTCTGCTCTTTTTCAATTCACCGAAGGAGATGCGGGGGTTTCAAGGGCACGCATGGAAGACATCCTCGCACTGCGTGCCGGGAAGCAGCCGTTGAACTACCCTTCCTGCGGCAGTGTGTTCAAACGTCCGGCCGGCTACTATGCGGGCGCTTTAATCGAGGAGACCGGTTTGAAGGGCAAACGCATCGGCGGCGCCATGATCAGCCGGAAACACGCCGGATTTATTCTGAATGTGGACAACGCTAAAGCCGTCGATGTCTACGCTTTAATTCAGCTCATCGAAGCCAGGGTGCTGGACCGCTTCGGGATCCAGCTTAAACGCGAAGTTAAGTTAATCGGAGAATTTTAGAACGTGCCGGACAATCGGACCCTCACCCGTTTTTTTATACCACTGGCAATCCAGGCAGCCTCCCAGGCCCTGAGTTATCCCCTGGTAGCCATGGTCGCCTCGCGCGGCCCCGGCGGTCCGTTGAATCTGGCCGGCCTGGCGCAAGCGAGTACCGTCATGTTTTTTCTCGGGATGATCGCCATCAGTTCCGTTACAACAGGCATGGTTTATGCCAAAACACGCGAAGGCTATCAAAGGTTTCGAAAAGTTACCCTGTTTACCGGTTTGGGAGTTATAGCAATCCAGGCCTGCTTGTGCATCCCGGCTCTGTCGCACCTGCTGTTTGGTCGACTTATCGGCCTGCCGCCTTCGATAGAGCAGCCGGCCTACACCACCTTCGCGATCAGCATTCCGCTGCAATTTCTTTTTTTTCTGCGGATTCCCTATTTTGTTGTCATGTACATCGGCAAAGCCACCGCTAAAGCCAGCCTGGCAACCATCGCCCGTATCCTCCTGACCGCATTGCTGTCTTGGCTTTTTTGCACCCTGGAACGGGTTGGTCCAATCTGGGCCGTCGTGTGTCTGACGATCCCGGTTGCAATGGAAGTTCTGTTTTCCAGGATATTTGCAGCTCCCTTTTTAAAATCCCTTAAATCCTGCCCGGAGGATCCCCCCGGGGCAAAGGAAATCTTTTATTTCAATCTTCCCCTTTCGGTCGGCGGATATTTTCTCTCGGCCTCGGCCATCATCCTGGCAGGATTTATTGCCCGTTCACCCGAGCCCGATCGCATCCTCCCGGTGTATTACCTCGCATTGGGTCTCGCCAATCCTGTCGCATTCGCGGCGACCCGCATCCAAACCATTGTGCTCGCTTTTCCTCCGCAATCAAGCAAGGATAACCGGACATTTCGATTTTGTCTGACGGCCGGCGCCGTCCTGGGTATTTTACCCCTGATATTCATCCTGCCCGGTCTTGCAGAATTTTACTTTATCAAACTGCAGAAGCTGGGCGCGCAGGATCTGCACCTTGTCAGAATGACCGTGTTGTCTCTGATCTTTTTCCCCTTGAGTGTTGCCATACGGGCCCAGAGCGAAGGTCTGGCAGCCTGGACAAAAAAGCCCATAACGGTTCTTACTGGACATGCAATGTTTATGGGTACCATCATCGCAACCGGTTTTACGCTGCTCTATTTAGGGGCTCCGGGGCAATTGATTGGACCGCTGGGACTGACTCTGGGAAGCCTGTCGTCTTCAGCCACCATGCGAATTTTACTCGACAGGGGTGAGGAAAGCGCCATACCAGTGGGGCAGACAACCACTTCGATAGGACAGATACGCTAACATAGGTTGAGCTAAAATTCAGGCGCTTTTTCAATCTTCCTCCCAGTGAATACACTCCACCGGGCATGTATCCATGGCCTCTTCAATGCAATCCTCGGGGCCGCCTTCGGGCATGGCGACTTCCGCTTTCTCTTCCGCTTCGTTGAATGTAAAAACATCCGGGCAAAGCTCCACACAGCTTTCACAGCCAATGCATTCATCGGCGTCTATCACAACTGATTTTCCCATTTTCGATCTCCTCGTAATCATTTCCAGTTTTATGAATCCAACAGCTGTCGCCGTCTATTATCATTACTTATACGTCTCCTTGGAGAAGCATACAGATCAAGTTAAGCTTATTTTCAGAATAATCAAGGCTCCTTTTCCGGTTGACAGCGCATCGACAAAATTATAGTTGCTTTAGTCTTTGCCGCAATAACGGTATTACCTGAGTTGGGCGATTTTTTGCGAAGAGATGTGCCAAGATCTTGGTGCCGTCCGCCTTCGACGGAATGCACAAAAAACCAGGGCCGATCGAGTAAAATTCGCTCAATTTAGGCCCTTATCGCGGATCTTCTGACAACATGTTGTAAGGAACGTTTGGTTATGGTGTCTAAAACCGATACACAAACAAATAAAAAACCGTATGGCCGCAGCAACCGCTTTCAAGCCGGAAAAATCCTGGCCCTCTCAATCGGCCATTTTATCCACGACGTCTATTCCAGTTTTCTCTCCCCGCTCTTGCCCCTTTTGATTGATAAGCTGTCCTTAACCCTGACCCAGGCCGGTTTTCTCTCAACGGTCATGCAGTTACCCGCGCTGTTGAACCCTTTCATCGGCGTGTTGGCCGACCGCATCAGCGTCCGCTATTTTGTTATTCTGGCTCCCGCCATGACAGCCGTTCCCATGAGCCTTATTGGAATAGCCCCCAGTTACGGTGTTCTGCTGCTCCTTTTATTTATCACCGGCATCAGCGTTTCCATTTTTCATGTGCCCGCGCCGGTGATGATTTCACACCTTTCCGCTGCCAGGAAAGGCCGCGGAATGAGTTTTTTTATGACCGGGGGAGAGCTTGCCAGGACCATCGGTCCCCTGGTGGCGGTGGCGGGGGTTTCTCTCCTGGGTCTCGAAGGATTTTATCCGGTGATGATTTTTGGTTTAATTTCAACCGGTTGGCTGTATTTAAAACTTCGCGATGTCCCGGCAAACAGTGTTCACACAAAACGCAATTTATCGGCGCTGCAAACTTGGCGCCAGCTGCGCTACATCCTTGGGCCCTTGTCGGCAATCCTGGTTGCTCGCGGGTTTATGCACGCCTCCCTGACCGCATTTTTACCGACCTATATCAACCTGGAAACCGGTAACCTCTGGCTGGCCGGCATAGCATTGACGTTGTTTGAATTCGCCGGTGTGGCCGGAGTTTTGACGGCCGGCTTCATGAGCGACCTGTTCGGCCGCCGCAAGACACTGCTGGTTTCTCTGATCGGCGCACCGGTTTGCCTGTTCGTTTTTACAATAACCGGCGGCTGGTTTCGGATAGCTGCTCTGCTTGTTACCGGCTTC
>Ga0316192_10001528_pt1 | contig 17029 bp, 14 predicted proteins | sample MerIslwburrow_MG_FD_204931 | JGI IMG/M metagenome (GOLD analysis project Ga0316192, IMG submission 204931) | Coastal sediment microbial communities from Maine, United States - Merrow Island worm burrow | ecosystem: Environmental > Aquatic > Marine > Coastal > Sediment | place: USA: Maine...
GAGTCCATACCTGACAAAATAACGCCGACACTCATTCCTAGGAATTTATAACATCTCCCCATCCATTCAGCATCACGTTTGGCCAAATAATCATTAACCGTAACTACATGAACGCCCTTACCCGTTAAGGCGTTTAAATATACGGCCAAAGTGGCCACCAGGGTCTTACCTTCACCTGTGCGCATTTCTGCTATTTTGCCATCGTTGAGGACCATACCACCAATAAGCTGCGTATCGAAATGTCGCATATTGAGACTACGCTTGCCAGCCTCCCTAACCGCCGCAAATGCATCAGGCATTAGATCGGAGAGTGATTCTCCTGCTTCTAACCTTTTGCGAAACTCCTCGGTCTTAGTGGCTAATTGCTCGTCTGTTAACACCTCATATTCTGGTTCTTTGGCATTGATAACGCGAACAACCTTGTCCATGCCTTTCAATAGTCTTTCATTGCGACTACCGAAGACTTTGCTTAGAATTTTACTTACCATTTAATTAGCCTGCTTTTATATGCGCATTGTGTAAAACGCGCTTTTGTTGTCTAGTAAAGAGTGTAGTGAAAAGTGTATAAAAAGGGGTGAATTATAACGGGCTTAAGAAGATTAGAGAATGTTTTATCTCTAGAATGACCCCTAGCTCCGCACTTTTTTTTAAAATGTGGCTAAAAAGCTAATGTTTGTTAGGCAAAATTAACGCCACAACAATTTAATTGGGGGAAATGTCAGAATTTTCAAGGGGTATTAACAGTCAGATGGCAAACCCATAATTTTCATAAAGGCGGGCCAAAAACCTGGTAATATTGTGGGTAACTGACTGTTACTTATTGAAATACAAAGAATTACTTAGCAGAAGCTACTTTTTTACGAATAAACTTAATAGGATCAACTGTTTTGCCGTTTAATATCACCTCAAAGTGCACATGCGGCCCCGTTGAACGCCCTGTCGAACCCATAAGCGCTAATACATCGCCTTTTTTAACCGTTTCACCGACAGTAACCAAAATTTCCTGGGCATGACCATATCGGGTTACATAGCCGTTTCCATGGTTGATTTCAACAAGGTTGCCATATCCGTAACGACGGCTGGCCCAAGTAACAACACCAGCTGCAACTGAGACAATGTCACTACCTAACTTACCAGCAAAATCGACACCACCGTGATGCGCCTTGTGCCCTGTGAAAGGATCGGTACGAACGCCAAAGTAGGAAGAGAGCCAACCGCTATTAATTGGCCTACCCGCTGGCACAACCTCATCTTGTAGATCACGATTCATCATCATCGTTTCTAATAACCCAAGCTGTTGTGCGCGATTTTCCAGCTGTTTTGACAGGCTTTCGATTGAAGCCACAAAATCTGGTACACCCATAGATGCAGCTTTGGCCGTTTCGGACTCGGCCGGGCCACCTTGAGCAGGTCCTTCACTAAAATCGAACTCACCCTTATCAAGATTGGCCTTTTTGGTCAGCCTATCTCCTAAGGCATCTAGGCGCATAACATGGGCCTGCAAGCGACCTAATCGAATAGCCAGTGCATCCATGTTATCTTTAGTGGCCTGACGGGTCGAATCAATATCTTCACTTTGCCTCATAAGTTCCTTTTGCCAAACTGAAATCAATGCACTCGGGGCATAGCTTTGACCCTGAGCACTCGCTAATTGATAACCACCCACTGCAAATACTGCGAAAACTGCTAGAAGGATAAATAGCAAAAAATATATTGCAAATGCATTGAGGCGGAAAGCATTTGTTCGACCGCCACGCCTTGGAACGAAAATTATGTTCATACCTAACTTAACTCATTGTGTTGAACTTACGAGATTTAAGACGCGGATTTACATCCACAGCTGTGCTAAACTTCTCCGAAACTGGTTTTTCCTCTACCTTTTTAATTAACACCAAATTACTTACGAGTATTCCCATTCCATGTCTGAAATTAGCCAAATTGGTCAATATTTCACCAAGAATGACAATAGTAGCTTGCATGACACCCTGCAAAGGGGTTTGCTTTTGCAAAAATTCAATCGTGAGCTCCGAGAATTTCTCCGCCCACCTCTCGGCCAACATGTTCATTTCGCTAACATTCGCGACAATATGGCCATTATTACCGTAGATGACGCGACCTGGTTAACCAGCGCTCGATATGAGGCGCCTACAATCCTTGATTTTATCAAGCAAAATTTGGACCTAAATCACATTTCTAAAGTTCATTTTAAGATTGCATTTCACCACGATCCGCCGGAACAACCCTTACCTCGGCGTATCTCTATGTCGAAGCAAACTTCAGATTTACTCCTCAGCACTTCTGAGGGTATATCTGATCCAAAATTAAAATCCGCACTAAAACAACTAGCTAAGCGGGGAATATCCAAATCCTAAATTCATTCTACATCATAATCTTATTATATGAATAAGAACAATCGTTAATTCTTTCACAGTTATAAGATATTTTTCGGATGTTAGTCTTTATAGATCGTCCAAATGAGAAAATACTTTAATGGGTTGCCAGGTTATTAATAGGCTTTTAGTGGGGCTTGAAAGTCAATATTTAGACATTTTATTGGATAAAGTGGGAAATTTTAGCGCTAAACGGGCATTTATGGCGGTTAAACGTGCGCACGGCGCACGCTACGGTTTTTCTACGCCGAAGTTCTCGTTCCCATGCTCTGCGTGGGAATGCATATAGACCTAAGTGGAGTTACCAAAATTTGCAACTATGTGAGTTTCGAAACATGGAAAAGGAAATGAGTGGTATTTTCTCGTTCCCATGCTCCGCGTGGGAATGCATACGGATTTAAATAGGATTACCCAAATGTGTGACTGCATGAGTTTTGAAACACGGAAAAGGTAAGCGTTGCATCAATTATATGGCAATAAGCGTAGTCCGGTAGGCATTCCCACGCGGAGCATGGGAACGAGATGCGCTAACATACGTCGCAAAAAAAGAATCAGGAATAGCTTATAGAATTGAGGATGTTAGTAGCTATAAGTTAGCTACTAGCAACGACGGGTTGCATGAAAGATATGGGTGCGTGATTTTGGTCAGTGAAAGTTGCTAGTTCCCAAGCTTCTTCATCGGCCAATAAGGCACGTAACAGGTGATTGTTTAACTCATGCCCCGATTTATGGCCGCTAAATTCACCAATAAGACTGCAACCCAATAAGTAAAGATCTCCAATAGCGTCCAACACTTTGTGTTTGACAAATTCATCATCATAACGCAATCCATCTTCATTCAAGACGCGGTAATCGTCCATTACCACAGCATTATCCAGACTGGCGCCCAAGCCTAAGTCGTTGTCCCGTAAGTATTCAATATCTTTAAGAAAACCAAAGGTGCGCGCCCGGCTAACCTCTTTTACAAAAGAAGTACTGGAAAAATCCACGGTAGTTGTTTGAGGTCTATTTCGAAACACCGGATGTCCAAAATCGATATTGATTGACACCTTAAATCCTTCGAAAGGATCAAAGCGTGCCCACCGATCACCATCTTCAACAATGACGGATTTTTTTATGCGAATAAAGCGCTTAGGCGCATTTTGTTCTTCGATACCTGCCGACTGCACTAGAAATACAAAAGGACCGGCACTACCATCCATAATTGGAACTTCTGGTTCACTTAGATCCACGTAGGCGTTATCGATTCCAAGCCCAGCAAACGCTGAAAGCAAATGCTCAACGGTAGAGATGCGTACATCACCTTTGACCAAGGTCGTTGACAGCCGGGTATCACCGACATTTTCAGGTTTAGCTTGAATATCAACAGGTGGGTCCAGATCGATACGTCTAAACACCACTCCAGTGTCAATGGCTGCTGGACGTAGGGTCAAATAAACTTTTCGACCTGTGTGCAACCCAATACCGGTTGCTCTAATAATGTTCTTTAATGTGCGTTGCCTAATCATTGCGCCGAAATTCTTTTTATTTACATATAAGTTATTATAGTTTTTTATTGTAGTTATATAAATTACCTTAGAGACACGTGATCATATCACAACCAATACTGGGTTGCCTAGAAAAAAACTATGACACAGTTCAAATATATATAACAATTATGGGCAAGACTAAAGCCACCAAATCTTAGAACAATATATCGCGAGCAAGTTCCCTTGAGTTACAACATTTAAACCACAAAATTTGGCTAATCGGCCTGGCGTCGTAAAAATGCAGGTATGTCCAAATAGTCCATATCCGTAGCAGATGTACTGTAATTATCTCCAGCCACTTGTTTGCGAATAACCGTTGGGCGCTCTAACTTGCCATAGTCTACTGCACCATTAGATGTTTTATTGACTAGTTTCATAGGTTTATCGGCTTGTTGCGTATGTGTTCCAAGGCCTGTGGCCACCACCGTAACACGAAGCTCATCTTTCATGTCTTGATCAATAACAGTTCCAACAACCACAGTAGCGTTCTCTGAGGCAAATGTTTTAATCGTATTACCAACCTCCTCAAATTCACCGATGGCCATATCAAGGCCTGCAGTAATATTGACTAATATGCCCCGGGCGCCCGTTAAATCCACATTTTCCAAGAGTGGACTTGCTACGGCTGCTTCTGCGGCTTCTTGGGCTCGACTCTGACCTTTAGCTACACCTGAACCCATCATTGCCATACCCATTTCCGACATAACGGTTTTCACGTCAGCAAAATCCACGTTGATTAAGCCTGGGCGAGTGATTAGTTCAGCAATTCCCTGCACTGCCCCTAAAAGCACATCATTGGCGGCCTTAAAAGCATCCAATAAACTCAAGTTCTTACCTAAAACTGTCAGAAGTCGCTCGTTAGGTATGGTAATAAGAGAGTCAACATATTCATTAAGACCCTTAATACCTTCTTCGGCAATCACCTGTCGTTTTTTGCCTTCAAATGGAAATGGTTTGGTTATAACCGCTACGGTCAAAATACCCATTTCTTTTGCCAATTGCGCAACAACCGGTGCACCACCTGTACCAGTACCACCACCCATGCCGGCGGTAATAAACAACATATCGGCACCCTGTATCACTTCGATAATCCGTTCCCTGTCCTCAATAGCGGCCTGTCGACCCAGCTCAGGATCGGCACCGGCACCTAAACCCTTGGTAATATTGGAACCCAGTTGGATCACAGTACGAGCCGAACTGGTCTTTAGGGCCTGTGCATCTGTGTTGGCAACGATAAAATCAACCCCTTCGATATTTTGAGAGACCATGTGTTCAACGGCGTTTCCACCACCGCCACCAACACCGACAACTTTTATTACTGCACCTTGTGTATATGCATCCATAAGTTCAAACATGATATGACTCCTCTAAGCTGTTAAAAATTCTCTAGGTAGATCTAAAAATTTCCTTGAAACCAGTTTCTCATTCGTTTCCACAATCCCTTCATTCCCCATTCTGTTTTTTGATCCCAATAATTCGTACGATTATGTTTATTGCCATACATCAACAAGCCCACACCTGTCGCATAAATTGGATTGCGAACCACATCAACTAGACCCGACACGCGCGTTGGCAAGCCGATTCGAACAGGTACGTGAAATACTTCTTCGGCTAATTCAATAACACCTTCCATTTTCGAACAGCCTCCTGTTAACACGATGCCAGCAGCACAAATCTCTTCAAATCCGCTGCGCCGTAGCTCGTTTTGCACCAAAGTAAGTAGTTCCTCGTATCGAGGCTCCACAACTTCTGCCAATGTCTGCCTGGCTAATCGCCTGGAAGCTCTATCACCAACACTGGGAACCTCTATACTTTCATCCGGATTAGCTAGCTGCGTTAATGCGCAGGCATATTTTATTTTTATATCTTCTGCATACTGGGTTGGTGTACGTAATGCTACGGCAATATCATTCGTTATTTGATCGCCAGCGATGGGGATTACTGCGGTATGGCGAATTGATCCATCGGAAAAAACGGCAATATCTGTTGTACCACCGCCAATATCTACCAAACACACCCCCAGATCTTTTTCATCTTCAGTTAGTACCGCTTGACTGGAAGCCAACTGCTCCAAAATAATATCATCCACTTCCAGTCCACAACGTCTTATGCATTTAATGATATTTTGTGCGGCACTTACCGCGCCAGTCACCATATGGACTTTAGCCTCTAACCTAACGCCTGACATTCCAACGGGTTCTCGGATACCGTCCTGGTCATCAATAATAAATTCTTGCGGTAAAATATGTAGCATGCGTTGATCAGCAGGTATGGCAACTGCGCGGGCGGCGTCAATAACTCTGTCGACGTCAGCCTGGGAAACCTCGTGATCTCGGATTGCCACAATCCCGTGCGAATTAAGACTGCGAATATGGCTACCAGCTATACCGGCATATACAGAGTCAATTTGGCAACCAGCCATTAGTTCGGCCTCTTCAACGGCGCGCTGAATCGATTGAACGGTTGACTCAATATTTACCACCACGCCCTTTTTTAAGCCTTTTGAAGCGCTCGTGCCTAAGCCAATGACTTCAACGGTATTGTCGTCTACCGTAGATGCCACTATGGCAGCAACCTTAGAGGTACCAATATCCAACCCAACGATTATATTTTGATCGGATTTTTTAGCCATTGGCCATTACTCTTGCAGAACTCACATTTATATTCTCTTTTTCTTTCCAACGTACAGAAAACCCATTAGTGTAACGAAGATCTACAACAGCGATATCGTCCAGCCTATTTGCCAAACCTTGTTTACACGCAATAAGAAACCGATCAACTAACACACTACTTTCACTTACATTCCTTTGTTTGCCGAAAATTAATTTCACACCGTTACTCAATGATACTTCCAGGGCACGTCGGTCATTAACTTCCATACTCGAAATCTGCAAGCTATACTCTTGAAGCATTGCCTGTAGTTCTTGGTATAACTCCAATAATTCGATACGCATTGCATCGGGTCCTTTAAAACTAACAAGTTGGTCCGGGTAGCTCACTTTTTCTGGTGAAAACAGAGAACCATTTTTATTAATTAGCGCCACATCATCCCATTGGGCAATGGCTTCTTGCTCGGTTACCAAGACGCGAATTTTATCGGGCCACACTCTGCGCACAGAAGCCGTTTCAATCCATTCCAACTTTTCAACAGCCTTTTTTATTGCCGCAACGTTAACCATAAAAAAACCAGAATCCAAATATTCAAGCATTACAGTTTGCAAGGCTTGTTTTTTTATGTTTTCTATTTCACCAACCACTTGAATCGTATTTATCGGAAATAGCGGTTCGTTAACATAAGCTCCCGAAAAATAGCTATAAGCAGTTACTGATCCTAGGATTAGCAACAAGAACTTCAAGCTCATGCGTTTTACTTTCTCTTGTTGAAAACCCACTTTCTTCTTGTATAAATTATTGTTTAGCTTTGCATCCACCTCAAAATCCTTTTATCTATAAAGTCTGTTGTAAAATCTTAACCACCAACTGCTCAAAGGAAATACCCGCTTGCTTTGCTGACATAGGAACAAGACTGTGATCGGTTAGTCCCGGCACTGTGTTTACTTCGATTAACCATGGTTTTCCATCGGTGTCACGAAACAAGTCAACACGCCCCCAACCCTTTGCACCAACCGCTTTAAATGCCTTTAATGCCAACTTCTTAAATTCGTTTTCAACTTTCTCATCTAAACCGCATGGACAATGATAAAGCGTGGTGTCTGCTTTGTACTTGGCGTCGTAATCATATATTTCATGAGGCGTTTCTAACCTTATTAAGGGCAAGGCCTCTTCCCCTAAAATGGCCGCGGTATATTCTTCACCTGTTACCCATGCTTCAGCAAGAACTTCGTCGTCATATTGTCGCGCCGTTTGATACGCCGCCTCTAATTCTTCAATAGAATTCACCTTAGCAATACCAATACTCGATCCTTCCTGAGAAGGTTTAATCATCATCGGAAAACCCAACTCTTTCGCCTTTGCTTCCAAATCATTTTCAGAATTAATCAGCGCAAACGCTGGTGTTGGATAAGCAAGAGCTCGCCAAATTTGCTTGGTACGCAATTTATCCATTGCTAAGGCAGACGCCATAACTCCACTACCAGTATAAGGAATCCCAAGAGTTTGCAAAGCACCCTGTATGGTACCGTCTTCGCCCCCACGACCGTGAAGTGCGATAAATACGCGGTCAAAATTTCCTATTTGCAACAACGACAATATGTCCGTACCTACATCGATGCCATGCGCATCTACTTTCTGCGCAGTTAAAGCTTGCAATACTGCTGAACCACTATTTAATGACACATCTCTTTCTGCAGATTGCCCACCCATGAGAACAGCGACCTTACCCAACTCGGATACGTTTGTTGCATTACTCATATCAAGCTTCCCCTACTATTCGTACTTCACACTCAAGCCGCACACCACATTCTTTTTCAACACTTTCTTGAACTCGACTAATTAGCCTTTCTATGTCAGCTGCTTTTGCACCACCCGTATTAATAATAAAATTTGCATGTTTTTCCGAGACACAAGCATGGCCTTCACACTTTCCTTTAAGCCCACACTTTTCAATCAGTCTTGCCGAGAAATCACCTTCAGGATTACGAAACACCGAGCCTGCATTGGGCAGACTGGTGGGTTGTGTATCCGATCTTTTCGCGAGTAAACCTTTAATCTTCTGCATAGACGCTTGTGTATCACCACGATCCAGTTTAATAGTTGCGGCAACAAACCATTCATCAGCAGGCCCTTTGACACTTCGGTACCCAATCTGGTAATTTTCAGGCTGCCTTTCAAATAACTGCCCCTGTCGGTTTAATGATGCAACCGACGAAACGATATCCCACATTTCGCCACCAAAGGCACCTGCATTCATTGCTAGAGCACCGCCAATAGTCCCAGGAATACCCGCCAAAAACTCTGCACCAACAAATCCTTGTTTGGCACAAAATCTCGCAACCTTGGCACAGGCCACACCAGCTTCAGCTCTTACAAAATCACTACCCACAGTTTCCAATGTTTTTAAAACACCATTGGTTGCAATCACAGTACCTCTGATACCGTTATCTCGCACTAACAAGTTACTACCCAAGCCCACCCAGGTTATCTGCTCATCTTCTGGCAACTGACTTAACAACAATGCCAAATCACTAATATCTGCTGGTTGATAATAACAATCCGCCTTACCTCCTACACGCCAAGAGGTATGTTTTTGCATCGATTCATTATGCAGCATATTGCCACGCAAATTTGTTTGGTCAATTTCAACCATCATGAACCTTGTTTCTCTAATTGATCAGGTAGTTGGGCAGCAATACCGCCGATACTGCCAGCACCTGATGTCAACACAATATCCCGATCCTGAATAATGCCATCCAATACAACTGATAACTCTTCTACATTTTCCACAAACACAGGATCAACCTGACCACGCGCCCGAATCGCTCTGCACAAGGCCCTGCTGTCCGCATTACTAATTGGAATCTCTCCTGCTGCATAAACCTCTGTTACCAACAGCACATCAACCTCGGATAAAGTGACAGCAAAATCATCAAACAAATCCCTTGTACGTGTATAGCGGTGTGGTTGGAAAACAAAAACCAGTCGCCTCTCAGGCCAGCCTCTACGAACGGCCCTTATTGTTGAAAACAGTTCCTTTGGGTGATGCCCATAGTCGTCAACAAAAAGCACTGATCCTGCCCGTGTTTCAATTTCTCCATTGATTTGAAATCTGCGCGCAATCCCTTGAAATTGGTTTAATGATTTTTGTATTGCTTCATCCGTTACACCTAATTCGTGGCCAATCGCTATGGCAGCCAATGCGTTTAGAGTGTTATGTTCTCCAGGCATATTGAGTTGTATTTTTATGGCTTCCTTTTTTTGTCCGCGCAACGCTATAAATTCACACTTACTGTCGCTCTGCGTGTATTCAGTGGCCCGAATATCAGCATCATCCGAAAATCCATAGGTGACCACAGGCTTGGTAATACGAGGCAATAAACTTCGAATAACAGGATCATCGATGCACACAACAGCCAATCCATAAAATGGAAGTTGTTGCAAAAACTCTATAAATATTTGATGCAGATTTGCGATATCTCCACCATAGGTTTCCATATGATCCGCATCAATATTGGTTACCACTGACATGACTGGCTGCAAATGCAAAAAAGACGCATCACTTTCATCAGCCTCGGCGACAAAATAGTTGCTTTCACCTAAGCGTGCATGAGATCCGGCACTATTTAACTTACCTCCAATCACAAATGTAGGGTCAAGTCCACCTTCAGCCATTAGACTTGCAATCAAACTCGTTGTTGTGGTTTTGCCATGAGTTCCTGCCACAGCTATTCCAAATCGGAAACGCATTAATTCCGCCAACATTTCTGCACGTCGCACAACAGGGATGCGTAACTCCCTGGCCATTATGACCTCTTCATTTTCTTCGTTAACCGCAGTTGAGACTACAACCACATCACAACCGCAAACAGTTTTTGCGTCATGCCCAATGCTAATCGCTGCACCTAAATCAGTTAAGCGACTTGTAACAGCGTTAGACCTAACATCCGAACCACTCACTTGAAAACCCAGGTTAACCAATACCTCGGCAATACCGCTCATGCCCACGCCACCAATACCAACAAAATGTATGCGTTTAATACGTCGCATACCAATGTTGCGCGCATCTTGTGAACGTCGGTCAATTCTTGGCGCTGTATTAGCCACGAGCAAGCTCCATACATCGATCGGCAACCATTTTCGTGGCTTTTGGCATTGCCATTTTCTTAGCCAATAGCCCCATTTCTTTGACTCTTTTTATATCCATATCTCGTAAAAGTTCCGCAAGCGTTTCTGCGGTTAGTTCTGATTGCTGGATTAAAACAGCCGCACCTGCATCAACTAGAAATTTGGCATTTGCCGTCTGATGATCATCTACAGCATAGGGATATGGCACTAGGATGGATGCCACACCGGCGATAGCCAATTCAGATACCGTCAGAGCACCCGCACGGCACAACACCAGATCAGCCCATTTGTAGGCAGCCGCCATATCATCAATAAAAGGCTCTACGCGGGCTGATATAGTATGTTTTTCATAATGAGCCTGAGCCATTTCTATGTGCCGCTTACCCGTTTGATGCCAAACATTAGGTCGTTTTTCTTGATCTAGAAGCGACAGCGCTTGAGGCACAACCTCATTTAGTGCGGTGGCCCCCAAGCTCCCCCCTACAACGAGCAATTGCAAACCAGTCTCTGTTTGTCCATTTTGCTTCGTTTCAGTATTCAATTCTTCATCTTGTTCAAGGCCAATACTGGCACGTACAGGATTTCCTGTATGGATGGCTCTAGATACACCCAAGGCATTCGGAAATGCTTCCATAGCTACTTTGGCCAGCGGTGTTAACATACGATTGGTCAAACCAGCAATGGCATTTTGTTCATGTATTAACAATGGCCGTCGCAATAGCCATGCGGCAAGACCACCCGGACCGGTAACAAAACCACCCATACCCAAGACCGCAGAGGGTTTTATTCGGCGCATTACGGAAACGCCCTGGCTTAGTGCGTATAACAGCTTTGCTGGCGCTAATAGCCAACCTAACAATCCCTTACCCCGTAATCCCGTAACACTAATGTAAGCAATATCATATCCGGCGCGTGGCACAACCTCAGCTTCAATTCCGCGTCGTGTGCCTAACCAAACGATTACCACACCTCTGGATTTAAGTTCATCCGCAACGGCTAATGCAGGGAACACGTGCCCACCAGTTCCACCTGCCATAATCAACACTCGAAGTTTGGTGTCCTCGTTCATCATGATCGAGCCTTGTAAAGAACGCCTGGTTGCTTATGTTTTGGATAAAGTTCGTGTCCTACCCGCAACAATAATGCACACGCAATACAGGTTAGGACCATACTGCTGCCGCCATAACTCATTAGCGGTAAGGTTAATCCCTTGGTCGGCAACAAACCCATATTGACACCGATGTTGGTGAATGCTTGTAAGCCAATTAACAAACCTAAGCCATAAGCCAAATATCCAGAAAACAAATTTTTCTGGCTAATAGCAATATGGGCAAAGTGGAAGGCGCGCCATACGATGGTGGCAAAAAGCAATATTACAAACACACCACCTAATAATCCTAGCTCTTCGCACAACACAGCAAATAAAAAGTCAGTGTGTGCTTCCGGCAAATAAAATAGTTTTTGGATACTCCCACCTAAACCAACGCCGAACCATTCACCACGTCCAAACGCAATAAGCGCTTGGGTCAGCTGAAAGCCACAATCAAAAGGATCAGCCCATGGATTTAAAAAACATGTAATTCTTTCCATTCTGTAGGGTGATGTAAAGGCGATTAAGGCCAAGGCTAATCCAGCCAAAATCAATAACAAAAAAAACTGTCGTAATCGAACCCCACCCAAAAACATCATACAAAATGTTGTGAGCGCAATGACCACGGCTGCACCAAAGTCCGGCTCTAGCAACAACAAGATGCCAATAATCGAAATAAGTATTAACGGTTTATGAAAGCCCTTGGTTGATTCGCGTACTTCATCGCCACGCCTAACCAAATACCCCGCCAAAAAAACAACTACCGATAACTTGGTTAATTCAGACGGTTGGAAATTAAATAAACCCAGAGAAAACCAACGAGTGCTGCCATTGACTTCCGAACCAAGCAATAAGACTAACAACAGCAAAAGAAAACTAAAAATCAGTAACGATGGGCCAATTCTTTCCCAGAAACCTATCTTAATATGTAAAACCCCCCATGCCAGCCCGACACCGATACACACATGGGCAAGTTGTCTCCAGAAATAATAAAAAGGTTCACCCATTTGCCTTTCCGACACAGATATTGACGCCGAACTAACTGCTACAAGACCTATAACCAACAACAACAACACACTTAAGGATAACCAGTAGTCAATATAAATATTGTTTTTCTTATGCCGTGATAGTTGGCTTGAAGATTCCTCATTAGTAGGCACAAAATAAAAATTCATTTTGTTAGCCCCTTAACCGCAGCGATAAACGCTTCACCGCGCTCCTCAAAATTATTGAACATATCGAAACTAGCACATGCTGGCGAGAACAACACACTATCCCCTGATTGCGCCAATTTATGAGCTTGTTGTACAGCTGTTGTTAAATCCTGCACCTGTTCTACAGGCAACACTTCAATCAATTTTTCTCGAATTAGCCCGGCATCACGCCCAAACAAAATAGCTGCTCTAACCTCGCCCGCAATCACAGCTTCACGAAGAGCTGAAAAATCCGCTCCTTTACCCACTCCACCAGCAATTAGAATCTTTGAACCTGGCAAGCCTTTGATAGCAGCAACTGTCGCACCCACGTTGGTTCCTTTTGAATCGTTATACCAATTCACTCCCTCAATCGAAGCCACCCATTGGGTACGGTGCTTTAAACCGGTAAAATTTTGTAGTGCAGCCAACGTGTCAGATTCGGAGATATCCATAGTATGAGCCAGAGCCATGGCCGCCAGCGCGTTGACACAATTATGTCGCCCCGCGATACGCATTTCGTCTACTGGCATAACTTTGTGTTTACCATAGGCCAAATATTCTCTATCATTTACCCTACTTACACCAAACTCACCCGCCATTGGTTCGCTAAGACCAAAACTTACAACTCGGCGCTTACTATTTGTTCCGTTTACTTTACCAGTGACTTTAGCTGTGACCTTACCCGCGACCTTAGAAACCAAGTCCATGACAAGCTCATCATCTCTATTGCTAATTATCGTTCCATTGCCGTTAAATATTCGACACTTGCTTTCGCTATAAGCATCAAGATCCTCGTATCGATCCATGTGGTCAGGGCTAATATTAAGTATCACCGAAGTGAAAGCATTTAAACTAAAAGTTGTTTCCAATTGAAAACTGGATAATTCCAGAATATAAAAATCCTGTTTTTCATTATCCTTCAACTGCTCATTCAATAATTCCAGTGCTGGTGTCCCAATATTGCCACCAAGTTTTACGTTCATTCCTGCTTGGGTGGCCATCTCGCCCAACAGGGTCGTTACTGTGCTCTTACCATTTGAGCCTGTTATGGCAATAATTGGTGCATTTGCATTTTGCGCAAATAATTCTATGTCTCCTAAAACACTTGCACCCCTGGAAATCGCCTCAGCAATTACCGGTTCGCGCAAAGCGACTCCAGGGCTAAGGATAATCCGATCCACATTATGTAATACATCCTGATCAAACTCACCTAAATGGACAGGCACATCGGGAAAGTCCGCCTTGAATTGTGTAAGACAGGGTGGATTTTCACGATTATCCATTACAGAAAACGATTCACCTTTACTCTGTAAAAAGTGCGCGCAGGACAAGCCCGTCTTACCTAGACCAATTACGATCGTCTTACACATCATCTCAACTGAATAATCCTGTTTCGCGCCTAACATTAACGTAACTTCAGAGTCGCTAAGCCAATCAAAACTAAAATTACTGTAATAATCCAAAACCTGACAATTACCCGCGGTTCAGGCCAACCTTGTAACTCAAAATGGTGGTGTAAGGGCGCCATACGAAATATTCGTTTTCCTGTTAATCTAAACGATACGACCTGCATAATGACCGATACAGTTTCCATGACAAATACACCGCCCATGATGACCAACACCAACTCCTGCCGAACCACAACCGCTACAACACCAATCGCAGCACCCAAAGCCAAAGCACCAACATCACCCATGAACACCTGAGCAGGATAGGTGTTGAACCACAAAAACCCTAAGCCAGCACCAACAATAGCGCTACAAAATACCACAACCTCCCCAACCCCAGGAATAAAGGGTATGGCCAAATATTCAGCAAATTTGGCGTGCCCTGTAACATAGGCAAATATCGCTAATGCCGCACAAACCATTACCGTCGGTAGTATCGCTAAACCATCCAACCCATCTGTAAAATTTACGGCGTTACTTGTTCCAACAATGACGAAATAGGTTAGTAACACAAATCCCCATCCCATTTGTATGGCAACATCCTTAAAAAATGGAACAATCAAAACCGTTTCCTGAGGCGATTGCGCCGTTACATACAATACGATGGCCGCGCCAAAACCAAACACAGATTGCCAAAGATACTTATATCTTGCCCTCAACCCTTCTGGATCTTTTTTAACCAGCTTTTTATAATCATCGACCCAACCCACTACGCCAAACAACATGGTCGTACCCAGCACAATCCATACATAGCGATTTGACAAATCCGCCCACAATAAAGTACTAATTGCAACGGCGATTAAAATAAGCGCACCGCCCATAGTGGGTGTACCCGCCTTGCTTAAATGTGTTATTGGACCATCGTCTCTAACCACCTGACCCAGCTGATACTGGCCAAGCTTTCTTATCATTATTGGACCCACCACAAACGAAATAACTAAGGCAGTTAACACTCCAAGAATGGCACGCAATGTAATGTATTGAAAAACACCAAAGGCACTGTGATATTCAATTAAACTGTTTGTCAAATAAAGTAGCATTAAATTACCCTCCGCTCTGACTTGTTTTTAATTGCAAAGCATCAACTACTTTATCCATTTGCATAGCACGCGACCCTTTCACCAATAATGTTACTGTGGACGTTAAATCCTGTTCTAATTGTTTTATCATTGCTGCTTGGCTGTCAAAATGACTAGCATTTTTTCCAAACGCTTTCACTGTACCCAAACTATAGGGCCCGAAGGCATATAATTTATCTACTCCCTTAGATTTGGCTTGTTCACCAGCCTGATCGTGCATTGCTTGAGTGTCATCGCCTAATTCGCCCATATCCCCTAGGGCAAGATATGTTTTCCCATCATTCTGCATCAACACTTCAATGGCCGCATTCAGTGAGTTAGGATTAGCATTATAGGTGTCGTCTATAATACGCGAGCCATTAACACCTGATTTTGTTTCCAGACGACCAGAAACTGGGCGCATTTTTGACAAACCTGCGCCAATATTTTGCAATGAAACACCGGCGACTAAAGCGGCTGCCGTTGCAGCAAGTGCGTTCATCACATTATGTTTGCCTAACAATTTAAGCGTAAAACCAAACGTTCCTTTTGGTGTAGTAATATCCAGCTTATTTCCCAATGCGGCATCTTGAATTTGGCAACTCACATCAGCCTCACAATCCATTGCGAAAGTAATTTTTTGCTTTTCTGCCGCTAAACCATACCAAATATCCGCATAGACATCATCCGCATTGATAACAGCATAACCTTCAGAAGATAAGCCGCTAAATATCTCTCCTTTTGCCTTTGCAACTCCCTCAAGGCTACCAAACCCTTCCAGGTGAGCCGCTGCTGCATTTGTAATTAGTGCCACTTCTGGTTTTGCTAGTTCAGTAAGATACGCAATTTCATTAGGGTGGTTAGCGCCCATTTCAATTATTGCGGTTTGATCGGTTTCACTAATTCGTAACAAAGTTAAGGGTACACCGATATCATTATTGAGATTACCGGCAGTCGCTAATACATCTCCCTGCTGGGAAAATATTGAAGCTAACATTTCCTTCACTGTCGTTTTTCCATTACTTCCTGTTACAGCAATTAGAGATTTCCCCCATTGTTGTCGCCATGCACTCGCAAGCTCACCCAAGGCCTTGAGACTATCCTTAACCACGACCTGAGGCACATCGTTATCAAGCGCATGCTCCACCATTACCGCTACGGCACCGGCAGCTACCGCAGCCGATACAAAATCGTGGGCATCAAAATTTGGTCCTTTTAAGGCAACAAAAAACTCTCCCTTGGTCAATTTACGCGTATCCGTGTTAACGCCATTAATGACAAGATCAGCACCGCGCAACTCTCCACTAGTGGCTGATGCAATTTGGCTTAATCTCCAATTACAACCAGTCACTGACCTTGCCTCATTTTTTGTAATGCTTGCATCTTTCGTTCAACCACACAACGATCACCCGGATAAGGCTGTTTAACATTACCGATGACTTGATACTCTTCATGCCCCTTTCCCGCGATTAAAATTATATCGTCGGCTGCGGCCATATCGATTACTTCACCAATCGCCTTTACTCGATCGGGATCAACAGTTATCGATTTCGTATTTTTAATACCCCTTAATATTT
>Ga0316192_10001529_pt1 | contig 17020 bp, 11 predicted proteins | sample MerIslwburrow_MG_FD_204931 | JGI IMG/M metagenome (GOLD analysis project Ga0316192, IMG submission 204931) | Coastal sediment microbial communities from Maine, United States - Merrow Island worm burrow | ecosystem: Environmental > Aquatic > Marine > Coastal > Sediment | place: USA: Maine...
GCGTTCAGAAGTTTAACAAATTATATTTAGCTAAGATAAAGGGTATTTTTAGAGATTCGAGCTAAGATTCTTTCGCATAAGCTAAGTTATTGGGTGTTATTTTAGGCTAAATGGAGAAAACACCCAATAACTTAGCACCTGGAGCCCTTTGGAGCCAGATCACAGAGGTGTGATCTGGGTTTTGAAAATCCAACTTTTTTTTTTTTTTTTTTTTTTTTTTTTTTTTTTTTTTTAAGATCGCTTTTAAAAAAATAGGATCCCTTTTTAAAAGTTAAAGGTCCCTTTCTAAAGTTGGTGTCGGAAAGGAGCGTTTTGGCTTGTACATGCGAACCGCTTTCCGAACTGGCCATTTTGGCTTGTACATGCGAACCGCTTTCCGAACTGGCCATTTTGGCTTGTACACATGAGAGGAAAAAAACATTTTGGAATTGTGCAAAATGTTTTTTTTGCACACACACACGCTCGGAGCAGAACGGAGGGAGGGGGGGGGTTGGCGGGAAAAAAATATCTATGTTTGCGCCCACGCGAAAAATACCACTCTTATTCTTATTCTTATCAGTATCAGTATTATTCTGCGTGTGTGCGCGCGCTCGTGTGATGAACTTTGTGACGAAACATGCCGCGAACCAGATGGCCGACGAGATTGCCGGGCGGCCTACAGTTCACAGAGACCACGACAAACTCCCCGGCAAATTGGTCGGCGAGGTGAAGGATGGAGTGGCGGGGAGGAATGTGACTCCTGAGCAGTGTAGTAACGCGAGCAAGAGAAATACCTATTTGCGAGACGCCGCCGCCGCCAAAAGAGAAGTCCACCGCACGTTGTGGTATTTCGAGAAGGAGGACGGCAGTGTGGTAGGGGCGCTCCGTATCATCTACCCTGGTGGAGCGAAGACCGGTCAGCCTCGTGAGGTGTTTGCCGTGCTGAGCAATCCACAGCTAAAGTTGGTGGAGTGGCCTGACGCTAGCGCTGGCGCTGGCGCTGGCTCCGGCACCGTTGTTGCTGTTAGCGATGATAATTACGTTGGTGGGAAACGCCCGTGTTGTGACTCTCGTGTGCTGGCGTCGAGAAACAGAAACAGAAAGAGAAAGAGAAAGACGCCTCTCAGTCGTGAAGACGTGATTAGAGACAAGCGCATGACTCGGTGTTGCTACGAGAGCTGTGGTCAGTGCGTGAATGCGATTGTCACCGGCACCGGCACCGGCACCAGGGTCTTGCCGAGTGGAGACACAAAGGCAGACAACGAGACGTTCGATGAGCTGTTTAGAGAGTATTCGCTTTCACGCGAGTCGCTTGGGATTGCGCCTCGTTTCAACGGAGTGATTGTCGGCAACTCGCGCGAACGCAAACTCATACACGATGACCATCTTTATAAGAACGAGTCTTCGTGCAACGAGCTCTTCAAGGTGGCGGCGGCGGCGGCGAAGACAAAGACAAAGACAAAGACAAAGACAAAGAGGGATGGAATGGCGTGGCACGTTGCAGTCTTCCTGATGTATCTCTACTACCAGGGACGCGGACAACGCCCGACACACCGGAAACTCATTCCACTCTTTGATCAGTGTGAACAGGTGTCGAGGAGCCTGATTGGCGTCGAGAGGAGGAGGCACGCCTACTGCGTGGCTTCCAGTTCCACGCCAATCCGGCTCGCCGGCTTTGACGTCGACGGCGAACAACTGCAGGGTGCTCTTCGGTGGTGCGGGCGCCGCATGAAAATCTAACTAACTAAAACAACAACGCGCACGTGGGGGTTTATTTTCTCATAGGACAACAACAACAACAGTTAATTAATTAACGCAGCTGTGAGCCTACAGGGGATCGCTTGTTACTGAATCCACTCACGAGGTAGCGCATGTTCCACGCGAGGTACACGACAGGCATCACAACATAGAGAAGGATGTCAGTACCGGCGAACAACCAGCGGCTCGTGGTCTGGTGGGTGATCACACCGCCGAACGAGGTGCTCAGGGCGATCAAGATCAACAGCCACGCAGTGAGCGCGATGTAGGAGAAGACAAGGAACGAGTTCATTCCGTGCCATCCCTTGAATCCGTGAAACACCACCACAATGACAAGGGACAGTGCCATCAGCAAAAATGCAAGCGACACGGGAATCCAGAAAAGGCTGTCGGTGTTCGGGAGCAGAGAGCCGATCAAAAACAAGGCGCCTGAAAGCATGGGAAGAATAGCGATTGGCCAGTCTCCGTAGTCAACGGAGTTGATCGCCGTCCTCAATAGAGAGTATCCAGATGTGGTCATGGCAATGTCACGAAGCACGAACACGATAAGCCACGCAGCGGTCGGCCAGACCAACGTGTACGCAGCATAGCGGATCCATTCGACATTCACGCGGTCTCCAGTTTCCACATCTTCACCTTCGTCGAGGTTGTTGTGATTGATGCGGCCAGCTCCAGCCAGCAGCACGGTGTAGGTGATAACAAGGGCGAGTGTACTAGCAGTCACACCGAGCGTGATTGCAGATGTGTTTGCCATCCTCTTCATAGTGGGGAAGCGAGCAGAGCCGCCGCGCTCTTCGGCCACCTTCTTAGTGGTGTCCATTTTAAATCGGGAGATAATCCAGAAGACGGTGGCGAGCACAAAGCCAGCGCCAGCAGCAATGAGAGGGGTTAGAAACTCTGCGTCTACCATTGTTGTTCACACAGTGTACCGCAGTTAGTAGTAGGTCTGGTACTGACAGTCTTATGAGTGACACGCCTAAAAACATGCACATCGGCTTCGTGTCCTGTGGTGGCTTTGTTTATAAATTCATTCGGCTAGAATCGCCACCACTCGTTCAGCTCGCCGCGAAACACTTTGGGCAGTGTATTCGCTGCGCAGTGCTCGATCTCTTTGCGGTGCAGCGGATAGGTGAGTCGCGCCATCTGCAGTTGTTCTCGTGGCGGGGCGCGGTGAACGTCGATCCAGCTCACGATGTTCGAGGTGAGCTGGTGCATCGAGAGCGGCATCCGGATCATGTGGTGTGGCTGCACAGTCACCGACTGGTCGATCTTGACGCCGGCAACCGCCTTGGCGATGTAGCTCCGTGTGTTTCTCGACAGGAGATGGCTGCCATTGCCTGAGAGCCATACGTGGAATCCACGCGAGCCAGAGAACCACGCGTGGATCTGCGTCTGCCTCGCAAAGCCAAGATTGCACAGCGAGGCGACGAGCTTCTCGAGCTCCGGAGCCATCACCTGTGTCCAGCACGCGGAACAGCAGGAGCGGTCGTCGCACTCGCATATCTGTGACCTCTCCTGCTGGTAGTCACTGGCATCGACGTCAAACACGAGCTCTCTCGCATAGTCGTACGCGACGCGATGTGTGCTACTCTTCATCATTGGTTCGCCGCTGTGTGGAGCGCGGACTGGGCCCACATCGACGCGCACGGCGCGTCGAAACCTTTGTCTTCTCTCTTCTGCGTGCGGAGACCACAGAACGGGAGTCCACGAGGTTGCCGCCCTCGATGCATTGCTCACGCTCATACACCTAAGCTCACCGCCGCTCACTTTTCCGAGTACGTGGTTGATAAAAGTGTCACTTGCATGATAGTGAAGGGAATCCATTCAACTGTGTGTGTGTGTGTGTGTGTGTGTGTGTGTGTGCGCGTGGGTTTTTGTGTGTGTGCGTGTGCGCGTGTGCGTGAAAATTTAGGATTTTTTTTTCTGTTTTTTGTATTTCCGCCGCCGCCGACTCTGTCTGCCGAAAAAAACTCTTTTCGGCACACACGCACACGCACACGCACACGCACAAAGATGAAACCCCTTACTGTGAATCAGATACAGAATCAACGTATTCTCCGCAGGAAGTGTTCGAACATCTACGAGTTTGCGATCTCGGTGCGCGCACCTCAACTGGACGAGAGACTCACAAATGGCGACCCAATCGTACACCTGCTCCATGCAAATGCGTGCAAGTTACGCAACATGGCATTCTATGGACACACTGCAATAAGTCTGCCGCAAGAACTGGAGTGCGTGCAAGAGCTTGCGGAGATAGAGGAGTCCAGGTGTCCGATTCAGCCGAGGAAAGTCGAAGACCTCCTCCGGCTCATCGAGGAGGAGTCATTCACGCTGGTCAGCAAGCAGAGAGATATCATTCTGAGTGCGGCGCCGTCGTCGTCGTTGCTGTGTATTGCGAAAACGTTCGACGACGAGAAATATCTCGCCGCCTCAATGAGGCGCATGATCGACCGTGGAAAACTGAGCTCGGTGGCGCGCCACGCACTCGACTACCAGAGCGCCGAGTGGAACGCATTCGTCGAGTGGGCGCGCAGCGGCAGTACGGGGACGTTTCGCCTCGTGCAGGCGTCGCGCGGTATTCGGAGACGGCGCCTCCTCTCGCATCTCAGCGGGGTGCCGGTCAGTGAGATCGCGGCACTCTCCACTGCGATTCCAGCGGACTGCACGCATCTCATTGTGAGCGACGCACACCGACTCAAGATACACGAGTGGGTGCGCGTGGTTAGGTGGCTGGAGGGCGCAGAGTCGAGACGCGCATTTGCGTGTGGCTCCTACTCGACGACGGCAGTCGGGCCGTACGCGGGCTCGGTGTTCCTTGACGTGACCGACAACTCGCACGCCAACCTCTCGGTCAGCGAGATGAAGCTGTTTGGCACACGACTGGTGAGATCGAGCTCGCCGAAAGAGGTGCTGGAGTGCTTCGAGCGCTTGCGCTCTGAACTCCCGAGCGCGTGGAGGTGGTGTTTTCTCGTTCGGGTGCGCAGACGGCACAGCGACCTGAAGGAATATCCGTTCTCGGCAAACTGTGTGCTTGTCGACAGGCTCGTCGATGGCGCCGAGTATGACGCCGTGTTGCTCGACTGCAGTGTGACGCTTCGCGAGAAACGCCTGGCAATCGAGTTGGTGGCCCACGCCTCAGTGGACACCGAGACGCGGAAGCCGCGTCTCTACAATATGGTGTGCATCACCGAGACAAGGAAGCAGAAGGAGGCATCTCTTCGTAGACAGCAGCGACTCACCACGTTTGGCATGTTATTCAACAGCTACAATCGAATAAAGTCGTAAATACTACTAGTGCCGTGTATGACGTTGGAATAGCATAGTGGTGCCGCCAACAATGACTGGAAAGGCTGTTGTTTTGGTGTTCGCGGCGACACGCAACATAGTTGCCAGTGATGCTGGATTCAGCGCTGCAAACAACCTCGCCGCGCTGTTCTCGACGGAGGCTTTCGTCGACCGATTTGCTCCCAAGCGTGCGGCGGCGGTTGTTATTGACGCCAGGTCACCAGGCACCAACGAGAGGAAGGTTTCGTTTGAGGCAAATGCCGCTCAGGCACTGGCTGCTTTCGACCCGGACAATCTCTTTGCCAACTTTGATCTGGGCGGCGACGACGGCGACGGCGACGACGGGACGCGCACAGAGAACTATAGCGACTACGATGACGATGACGATGACGACGACGGCGGCAACGATCTCAGTCATATTCGCCGAGTGCTCGAAAATGGCTCCTTCCCACATTATGACCGCGAGTTGAATCTCAGTATCTTTGACCTGCTCATCAAGATGAGTCCTGCCCTCCTTGCAGAGTGGCACGCCTGGCAGAAGATCAACCAGAGGCCGCTTTTCCCTGACTATGTGGCAAAGTTCAACCTCATTGACAGCTCCGAGGCCTCGCACGATAGATACCCTCTTCTGCAGGCGATGAACCAGATATTCCAACTCGAGCACGAGACCGAAGACACGTACGATGAGTTGAAGGACGCGATTTCAGATCTTATCGGGAATCGCCGCGTTGAAACCGACCCCGCGGACATCAACTCTGTGGCTGTGCGCGAAGGAATTGTGATTCTCAACTTCCTCGACGAGATCCTGAAGAAAAAGACAGAGGTGAGGGACGCGTTTCAGCGTAAGACAGGCCAGGTGCTCGAGGTTATTCCGTCGAAACAGATGATCTGGTGTCTCAGTAAGGCGGTACATGCAGTTCGCGACACGCGCGACCCCGTCAACAAGAACAACGAGGCAGCCGAGATGTTCTCACGCGAAACCATGGATTTCTTGTTCCGTGTCGCAGAAATTGATCTTGACGAACGCACCTACCCGGAAAGCTACACTTCTTCGTGCCGAGGAGCCGGCAAGTTCACTGCATCAACTGGAGAGGGAGGCTATATCGATGTAGGGGAGAACCATGAAGACGCACTTGATTTAATGAACAGTCTTGCAGATGATCTTGACGCGGAGGAAGTGAGGGATGATGATTACTATTGAGGAGGAGGAGGAGGAGGAGGAGGAGGAGGCGCGTGAAAAAAAAAGTAAATTCAAACAGTCTTGCCGCACGTGCGCAAAAATACGTTCACTCGCACACACACACACACACACACCATGTGCGTCAACCACATTGTTAATATTCTATTCATTCTCTGTGTGATGAGTTTCTATTACGAGCTCATCAGCACGAAAAAGGAGGAGTATAACGGCGACGGCTACGGGATTGCAGAATGTAACGACAGAATTACATTGCGGATTAACAGTCTTGGAGATAGGATCGAAAGTCTTGAAGATAGGATCGAAAGTCTTGAAGATAGGATTAACAGTCTTGAAGACAGCACTACATTGGTGATTAACGGGCTTGAAGCCAGCATTACATTGCTGACTGACATTCTTGAAGATGATATTGGCGAGGGGGAGGTAGGAGAGGGAAAAAAGTAAATTCGAATAGTCTTGCCGCACGTGTGCAAAAATACGTTCACTCGCGCACACACACACACACTATGCGCGCCACACTACAATTCTACCACATTGTCTATTGGACGCTGCTCATCAGTACATTGGCCTGCGGGGCGATGTTAATGGTGATTGCAGAGGTGATTGACCACGACCAGATTCACGAGATGAGATTACTCTATGCTATTTTAATGACACTGTTCTCGGCGTTGGCTGTAGGCGGGCCTGTCGCCCACTCGTATGCCGAGGAATTTCACAGGCGACAACAGGCAAAGGAGGATATGCAACGTGAACTGGATCCACTCACAGGAAAGGCACACGTGGACGGCGCGGACGGCGACGACAGCCATTTTACCGAAGTTCCGTTAGACCATTCCGAATTTTCGTCAGAATAGATGACATGTCAGAGGTGCTCGTCGTCGTCGGCAGGCATCCGGATATGACGTGGAGGTGGTCTTCCATTTTCGCGCCTACTCTTTGGCGTTGCGTTGCGCGTTCGCCGCCGCCGTCCTCCGCCGCCTCCTCCGGCCGATCACGACGACGATTACGTTGGCGCTGTCGGTCTTCGTGCATCTCTCTGAATTTGCTCACCTCTTCTTGGACGGATTTCATATAAACAACGAGTGAGGGATCGCCTCCGTCATTGATTCTCAGCGGGTCGCCTTCGATGTCCATGGTCGGAGCTGGCTCCGCCCCCGCTCCCGCTCCCGCCCCCGAGTGAGCAATCATTTTCTCGGCAGCGTTGATTGCACTCTGAGTCTCACCGCTAGAGAACCCAAACGCCAGATCCACCACCTGACTAAAGTCGAGCGTGAGGCCGAGTTTGAGTAGCATGATAATCACGCTGAAAACGTCGACATCCATGTTCACGAGGAAGTTTTGGTGGCGCAGAGTGGCCTCGCGCTGCGGGTCGTCGCCGAGTGAACCTTCACTGACGAGATCCCGGAGGATGTCGCCAATTGCAAGCTTGGTCGACGTCCCAATGGGGAGAGGGTTGTTGAAGCGGGGGTTGCTCTTCTCGGGATCCGGCCGAATACACATCACGTCAAAGAACTGGTAGAGGTGCTTCATCTTGTCTCCGATGCGAGTCGTGTAGGGAAAGGAGAGAGGCTGGATTCGCGGCCTCCCGAGAGACGGGTACTCAAAGACGCGCTTCACAATCCGCTTTGCGAGAGGGATCCCGCAATACTGGAGAATGTCGACGTGCATCAGGTAGTACCAGGTCTGGCGATTCGAGCGCTCGTTCACACACAGCGACTTCTTCTGTATCAGAGACATGCACTCCTTGGGACGACTCGTGTCCTTGACGAGTCGCTTGCCGTCCACCAAGTTGTAGGGGTGCGAGTAGACGGTACGCGACTGCGCGTCCCTCAGGATGGAGAAGATGTTCGACTCGCCGAGTGCATTGTCGCGCATCGTGAGACTTTCGTTGATCAGCTTGCAGACACCCTTTGCCGGAAACGCGAGGTATGAGTTGTCGTGCGAGGAGGCAACCACGCCATCCCCTCGCCCTGCGAGCAAATCGCTCCAGAGCCTGGCGCCAAAGTCAGTGGTGTTGCCGCCAAACGTGACCTGCTCGCTGTCGAACCCGCTCATCACCACGGTGGCGATCTTCTCGATGTCAGTCGGGAGGAACTTGTCGCACACCATCGTGAACACGTCGCACAGGATCTCGGATCGGACGGCGCAGCGCTGCGACGCATAGTATAAAGAGAGGTAGTTGAATCCGCGCAACTCGCCGTCCTCTGTCTCTCGCCAGCGCGCTCTGCCGCTCTCCGATCCGATCTCCTGGGACTGTGCAAGGAGGCGCTGGTAGGCGATGGCAATCATCGACATGCACATGACAGCGCGGTCGTTGGCCACGTAGTCGCCTCCGATCTCCTGAGACAGCTCTTGCTTGAGACGGTCGACAAAGACATCGATTGACGAACGCTCACACGCGGGCAGCACACTCTGCTCGGCGAGCCAGAAGAGGATGTTGATCGAGTTGATTCGGTAGATCAGCGAGGAGATACGTGCGCGGGCGAGTGGCAGTGGAATGCCAGGCGGAGTGGCCTTGTTGTCGAGTCCGCAGAATTCGCGATTCCTGCGCGCCATGTGGATCTGCTGGAGGCGGTCGTGAACCGCCGTCCCCTTCTCGGTGGGCTTGTTGTTGCACACCACCACCATACTGCGCATCATCGCAGTATGATTGATGTTCCCTCGCTCTCCGTAGGCAGAGTCGATGTTGTAGGCTTTCACGTTCACGGCGCCCTCCGTCATCATACTGAGGAGAGTTGCGCTCTGGTTGTCGATGTCCTTCTTGGAGCCACGCAGCTCCTTGGGCGCCTCAGGGAAATAGAGCACCTGTCCGGTCTCCGAGTCGCCGCTGATCGACAGCGACTTTGCAGTCATCTCGGTGGTCGTGTTGGCCTGCGGTGCGAGGTCGGCGACAATCTGTGAGACTTTCGATTTTCCGGCGCCCGGGTCACCGGTCAGCTCGATGTGCGGAAGCATGTCGTTAAAGTCAGGGCTGCCGGCACAGGCCATCGCGCCGTGAAGCAAAAACGCTACGTTGTGCGCAGTGTGCACGCCGAGAATCTCGTACCACTGGTAGAAGTTGTGCTTGAGATTGCCATAGTCTGTGAGGTCGCTGCACTTGAACGGTACGCTGAGTCCGCGTAACTGTTCGGTGGGCGGCAGATTCACAAACTCGCGTCTCACCACCTTGAGCGGGCCGGGCACAATCCCGTTCACCATGATGTTCCAGAATTTTTCGAGTCCCCACAGCTGCGCCTGGAAGCGGAGTAGTGCACGCACCTTCTCCGCTTCCGCGCCGTACACCCGAGCGAGATCGACCGAGATGATGAGCTTGCGCAATCTCGTGTAGATCACGTGTAGTCTTATGTTATCCGACCGCCCAATAAACGGACGGCGCTTTTGTGTGTACTGCGTGTCCTTCACCGCCTCCTCCATAGTTGCGTTTGCGTTGATCGACAGCTCGACGACGAGCTGTCTGACGTGCGCAACCATTCGCCGCTGTTCCTCGCTCTGGAGGTGGTCGTCGTTGTTTGTGATTAGTGCGCACATCTCTTCGCTCATTCCACGGCGCATCTTGTTCGCGTCGTTCCAGAATGCAGCACGGAACGCTTGGCGGTTTCGCTCCAGGGATCGCTCCTCCTGGCGCCTCGTGTCTGCACACCACAGAGGCACCGTGTCGAACCCGTTGTTCACGACGTGCGCAAGAGAGACCAGTGAGACATTGCTCGGAAGTGGATAGCCGGTGAAAGTACCGTCGTCCGTAAAGTAGTTGCCGAGCGCTCCTTGTTCTTCGCACAGGTCAGGGACGTCGATGTCGAACGCGTTCTCCACAGAGAAGACACGGCATATGTGAGTGCCCGAGTTGTAGACGTCTGGCTGGAAGTGGTTTGCAATCTCACTGTAGACCTCGCCGTCTATTCGGCACATGCGCAGGTAGGAGTGGAAGACGTGCGCAAGATCCTCCAGCGTGAAATCACACCAGGCGCCGGCGCCTGAAGGCGGTTTCATCGTTTGTGCGATGGGGTCGTATGCTTTGCTCGATTTGTTCAGTGCCTCTCTACACAACGAGCCAAGGTCAAACTTCCAATGCACGCTCAGGATCCATAGCCGGACTCCGGCAAACGACTCGCGGTTCGCAGTGTGGAGGATCTCGAGATAGACGCGCAGCCTTGGAGTGCCGTCGGCAAACGTGTACCCCTGTTTGCCTTCATCGGCGGCGGCTTTCTTTTTTTGAGTTGTCGTGTCGGCATCCTCCGCCGCCGCCTGTGCAAGACGTTGAGGACGTCTTCTTCTCGTCGTCGTCGCCGTCGCCGCCGCCGCCGCCACTGGACGTATCTCGTCGTCGTCGTCGTCGTCGTCGTCGTCGTCGTCAATGGTGACTCGGGCGTCGCGGAGATCTGAGTCGTCGGTGTCATAACCATTTTCGCCCAACGGTGCGAGTAAAAGGTCCGTTTGACGATTGTTCAACGTCGCCGCTGCCGCCGCCTCTGCCACCGCCACCGCCGCCGCCGCTGCCGCCTCCGCCTCCTCTTCATCCTCTAAGTTGTAGTTGATCTTCTTGGAGTATGCAGCATAGGAGATAAGTCGAAGAATGTCAAAGATGCGAGACATCGAATGGACGCCATTGGCCTTTGAGTGGTCGACGAGCTCGGAGCAGAATCCTCTGCTGCCGTGACGGAAGCACGACGCCGGGAGAGTCATCGCAAAGAGGTATGGCGACTGTTGTATAGGGTAGTTGCCAGGGGATATGCTGGGGATAGGCGCTCCAATCACAGGAGAGAACAGGATTCCACGAAGAGACACTCCATCTTCGTCGTCGTCGTCGTCGACGACGTCGACGATCTCAGCTGCCGCCGCCTCTGTAACGCCATCACCACCACGGGTGAACAGATCCATGGCGAGTGAGCGAGTGAGCGAAGAAGAAGAAAAATATATATATATATTTTTTCTCCTCGCCTATCCTCCCCCTTGTGTGTGTGTGTGCGCATGCGCGTGAAAAAAAAAACACATACTCGTAAATAACCTGGAATCTCATTTGTATTTTTTATCAATTAAAAAATCCAAAAAAAATCACAAATCTAACTTCCTCACCCCACTCTGGCCGACAGATAGGAGGAGTGTGCTCTATGGAATTTGTCGCGGAGCGCACAGAACTTGGCACTGTTCTCGGAAGACACGCCGCTACCACCACCACCACCACCATGGAGTGAATAGTAGATGTTCCATATCTTTGTGTACTTCTCGACAAGGGCATTGTAGGTACTGTTCATCGTACTCCACTCACGCATTGCATCGTCGTTGGCGGCGTCCAATTCGTCGCTGCCGCCGCCGCCGTCGATGGCAACCTGGAGTTGAATTGGGATCTCGCCAAAGTGCTGTGTGTCTCTGTACAGGTGCTCTTTGCTCAGGGGATAGGGCTTGATATTCGAATAGCGTGCGTTCACGAGTCGGCGCAGTGTTTCAGCGACAGGCTCGTCGTCCATCAGGGTGTTCATGTCCTCGAATGCCTCCCGCAACTCATCGCCTTTCTCGTGAGGAGGAGGAGGAGGAGAGACGCCTTCCCCTGATTTCAGCAACTTGCGCCTCATTTCCATCCAGTGCTCAATGAGTTTTGTGAGCACACCAACCTCCCGGGCAAAATTAAAATGGAGTGCGCAGAACTGGGTTTTCGAGTCGTCGTCGCCGTCGCCGTCGCCGTCGCCGTCGCCGTCGTCGCCTGGTGAATAAAACCTTTTGTACAGTTCACGCCATTTAAATTGTAGCTGGGTGAACAGTATGTCTGTCTCTAGCCACTTGTTGTCTGCTTTGACGTAGCGCTCGTATTTTCTCTCCCATCTCTCTATCTCGGCGTCTCTCTCCTTCTCCTTCTCCTCGAATAGACTCAGCTGCCTGTCTGCCTCGGCAGGATCTGCGCCGCCTCCGTACATAACGTAGCGGTCCTCCTCGAGTGGCTCGGGCCGGGGATCGTAGGGAGGGGGTGGCGGGCGTCTCGGCATTCGGACGCCAATGTTGTCGGCGAACAGGTTTCTGTTGTTCTCGTAGATTCCGTCCTTTAGGTCTCGGTCTGTGTTCTCGCGCCTAATTTTCATCCTCAGCCAATTGACCATCTGGCGCTGCCCACCCTCCTTCCCCTCCAACTTGCGTATCGCTTGGCGAACACTCTCGTCGCGCACAGGCGTGAAGTTGTCGAGAATGAAATCCATACGTGCGCACACGCTGTCTGCCAACGCGGCTCGCTGGATCACTCTAATACAAATCTTTAATGTAATTCACACACACACACACACGCGCGCTCTCTCTCTCTCTCTCATTTAGTGGGAGATGATGTTTGCGCGGACGTCAAACGCCTTGGGCAACGTGTCGACCATTCCAGAGTAGAGTCGCCCGGCATGCGAACCCCAGCCATTCGACTTGAGTGCACCGGTGGCATGCGTGTACAGCGTGTGTTGGCCTTCGCGTGCGTTGTAGTAGGTCGAGACACAGCACTCGGAATAGGTGCCAAACGTCCCGTCCACATTGCGACTGTGGGCGCTGATTCCCCAAAACTCGTCGAACCACTTGGAAGACGAAAGGACGCGCGTCGAGTAATCAACTTGGTGGTAGTTGATGTGCTCAATGGCACGGGCAGAGGTGCCAAAGTCGGCTGCAGTGCTTCGCTCCTCCTCGGTTGCGCCAACAATGTCATAGGGGTGGCCGTCCATCTTGTCAAACTCGGAGTCCGACACCGCCATGAATAGGAGAGAGGGTCGCACAGCCACCGGCAGGCGGAACTGATCACAGACACCCTCTTCGTCGAGAGTCGGGTATCTGTACGGCTCCAGTGTGCACCCGCCACTCACGCCGACTGCGGCAAGAGGCTGGAGAACTCGAACCTTTCGGCGGTCCATCGGAATCATCTCGATGTGTCCCGCCTTCTTGGATCGGATGATGTCGCTCGTGTTGTCCCTCGACACAGAGGCACTCAGTCCAGCCATGAAGACAGCGCCGGTCTCTCCTCCGCGCTTCGTGAGGATACCGAGTGCAGCCTCGATCTGCATGTTCACGTAACACGCAGAGATGTTGATCGGGAGGAGCACGTGTGCGCACAACGAGCGGAAGATGGAGTACCACGTGTTGACCTTGAGGAGTGCGTAGCCGAGGGAGATTGCGCGCCTCAGCGGATCGTTACTGCGCGTGGCACACGAGTAGAGACGGCGCAAAAAATTCTCGGTTAGGTGGAGGTACTGCCTGGTGTTACCGGCTTTGCTTCCAGCAGCGAGGCGTCGGTCAAACATCTTCATAAACGCCGTCGTGCTGTCGAATCCGACATTCACACCGTTCGCATCAGCCGCCCGCCGAGCATTCTCGGCGAGTTTGTTGGAATTTAGGAATGCGGCCTCTTTGACATCTACAGGAATTCCAGAGTTGAGCGTACGGTCAACAGCAACAACTTCGTGCCTCTGGATGTCACTGAAATTCATGGATTTCACAAAGACAAACGGCGTCCTGATCCATGCTGTCTTGGCTACATGTCTGGTGCCAGTGTTCTCTGCGCGAGCCGCAGTTTGGCCGGACACCGTCGCGCTCTTGTTTTTGCCAGATACCTCCACTTTTGCGAGTACACTGGCACTGTCCCTCCACATAGAAGACGTAGATTTGGAAGGGACGAGTGCGATGCGCTTCGATCGGATTCCTTGCACCAATTTCTTGGCCTCGGTTTTGGTAGAGGGCTTGTGAGCCGCAATCGTGAGCAGGATGGCGCGCATATGAGAGATATTCACCTCCTTTGCCTCCTCTGACATCGACTCGAACTTCGCCAAAACGGGCAGTGCAAATTGCAATGCAGCGGAAATCGCAAACTGATTCTCGTAGTTCGAGATGATGTCAAACAGCATAGATGCATTCGACACCGCACTCGCCTCGCCTTTCAGAGAGATTTTCACGGTGTCCAGTACAGCAGGTTTTGTTGCTGCGAGCGGTCCAGTGACCAACATCACCTTTGCAGTGTCTTCGAATACGGCGCCTTCCAGGTATCTACCGAGCGCTTGTGCGGCTGTGAGATGCCGAAGACCGTCTGCTCCGGTGGCGCGTGTAGGACCTTTTTCTGCAAGACCGCGGAAACCGCTTCTGCTGACCACACGAATTTCGGAATCGACGGGGTCATTATTTCGGCTGGACTTGCCCTCGCGTGCATAGTATATCGCGCGCTTCGGTCTCACAAACAAAGACATGATGGCGAGGTCCTCGCCCATCTCGTCGATGTCCTCGGGGGGTGTGTTTGTCGGGGCCATGTACTTGTTCACGACATGAGAAGCACCGAGGATAGATCGGAACCGATTTGTGAAATCGGCGATAAATTCCGACGCCTTCTGAACGGCGGCAATGAGGGTGGGAACGAGAACAGAGTCCCAACGACCACTCGCTAATTTCATGATGGCGTACACCGAACAGCACCCCTCCGGAACGCGGCCTTTCACATTACCTTCTTGAAGTGCACTCATATACAGCTCAAGTGCGCCAGTTGACGTGATAATTCGGTCAATGGGAGATTCTTTGGCGGGGAGAGTATCGTGCTGGAGCTGTTTTCCAGTGGTAAGTGGTTGGTTTGCCTGGTTCTCGAGCATGTACAGCGCTCTGTAGAGCGCCGAGAGCCCGGTACGTGCACGCGCCAGCTCGGCCGCGTCTGGATAGAAGCGGAGCATCGTGCTGTCGATGTACTTTTCGAGTTGCGGACGACGAAGGTGGACGGGGTCGATCTGGCCGATCACCTGCACCCACTCGTCCCTGCCGTTGCGCGCGTGAGACGCGTCACCGGAGCGACGGCATTCGTTGCCGTCCATGTGGAACGAGAGGAAGTGGCCCTTGGGGTCAGCGCCGCCAAAGCCGAGGTGGCCGTTCCCGTCCTTTTCCGGATGCTCGTCGGCGAATCCAGAAGCGTCCGGATTGCCCCAGAGATAGGTGCGCGCCAGAGAGTCCGAGTACTTGACGCGCTCGAACTTGCTCGTCGCGTCACGCATGTTCTGCATACCGACGTCGAGGTGGTGAGTGCGCACGTCGGTCTCCTTCTCGATCTGCGAGAGAATGCGGCGAGGGCCAAACATCGCGTGGTAGTTGTAGTAGGTCGGGCGGCGAAGGTGGTAGAACGGAGGGTTGTCCGGGTGACCGACTACGGTGCCCTTGTCGACGTGAACAACGTACTTGCCGTCGCTGACCGTCTTGACGGGCGCCAGCGGAAGCTCCATCATGCCTCCTGTGCCGGCAGCCCGCGAATCCATGATGCTGAGCGTCAGTCCACTCATCTCTCCGATCTCCTCGTTACGCTTCATCATCGCGTAGACGACCGGGTCGAGGAGGAGGAGGTCGAGACCTCCGGCAGACTGGCTCGCCGTGTCGAGCATCGTTCGCATCGCGACTCCAGTGTCGTCAAAGAGCACAGCAAAGTGCTGCTGTTTCGCGATCTCGTTCGCGAGGCCAGCGCTAAACACACAGGAGGAGTACAACTCGCGGTTTCTCTCCTCTCCGCCAGCCATGAGCATGCGCATCCAGAACTTGGTGATCACAAAGCGCACAATGGCGCTGTCCACCTGGCGGTTCTTCGCTGCCCACGCCAGCTGACCCGCGGGAGTCGAGTAGAACTGTGTGTTCATCTCTGCGCCCTGGTGCGCGTAGCTGATCTCCGCTGTCCATGACCTCTCGGTGCTCTGGACATTCGGAGCAGGGGCGTAGTAGGGCGCCTCAGGAGCAATTGCGTTGATCTCCTCTTTCAGGATCACCTGGATCTGCGACGAGTCGGTGTGCACCCAAGGGAAGAACTTGAGCACAGTCTCCGGCACCAACTGCGAGAGACTGTCGACCATCTCATAGGTGAACTCCTTCCGGCTGCGCGCAAGATAATCGCCATAGGTGATCTTCTCGGTGCGGACGCCATCTCGTGGATTGAGAGTCGAGACACTGGGGCGCGGATAGCCGAGAGCGTCACCGCGCTCGGCGATACCGAGAGGCAGCTCGCCTTCGTAGATTCGCCTTCCGCCTGCCTCGCGCGTTTGGCTGTATGCATTGGCCCCCGTGATGTCATAGAGCATGTTGAAGGGTTTCGCCGCCATCGCTGCGTTGCGTTGACGCCCTCTTTGTTGTAGAGTGTACAGAGAACGCGTCAGCAGTGCGTGCGGGAGATTATTTTATTATACCGGTAAGAATCGTCACTCGCCGTCGCCTCCTTTGCACAGGTGAGGAGGAATGCCCCAGGTGTCCATCACACTGGAGGGCAAATGCATCTGAGGAAGCGGATGGGAGATCAGTCCTCGGTAGAGCGCGCTCCACGACGAGAGCTCCTCTGCCAGATTCCTCATCAGTAGCCCCAGGGGACTGTAGCACGAGTCGTGGTAGTCGGACAGTTTCGCACGGAGGTCTCTCATAAGACGATGGAGCTCGTCGGCGTCGGCGCCCGCGTCCGTCGACGACACTGCATCGGAAAGCGCCCTCAGTGAATTGGTGAGCGCCTTTGTCTCTGTCGTTTTCTCGTCGAGGCGCTCTTTCAACACGCCGAGCATCTCAGTGCACTGAGAGACATCGGGCGGTGATTCGTCGTCGTCGCCGTCGTCGCCGCCGCCGACTTTCTCAAGGGCAACGTGCTGCACACACGACACTCCGCACAGAGTGTTTCCGAATTTTCGTGTTCCCTTGTAGACACCTCCGTTTCGACCTCGTGTCTCTCGTGCTGCAGCGACGGCGATCTCGTGGAACTCGTGTCGCGCGCTCTTAATAAATTTCTTGCACAGTTCGATCGAGCGGCGGTTCTCCTGGTCCAGTGCACTCCTCACGTTTTCTGGCGCGACCAGCAGC
>Ga0316192_10001532_pt1 | contig 17009 bp, 13 predicted proteins | sample MerIslwburrow_MG_FD_204931 | JGI IMG/M metagenome (GOLD analysis project Ga0316192, IMG submission 204931) | Coastal sediment microbial communities from Maine, United States - Merrow Island worm burrow | ecosystem: Environmental > Aquatic > Marine > Coastal > Sediment | place: USA: Maine...
TACTTTAGCATCATATTTACCTAGTCTTTTCACTAAACCTCCTAAAACTGTAATGAATTTTTTGTCAATTTCAGTTCCTAATTTTGCTATAGCATCTGCGACATCAGCATTACTTACTGAACCGAAAAGTTTATCGCCAGTTCCTACTTTAGCTTTTATTTTAATCTCTAAAGCTTTAATAGCATCCGCTATTCCTTGTGCTTCTTTAATAATTTTTTCTTCTTTATAAGCGCGTTGTTTTAACGTTTCGGCCAAAACTTTCTTTGCTGAAGAAGTTGCTAAAATTGCGTATCCATGAGGAATTAAAAAATTTCGTCCATAGCCATTCTTTACAGCTACAACATCATCTTGAAATCCTAAATTTGCTACATCTTTCTTTAATATAAGTTCCATACTAATTTTCTTTATTATTTTAACAAATCACCTACATATGGCAATAATGCCAAATGACGCGCCCTTTTAATTGCTTGAGAAACTTTTCGTTGATATTTCAACGATGTTCCAGTAAGACGTCTAGGTAAAATTTTACCTTGTTCATTTACCAAATACATTAAAAAATCAGCATCCTTATAATCTATATATTTAATTCCGTTCTTTTTGAAACGGCAATACTTAACTTTTTGCTTCGTATCTATATCTAGTGGAGTTAGATATCTAACATCTGCTTTATTTCCTCCTTTTGATTGTTGTTCTATTGATGACATAACTTAGTTTTTTACAGCTTTTACTCGTTCTTTTCTAATTTCAGCCCAGGCAGTAGCATGTTTATCTAACTTAACCGTTAAATAACGCATAATACTATCATCTCTTCTAAATTCTAATTCAAAAGGAGCGATAGCTTCACCTGCAACATTAAATTCAAATAAATGGTAAAAACCAGTTTTCTTTTTTTGGATCGGATAAGCTAATTTTTTTAAGCCCCAATCTTCTTTGTGAGTCATTTCGGCACCTTTAGAAACCAAGTAGTCTTCAAACTTCTTTACTGTTTCCTTTACCTGAACATCAGATAAAACGGGATTCAAAATGAAAACAGTTTCGTAATGATTCATAATTTAATTATTTATGTGTTTATTTTTAAGCGTGCAAATATACGATATTATTTTATTATTCAGAATATTAAATACTATTAATAATTATTAAATTTGAGTCCATTTTATAAAACATTTGCTGCATGGAAGTGCCCGAAATACCGAACCTTATACATTATGCCATCCCTTTTTTTATTATAACTCTTATCATTGAGATTATTGTTAGTGCTAAAGAAAAGGCCAATGCATACGAAGCAAAAGATGCTATAACTTCAATCACTATGGGCTTAGGAAATGTTTTATTGGGATTGATCAGTAAAGCACTTGTTTTTGCGACCCTCATCATTATCTACGATAACTTCAAACTTTTTACGATTCCTTTTGTTTGGTGGGGATGGATATTAATGTTGGTTATAGAAGATTTTACTTATTATTGGTTTCATAGAATTAGTCATGAAAGCAGATTTTTTTGGGCCTCTCATGTTGTTCATCATTCTTCGCAAAAATATAATTTAAGTACAGCTTTACGGCAAACATGGACCGGTAGTTTTTTATCATTTGTCTTTTGGTTGTGGCTACCATTACTTGGATTTCATCCTGTGATGATCTTAGCTCAAATGTCTATTAGCTTGATTTACCAATATTGGATACATACTGAATTGATCAAAAAAATGCCCAGCTGGTTTGAAGCGATTTTTAATACACCATCACACCATAGAGTACACCACGCGACCAATCCTCAATATTTGGATAGGAATCATGCCGGTATTTTTATTATTTGGGATAAATGGTTCGGCTCCTATGAACCAGAAGTGGAAAGACCTATTTACGGATTAACTAAAAATATTGGATCATTTAACCCTTTATTTGTAGCTTTTCATGAATGGCTGGCTATGTTCAAAGATGTTTTTACTTCGAACACATCATTATACAATAGATTACTCTATTTTATTAAACCTCCCGGATGGAAACATGATGGCACCGGCGTCATATCCGATGATATTCGTAAAAAATGGAAAGAATCTGATCTGTAATAGGAGTTTATAGAAAACGGAAAACTCTTTACCTACATATTAGAGTATTAAACGAATAAACATCTGCAATTATAACTTAATGCAACTCCCTTTTTTTTAAGAAATAGTTACACGAGATTCCAAAACCTCTGTTTTTCCATTCATCTCCTTCGGTAATTAAAACATTTGATAAGCCATGATAATAATTCAATCGAACCTTAATCCTCTTTGAAAATAATAACCCGGCACCGATATTTACTCCGGTAGAAATACGTTTGACGCTGGCCTCGCTTCCGATATCAAGTGTTATGGTTTCAGTATCGTTCTTTATGAACGCTCGTCCATTATAATCAAATGTAAGCCCTCCTTCAAGAAAAATTTGACGATTTCTATTATTCCAATTCAAATAGTAGCCTAAATTAATTGGTATTTCAATTACATTCAGCCTCCATTTTTCATCAGTAGTATTTATACCTCTTTTATTGACTGCATTAAACCCTCTTTTATTAGCAAGAATTGCAACTTTTACATATAGATTTTCTGAAAGGTCACGTTCAGCAATATAGCCAACGCTAAAACCAAAAGTACTGCTTGGTTCTGATGATTCACCGCTCATGAAACTGGCATTTGTTGAATATGCTCCAGCTTCTAAACCCTGATAAAACTGACCATAAGATGAATTTGATATAAAAAGGATCAGTAAGAAATAGATTCCTTTTTTAATGGCATAAACGCTTTTTACTCCCATAGTATTTTCTTCCAATTTGAACTCGCTAATAAAACAGAGGAGTCGTTTTACGTCTTAAAAGAACGGTGTACTCAGAAATTTATTATAAACAAAAGGAAGATTCCTTATTTTGAATGATCACATATTAGAAAGGGTGATTGATGGTCACTAATAAAATTAGAAAGGAAAGTTTCAACTTAATGAAAATAGACTTATGTAAGAGGTAAATATTTAAAAACCTTAGACTAAATATGAATCAAGCAGAACAATTCTACAACTGTAATTCCGCTATTAAATACTAAAACCCAGCTTCTAAAAAGCATCCACATCAATATTAAATCGTATGGCTCTATAATCAGCAATAGACTGAAAACTATTCTTAATTTTTTGAACCACTGATTTTGATTGTTTCAACGATCTTTCTTTAGGTAATTTAATTATAATAGTCTTAATGTGTTGATTTCTTATCCTTGATATGGCCGGACTTGTTGGCCCCAAGACATTATCTCCAAAAGTATTAATTAACGATTTACCTAACCACTGGCTTGCCATATCTACCTTTGTGTAATCTTTATGTTTTAACGTGATCTTGATCAAACGTATGATGGGTGGGTACATATATTGGTGTCTTTCATCCAATTGCTCTTTATACATCATATTATAGTCATTCGTAGTAACCTGTTGCAATATTTGATGAAATGGATTAAAGGTTTGAATAGCTACTTTACCCCGCTTTTTTGCTCGACCAGCCCTACCTGATACTTGCGTAAGCATCTGAAAACTTCTTTCGTGAGCTCTGAAATCAGGAAAATTTAACATATTATCAGCATTCAATACCCCTACCAATGAAACATTGGCAAAATCTAAACCCTTAGAAAGCATTTGAGTACCTACCAAAATATCGATTTCATGTTCTTGAAAGGCATTTAATATTTTTTGGTAACCATATTTACCCCTTGTAGTATCTAAGTCCATTCTACCAACCTTAGCTTCTGGAAAGAGCTCTTGCAACTCAAGCTCTATCTGTTCTGTACCAAAACCTTTAGTGTCTAAATTAGGGCTTCCACATGCACCACATGCTTCCGGCATAGCCTTATTGTAACCACAATAATGACAACGTAATTCGTTCTTAAACTTATGATAGGTTAAACTAACATCACAATTTGGGCATTGCGGCGCAATACCACACGTCTTACATTCAACAATCGGAGAATAACCTCTGCGATTTTGAAATAATATGACCTGCTCATTTTCTTCCAAGGCTTCTTGAATTAAGGTCATCAGGCGTTCAGAAAAATGTCCGGTCATACGTTTTTTACGATACCCTTCTTTTATATCAACTAATTCGATCTCAGGAAGTAACAAATTTCCAAAACGTCTATTTAGCTCAACCAAACCATATTTTTCTTGTTGTGCATTAAAATAGCTCTCTATTGAAGGTGTAGCACTTCCCAATATCACCTTGGCCTTATGCAAATTCGCCAATACGATGGCTGTATCTCTGGCGTGATATCGTGGTGCCGGATCAAATTGCTTATATGAAGTTTCATGTTCTTCATCTACTATCACGAGCCCTAACTCATTAAAAGGTAAAAATACGGACGAGCGGGCTCCTAAAATAAGCTGTGCTTTTTTAGAATTATTCAAAGTGTTCTTCCAAACCTCTACCCTTTCATTCAAAGAGTATTTAGAGTGAAAAACTGATATACGATTGCCAAAATAGCGCTGTAACCGCTGTATTAATTGAGTCGTTAAAGCAATTTCAGGAACCAAATATAATACTTGCTTGCCTTGATTTAATACTTCATCAATTAATTTTACATAAATTTCTGTCTTTCCACTTGAAGTGATTCCATGTAATAGTATGACTTCTTTATCTTTGAATGATCTTTTGATTTCCACGTAGGCATCATCCTGTATATCAGATAGTTCTTTAACAACCTCCGTTGCCTCATCAAAATTAATCCGATCAGTTTGGATGGTGTAAACTTCAAAAATTTCTTTCTCAATAAGTGCCTTTATTACAGGAGTTGAGACTTTGCTTTTCTCTTTTAAAACACATTGTTTAATTGGTTTCTTAGTTGACGCTTGTAAAGAAAAGTAACTTAATAGAACATTTCGTTGTTTTTTTGCGTTTGATAAACTATCTAATAATTCATTAAGTGCGTTTTCACCAATATATTTTTGGTTGAGTCTTATAAACTTGACCAACTTAGGCTTATATTGCTCTGTAATTTCCTCCTTCAAAACAATGGCTTTTTTATCTAATAGAGCATTAAGTATAGGCAGTACTCTTTTTCTGTCTAATATGTCACTGATCTTATGTATCGGCAAAGTTGATTGATGCCCTAATGCCTCAAAAATTAAAAATTCATCATCCGTTAATAAAGACTCATTATTAAATTGTAAGTTCTTTACTACTTGTGTTTCACTTTCCAATAAAAATGCCGAAGGCAAAGCCGATCGCATTACTTCACCCAATGAACACATATAATAATCAGCAATCCATTGCCAATGATTTAATTGTTTTTGGGTAACCAATGGTTCATCATCTAATATTTGGTAAATTTCCTTTGCTTCATAAGCTGTTGGTGCAATTTGATGGATATCCGAAACCAAGGCTGTGAAAATTTTAGATTTCCCGAAAGACACAGCCACACGCATACCCGGTTTTAAAAAAGTAGCTTCAGCTTGTGTTATTTTATAAGTAAATAATCGCTGTAGCGGTATTGGTAATATTACGTTTATATAATGCAGAATTTCAGAAATTTGAATTGTAAAAATATTGAATTAAATCAATTTATTATATCAAAATGAATGAATTTTGTTTTATGGCTTACTGCTTTGGCAGGTATCGTTTTTCATGGGTTTCGAGACAAACTCGAAAGTTCGTTTTCAATTTTGGCACGCTGTTTGTAAAAGTAATAGTAATAGTACTAACCAAAACTGATTTGTACTGTTAATTTAAAATATAAATTATGAAAAAAATAGCATTAATACTCGTCGGAATAATCACATTAAGCCTTTCTCCCCTTGCTTTAGCAAACACTGAAAGCAATTTAAATACCAGTTATTACTATAATGATGGGTATGGAGAAACCTTCACATTCGTAGAAAGTGGAATTACTTTTTCTGTATTCCAAAATGGAGAGTTTGATTTTTATATCAATCCGAGAAATGGTATTCGTGCTGGTGTAAATGTCAGTGGGGTAAGTATTAGTTATAACTCGGGTTATAATTATGACGCCTATGTGCAGTATGACGATTATGGCGCTATTATTCAGATAGAAGATGTACCTATTTATTACGACCATTATGGAAGAATATCAGAAGCTGGTAATGTACGTATACGTTATAACGGAAATAGATTAGCACGCGTTGGTGGTTTATATATTCATTATAATCACTATGGGCACTATTCACATTACACAGGGTTTATAAACATATATAACAGACATTATGTTTATCATCCGTACCATAACTATTTTATAAGACCCTTTTATTATAGAAGTTTGGTAAGTTACAAGCCTTATAGAAATCATTATAGACCTGTGCGATATAGGTATGATAATTATAGAAATGATTATCGCAGAAATAGAAATTACAGAGCAAATAGGTCTTTTAGAAATATAGATTCCAGAGTGAGAACTGCAAATTCGGATAGAAATTATCAAAGACGAAATACTAATGACGATCGAGTTGCAAGAAACAGCAGTTCTAACAGAAGTCAACGTGTTGCTACAAGAAGTTCAAACAACAACAACAACCGTGTTACAAGGAATAGCACTGTTGATAGAAGACAAACAACTCAGGGTACGATTCAAACAAGAGCAAATAGAACAACATCTTCTGACAGAAGAATTGCTCAAAATACTAGGAGTACGCAACCAAGAACTGTAGAGAACAGAACTAGAAGTACTCAACCCAGGCGTGTTGAACAAAACAGAAATGTGCAAAGTCGTTCTGAACAAACCGCAAGAACTCAAACTAGAAAAGCACCTGTTCAAGCTAGAAAAGCACCTGAAAAAAGAGTGACACAAAAATCTAGATCAAGAAATAATTCAACAGTTAATAAAAGAAGTTCTCAATCAAATAGTAAAAGAACCGTTACCAAGAAGAATAATATAAGAAAAAGGGAATAGTATTTAATTTTACAAATTAAAAAGTCTTACTTTCAAACAGTAAGACTTTTTTTATTTTTCACCTTTAAAAATAATTTTTCTCAATTTATATGTCCAATCACGTCAACGTTCAAAGAACAGTAATGAAATATCCAAAAGACCACTAACGATTTAACTAATCAATCCTCTTCTTCTTCAGACTCATCATCTTCAAGTTCGTCATCATCGAAGCTATGATCATCAAAGTCATCTTCAGGTTCATCTTCATCAGATACATCACCGAAATCAATTTCTTTTTCGTCTGGAGCCACTACTACTTCAGTATCATCGTCATCATCATCGTCTTCATCATCATCCATAAAACTCACCATCGACTCGGCAAGTTTAACACTGACTTTTACTAAATAATCTGTATCTTCAGTCTTTACTTCTACAGCTTCTATAATTTCTCCTGAAGCATTCTTAAAAGTAATGATGTCAGAATCATTATACCCATCGGGATACTTTTCTACGAGCAGATTTAATATTTTATCTGTAAGTTTTTTAAAATCAACAATAACTCTATTCATTCTGGATTAGTCGACAATTAAATTTTTCTAAAAATTAAGTCCTAAGTAAAACCCAATGTCTTCTTAAAACTGATAAATCAAATGTAGAAAAAAAAAATTGACAAAAAATAATTTTTTTTTAATTTATCTATTTTCTAATTTATCTTTAAACAGAAACATTAAAAGTATAGGTATGGCCAATATAATTACAACAAATTTATTTTCTAGAAATATTTGAGGATACAATGCTAGTGTTAAAACAAAACCTCCCACAGCACCCCCTAAATGGGCACTATGACCTATATTACCCAGTTTCGTTCTCATGCCGTAAAGGGAATACAAAAAATATCCTACTCCAAATACATATCCCGGAAAACTTACTACTGGTAAAAAAATGAAAGAAAGCCTCATGTCAGGAACTAGCATAATAGCAGCATAAACTATCCCCATAACTGCTCCAGATGCGCCAACCGCACTATAGTAAGGTTCCCTTTTATGAAAACTTAATGCCAAAGTACTCCCGGCCAACAAGCTTCCAACATAAATAATTAGAAATTTTAGTACGCCAATTTCATTGATAACCTCATCGGCAAAAATGTACAACGCGAACATATTAAAAAATAAATGTGCCTGGTCTACATGTAAAAACCCAGAAGTAAATATTCTAAATTTTTCACCCCGCAATACAGGTCCTACTTGAAATTTATATTTTTCTAAAAATAATCTATCAGAAAATCCCTTTAAGGAAACTAAAACATTCGCAATAATAATAGCAATTACAGCTTTATCCATTTACTATAAATATTTTTTCAAAGATAAAATTATATACCGATATTTGATAAAATTTTTTAATAGTGCAATTCTTAGTTTTTATACTTATTTATCCGCTCATATGGTTATTGTCAATTTTGCCATTAAGAGTATTACATTTCATGTCAGATTGTTTTTATTACCTATTATATTATGTTATTAGGTATAGAAAAAAAACAGTTATTGGTAATTTGACACTGGCCTTTCCAGAAAAATCTGATGAAGAGATCAAAATAATTTCTAAAAAATTTTACAGTCACTTTATTGATATTATTATTGAGATGATAAAATCATTTACTATCTCAAAAAAAGAAATAGCTAAACGTTATAAAGCCGTAAATATTGATATATTGCATCAACTTGAAACTCAACAAAAGAGCGCTATCTTTTTAGGGGCTCATTACGCAAATTGGGAATGGGTGTTTGCAATTAATTTATTAATAAAATTTAACGGATACGCTGTATATAAGAAATTAAAAAATTCTTTTTTTGATAAAAAAATTCGCCAAAGTCGTGGTAGATTTAATACTACCCTGGTCCCTACTAAGGAAATTTTTTCTTTAATTGAAGAAAATCATGACAAGCATAAAATATCGCTTTATGGGTTTTTAGGAGATCAATCTCCCAAGATTAATAAAACACATTATTGGTCAGATTTTTTGGGAATAAAGGTTCCCATTCACACTGGTGTCGAGCTATTATCGAAAAAACACAATTTACCTGTTGTATTTTTTAAAACAAAAAGAATAAAACGAGGCTATTATGAGTCTACAATAAAATTATTAACAGATAAACCAAAGGACTTTGAAAATTATCAGATAACGGAATTATTTTTAAGAGAAGTTGAAGCACAAATTCGAGAAGCACCTGAGTTTTATTTATGGACACATAAACGTTTTAAGCATAGAGATAAAGCCCCAGATTAGCTTTTAAACCAATCGTCTACCATTGTTTTTTCTATTGTAGTATCGTGTTTATATTCGAATTCATTAGAAATTGGATTATAATTATAGTCACCAACCCAATCTTTAAAATTCTCACATAAACTCTGAATACTTTTACATATATATTGCACTTCATCATTTCTAATAGTTGGGTGAATTGACATTCGTATCCAACCAGGTCTTTCAATCAAACAACCCTCTTCAATTTTATGTTTATAATCTTCAGATGAGTTAATATCTATATGTAACAAAAAATGTCCATAGGTGCCTGCACATGAACAGCCTCCTCTTGTTTGAATACCAAACTTATCGTTTAAAAGACGAACTCCTAAATTGTAATGTAGGTCATCAATATAAAATGAAAAAATACCTAATCTATCTTCGTGCTCATCAGCTAACAAATGCAAATTGTTTATTTCTTTTAATTGCGAAAAAATATACGTATTTAATTCATGCTCTCTTTCCATGATTTTTTGAGGATCCATTTTTTCCTTCAACTGTACTGCCAATGCTATTTTTAAAGTTTGCAAAAAACCCGGTGTACCTCCGTCCTCCCGTAATTCTATATCCTCGATATATCGATGATCTCCCCATGGATTAGTGTAAGTAACTGTACCACCTCCGGGATTATCAGGTATCGAATTATCATATAACTTATCACTAAATATTAATACTCCCGAAGTACCAGGGCCACCTAAAAATTTATGAGGCGAAAAGAAAATAGCATCTAAATATGCTTCCTTATCTGATGGGTGCATATCAATAGTTACATAGGGTGCGGAACAGGCAAAATCAACAAAACAAACACCATTATACTGATGAATCATTTTAGCCATTCTATGATAATCAGTACGTATTCCTGTAACATTAGAACAAGCCGTTACTGAGGCAATTTTAACTGCTCTGTTCTTGTATTTTTTTAGTAGCTTCTCAAAACTTTTAAAACAAATTAATCCTGTTTCTTCGCATGGAATCACTTCTACATCGGCAATAGTTTCTAACCAAGAAGTATGATTAGAATGGTGTTCCATATGAGTTATAAATACGATTGGTTTCAACTCAACAGGAATGTGAGTATATTCCTTCATATTTTCAGGTATACGTAATCCTAAGATACGTTGGAATTTATTAATGACTCCAGTCATACCAGTTCCTTCAGTGATCAAACAGTCATTTTCATCAGCATTTACATGCTCCTTAATGATATCCCGGGCTTTATGATATGCCTGTGTCATCACAGAACCAGTAATAGAAGTTTCGGTGTGTGTATTAGCAACGAATGGGCCAAACTCGTTTATTATTTTTTCTTCAATGGGCCTGTAAAGTCTCCCACTAGCTGTCCAATCTGTATAAATTATTTTTTTTTCACCATAGGGTGATTGAAAAGTTTGATCAATACCAATTATATTCTTTCGAAATTGGTCAAAATAGTTTTCTAATGAAGATTTACTTTTCATAAAAAAAAATTAAATTCCTGCTATGTTGGATATTTCATCCATAACACGTATCGCCAATTCATCTGCTTTAAACTGAGAAGTACTCTCAGTGTAAATTCTAATTATCGGTTCTGTATTAGACTTTCGAAGATGAATCCATTCACTATTGAAGTCAATTTTTATGCCATCAATAGTATTGACCTCTTCGTCTTTATATTTTTCAGCTACCAATATTAATATCTTATCAACGTCTAAATTAGGTGTTAACTGAATTTTATTCTTACTCATAAAGTAGTTAGGATAAGTAGCTCTCAAAGTTTTGCAACTTTTTTTGGATTCGGCTAAATGTGATAAAAATAATGCTACGCCAACCAATGAATCTCTGCCATAGTGTGACTCAGGATAAATAATACCCCCATTACCTTCTCCACCAATTACAGCTTTAGTATCTTTCATTAATTGTACAACATTAACCTCTCCTACAGCACTAGCTTGATAGGTGCCCCCATGTTTTTCAGTAATATCTCGTAATGCTCTTGATGATGATAAATTTGAAACTGTATCTCCTTTTGTCTTGCTTAATACGTAATCCGCACAGGCCACCAGCGTATATTCTTCTCCAAACATAGATCCGTCCTCACATACTAACGCTAACCGATCAACATCCGGGTCGACTACGATACCCAAATCGGCCTTTTCTTTAACTACTAATTCTGAAATATCAGTTAAGTGTTCTTTTAATGGCTCAGGATTGTGAGGGAATTCACCATTTGGTTCACAGTACAATTCAATACACTCCACTCCCAATTTGTTTAGTAAACGCGGTATAGCAATGCCTCCGGTAGAATTAACAGCATCAACAACTACTTTAAAGTTAGCATTTTTAACAGCATCAACATCAACTAAAGCCAATGCTAATACTTGGTCAATATGTTTATCAATATACCCTTTTACTTTACTATAAGTACCTAGATTATCTACATCTGCGAAGGTATACGAATCATCATCGGCTATTTTTAAAATCTTTTCGCCTTCTTGCCCATTCAGGAATTCTCCTTTTTCATTTAACAATTTTAATGCGTTCCATTGTTTTGGATTGTGTGAAGCAGTTAAAATTATCCCTCCATGGGCGTTTTCAATCGGAACAGCAACCTCCACAGTTGGTGTGGTTGAAAGGCCAAGATCTATTACATATATACCCATTCCTACCAGCGTATTAGAAACCAGACTGCTTATCATCTTACCAGAAATTCTAGCATCTCTTCCCACTACAACCCTTAATTTTTCTTTGGTTGGATTTCTATCTATAAGCCAGCTGCCATAGGCAGCAGCAAACTTTACAGTGTCTACTGGAGTTAAATTGTCATTTACATTCCCGCCTATAGTCCCTCTTATTCCTGAAATTGATTTTATTAATGTCACAGTTATTTTTTTAGATCAAAACAAAGATATAGTTATTAATATTTATAATAAAAAAAACCGCTGAAAATTCAGCGGTTTAATTATTTCAATGTTGCAAAGATTTATTTTTTCTTTGCATCCATCTTCGTTTTCAATTCAGCTAAAGCAGAAATATCTCCTAATGTAGATTTTTCTACATTGTCTTCAATTCTCTTTTTAGCTGTTTTGATAGTTTTCTTTTCTTGAGCCTTAAATATAGCAGAATGTGAAACAACCAATCTTCTGTATTCTTTGTTGAACTCTAAAACTTTGAAATCAGCGACATCCCCTTTATCAAGTTTAGTCCCATCTTCTTTTTCCATATGACGCGCTGGAACAAAAGCTTCAACATCATCATCACCAAAAGAAACAAGAGCTCCTTTATCCGTTTTTTGATTTACTGTACCATTATGTACTGAATCAATTGCGAATTTTTCTTCGTATGCATCCCATGGATTTTCTGTAGTTTGTTTGTGACCTAAATTTAATTTACGTCCTTCTACATCTAACTCTAATACCTGAACATCCAAATTATCTCCAACTTTAACAAAATCTGAAGGGTGTTTTACTTTCGTTGTCCAAGAAAGGTCAGAAATATAAACTAATCCATCTATACCTTCTTCCAATTCAACAAATACACCAAAATTTGTATAATTTCTAACGATACCTGTATGTTTAGAACCTACAGGATACTTATTAGCTATATCGGTCCATGGATCAGGATGTAATTGTTTCATGCCTAATGACATTTTTCGGTCTTCGCGATCTAATGTTAAGATCACAGCTTCAACTTCGTCACCTACTTTAACAAAATCTTGTGCAGAGCGTAAATGCGTTGACCAAGACATTTCAGAAACATGAATTAATCCTTCAACACCTTTACTTACTTCGATAAATGCTCCATAATCAGCTATAATGGCTACCTTCCCTTTTACCTTATCTCCTACACTTAAATCAGCATCTAACGCTTCCCAAGGGTGTTTTTCTAATTGTTTTAATCCTAATTGAATTCTAGATTTATTATCATCAAAATCAAGAATTACCACATTTAATTTTTGATCTAGCTCAACTATTTCACTTGGGTGATTAATTCTACTCCAAGATAAATCAGTAATATGAACCAGTCCATCAACACCACCAAGATCAACAAATACACCATACGATGTAATATTTTTTACAACACCTTCTAATACTTGGCCTTTTTCTAACTGACCAATAATTTCTCTTTTTTGTAATTCTATATCTGCTTCGATCAATGCTTTATGAGAAACTACTACGTTTTTAAACTCATGGTTAATCTTAACCACTTTAAATTCCATAGTTTTCTCTACATATTGATCATAATCTCTAATAGGTTTTACATCAATTTGTGAACCTGGTAAGAATGCTTCGATTCCAAATACATCTACAATCATACCACCTTTTGTTCTACATTTTACAAAGCCAGTAACAATTTCTTGGGTCTCATGCGCGTTATTCACTCTTTCCCATGCTTTTATAACTCTGGCTTTTCTGTGAGATAAGACTAATTGACCTGTGCTATCTTCTCGCTTATCTACTAAAACTTCAACAACATCTCCCTCTGCTAAACTAGGATTATATCTGAATTCATTTAATGAAATAACACCTTCAGATTTAGAATTGATATCAATAATAGCTTCACGATCTGTCATTCTTATGACGGTGCCATCAATAACCTGACGTTCATCAACCAACCCAGGTATACCTTCTAAAGCTTTATCGAATGCTGCAAGTTGCTTTTCATCAACTGCTTCGATGCCTTCCTCATATTTATGCCAATCGAAACTATCTAAAAATGCTTGTGTGTTTTGAGGCACATCTTCATCCTCCTCTTCGCTAACAACTTCAACCTTTTCTTCTTTTTTAGACTCTTTTTTAGTAGGTTCAGCAACTTCCTCTTCTACAATTTCTTTCGCCGTAACCTCTTCTTTAACATCCTCGGTAACAACTACTTCCTCTTCTACAATTTCTTTCACTACAACCTTTTCTTTTACATCCTCGGCAGCAACTACTTCTTCTGCTACAACTTCTTTTTTAACTTCTTTCTTTTTAGTTTCTTTTTTTACTTCAGTCTGGTCAGCATCGTATTTAGATTCTAATCCTAAGTCCTGAACTAATAAAGTATAAAAGAGCGCTCTGTATTTATTTCTGTTAGAAGAACCCAATGTTTCAATTGCTTTCGCCATAGCTTCATCTAATTTCGGAGAATCTTCTAATCCCATTTTTTTGATCAGGAAATTCTTTTTAACTGTTTCTAATTCTTTAGAATCAGAGCTTGAAACTTTTTCAGAATCGGTTTTATAAATTGATGGGCCTAATCCTTTTGCTACACGAGCTAATAAATCAGTATCAATTTTTAATCCTAACTTTTTGACTTCTTCAGTGTATAAATCTATTTTTTCTTGTAATTTAGACATGTGCCTAATAAATTTGTATTTTATTGTTATTCAGATTATTAACGATAATAACAATAAAAGTGTTAAACATAATTAAATATTGCCCTTTTAAATCTGCTCTCGTAAAAGGCGTGCAAATTTAAGGATATTATTTTAATCTAACAATTAGAATATTAATTAATTAATTTGAGGTAAGAAAAGAAAATTATAATAACGATTTAATGATTTGTTCTTCAGTAATTCCTTCGGCTTCAGCCTTATAATTTTTAACTATTCTATGACGTAGGATAGCAAAAGCAACGGCTTGAACATCTTCAATATCAGGTGAAAATTTACCTTTAATTGCGGCATTCCCTTTAGCTGCCAATATTAAGTTCTGTGAAGCTCTTGGTCCAGCACCCCAATCAATATAATCCTTAACAATCTGGGTTGCTCTTGAAGAGTCCGGTCTTGTTTTAGATACTAAAGAAACCGCATACTCTACAACGTTGTCTGCTACAGGAATGCGTCTAATTAAATGCTGTAAATTAAGTATCTCTTCTGCAGAAAAAATTGAATTTATTTTCTTTGTTTCATCCGTAGTAGTACTTTTTACAACTTCTATTTCTTCTTCAAATGAAGGGTAATCAAGATAAATTGAAAACATAAATCTATCTAATTGCGCTTCTGGTAGAGGATAAGTACCTTCCTGTTCAATTGGATTCTGAGTTGCTAAAACAAAAAAAGGTGGTTCTATTATATATGGATGACCCGCGACCGTAACTGATTTTTCTTGCATAGCTTCCAATAAAGCCGCCTGGGTCTTAGGAGGTGTTCTATTAATTTCATCGGCCAGGATAATATTAGAAAAAATAGGGCCTTTTATAAATTTAAAATGCCTGTCTTCATCTAAAATTTCACTTCCGATAATGTCAGACGGCATTAAATCTGGCGTGAATTGAATTCTTTTAAAATTTAACCCTAACGTTTTTGAAATTGTATTAACTAACAATGTTTTGGCCAATCCTGGTACTCCAATAAGTAAGGAATGCCCCCCACATAAGAGAGAAAGTAAAACATGATCAATAGCTTTATTTTGACCAACAATTACTTTACTAACCTCTAACTTAAGGTCTTTGTATTTTTTTACTAAATTTTCTATGGCGATTACATCAGACATATATTCTTAATTTTTTGCCCAATTATTTTGAAACTCACATTTTTTATAATCTTTATTGATTTTTATGTAAGTATCATTAATTTTTTCTTTTGTCCATTTTGAAATGGTCTCTTCTCTTTTCTTTTGAAGCGCTAAACTCTGAATTTTTACATAATCTTTAGACAAATCGACAATATGAGCATCGGTTTTAGATTTCATCAAGATCATTTTAAACATTTTCTCACCTTGGCGTGTTTCATCGTAGAACACTTCAGTAATTTCCCCCGCCTTTAAACCACTTATTCTTGCATATAAGGTTGGATCCATTTTTGTTAGATCAAATTTAGAATCACTTGTTTCAGGATTCATTATTAAACCATTATTTGATTTAGTTACTTTATCTTCAGAATATTTTTGTACGGCCTCTTCAAAAGTTAGTTTTAAAGTTAAGATATCTTTTCTAATTTTTGTTATTGAATCTTTGACACTTTGTTGCTGCTCGTCAGAAATTTCAGGCTGCATCAAAATATGTCTTACATCACGTTGCTTTCCTTTAATTTTTTCTACTATCAATATATGATATCCGAAATCAGACTTAAAGGGTTCAGAAATTTCACCTTCTGTCAAACTAAAAGCTGCTTCTTTAAATTCTTTAACAAAGCCACTTTCTCTTGTAATTGTATAGGCACCACTATTTTGAGTCACTCCCGGATCTTTAGAATACAAAATCGCTTTCATCGTAAAACTTTGACCATCTTCTACTTCTTTTTTAATTTCATTCAGTCTATTAATAATCCTCTCTTCTTCTGCTAATGGTGGATTAACATATAATACTATCTGTGATAATTCAATTTCAGCTCCAATTTCTGGTAAATTATTTTCTTTTTCAAGACTCTTGTAATAACTTCTTACTTCTTCAGGAGTTACATCAACATCTCCAGCCAGTTTTTGTTGCATTTTTTGAACAAGATTGGCTTCTTTTTCAACTTCAATAAATTCTTTACGAAGATCAGCCATATCATTAAATCCATAGAATTTATACAATTTCTCCTCAGACCCTAATTGCTGTAAAAAGTAAGCAATTTTTTGCTCAACGGTAGTATTTACTTCTGCTTCTGTTACAACAATACTATCAACAACTGCATGGTGAGATAATAATTTTCTATTCATAATTTGTTCCAACATTTCGCAATCAGAAATATCCATTTTACCTTCACTTTGCTGCTCTAATTCTAGTTTGAAAGCAGCAATTTCAGAATCAAGAACAATATTTTTACCTACAACTGTTGCAACTCCATCCAATTTTACCCGATTAACATTAATCGTATCAAATTTAATTGTACTCTCTTTAATAGTGTCTTGTGCGTTTATTGTAATTGATAACAAA
>Ga0316192_10001533_pt1 | contig 16992 bp, 17 predicted proteins | sample MerIslwburrow_MG_FD_204931 | JGI IMG/M metagenome (GOLD analysis project Ga0316192, IMG submission 204931) | Coastal sediment microbial communities from Maine, United States - Merrow Island worm burrow | ecosystem: Environmental > Aquatic > Marine > Coastal > Sediment | place: USA: Maine...
CAGAAGCTGATGGAAGATGCATGCTGAGGTGCGTGGTGCGCCGAAGATTCGATAGGACTCTGTGGAGACATGGATCTCCTTACCGCTGGTGTCCCAGCTCCAGTTGCCGAGTTTGGCAATACGCTGCGCATCGGAGAGTAGTTTGGCGCTAAGTGTAGCCTCTTTCATAGCCTGGCTGGCACGCAGGGTGTATTGAATTCGGTGGCCGATAATGTGCCAGTTGATCGGTTTTGAAATAAAGTCTGTAGCGCCACTGTCAAAAGCCCTTTCAATCGCTTCAACATCATCCTGACCAGTCATAATGATGAGAGGTACATTGTGGCCGTTTGGAAGTTTCCGCAGTGCTTCACAGAGCTCATAGCCATTCATAAGCGGCATAGTGACATCTACAAGTAGCAGGTCGGGCGGTGATGCTTTGAACAGATCGAGAGCTTCTACGCCGTTCACCGCCTCAGTTACTGAATATCCGTAGTCGTGCAGGATCTCTGAGAGCGTCTCACGCAGGAGCTCATCATCATCCACCACCATGATATTAGGCAGGATATTTCGGCTTGAATGGTTGAGGGGCTGTTGCATGGGTGGAGTTGTCAGCAATTCATATGCCACAACATCAACAGGGGAAAGGGCCGATTACCCAGTGATTCTGTCAATGGCATGGATGGGCGCTTTTTGATGTTGTGAAAAGAGGGTATTTATCACTGTTTGTGCACCGCTACTGGTGGTCGGGGTTGAAAATCCAGCCACCCTGTTGTGAGAACTCAACCTGGGCTTGCTCTGGATCTTCTGCGTTATCGACAATCAGGTTCTGCAGTCTTGGCGTACTGTCGATTTTTACCGATACAAATCTGAGGGCCAGCCCCATTGCTGTGGCTCGAACCACAATGGCTTCCGCTTCAATAGGTAGTTCGTGCTGGAAATGGCCAAGCAGAATGCTGACTTTGCAGTGTGTTCCCGCGTCAAGTTTAAGCTCTGATTTCAGAAAGGTGCCATTCATGCTTACATCAAGCACTTCGACTTCAACGGGCTCCTGATGTTCAAGTGTTAACAGTGCTGAAACAGCAACCTGTGAGCGGCTGAACTTGCGATGATTTGGATTTTGCATCAGGCACTCCTGCTAAGTATGATGTATGACTTAACTATATTACATAGGGCTGGTTATAGCAAAGTGGTGTGTGCAATTGGGGGCATGAGAGCTTATGGTTTTGCTGTAGATCGTTGAAAGCGCGGGAAGGTGAAATGAGTGAGAAAATGAACATGACCAACAAAATTCTGGTCTGGATGGTTGCCGGACTGATTGTCGGAAGCCTGATCAATAATTTTGCTTCTGATAATCAATGGATTCAGGCCTATCTGGTTATGGGGCTATTTCATGTCGTAGGTTCAATTTTCATCAGTATGTTGAAGATGCTGGTAGTACCACTGGTTACTTTCTCATTGATCTGCGGCGTATGCGGTATTGGGGATATCAGTAAACTTGGCCGCGTAGGCGGAAAAGCATTCGCTCTGTTTATGCTCACTACGGCTCTGGCCATCAGTCTCGCCATCGCTATCGCAACATTCTTTGCTCCCGGCCAGGGCTTTGAACTTGCCTCTGCATCCACTGGTTCCTTTACCGCCCCTGCTGCCCCTCCATTAAGTCAGGTCTTTATTGACCTTGTACCGAGCAATCCGGTTGCCGCTTATGCCGAGGGCAATATGCTGCAGATCATTTTTTTTACCATTCTGTTTGCTGTCTGTATTTTGATAATTGGAGAAGCAGGCAAACCCATTATCAATATGTCCGAGCGTTTAAACATGGTGATGATGGAAGTGGTTAATGTGGTAATGCATGTAGCTCCCATTGGCGTCTTTGCCTTGATGGCTAAAACCTTCTCCTTGCAGGGCATGAGCATGATTCTGCCAATGCTCGGTTACTTTGCAGTGCTGGTTGGTGCTTTGATCTTGCATGGAACGGGAACACTGATGATTCTGCTTAAAGTGCTTGGACGGGTCAGTCCGCTGCAATTTCTGCGCAAAATGCGCAGCGCCCAGATATTCGCATTCAGCACCTCAAGCTCAAATGCCACGATTCCGATCACCCTGCAATGCGTTGAAAAACGTATCGGTGTCGATAACTCCACAGCCTCTTTTGTAGTGCCCTTTGGTGCCACCATCAATATGGATGGCACAGCGATCATGCAAGGCGTGGCAACAGTATTCATTGCTAATGTTTACGGTATTGATTTAGGCCTTACCGGTTATCTTACCGTGATTGCCATGTCAGTTCTGGCATCTATCGGCACAGCGGGCGTACCAGGTGTGGGATTGATTATGCTGGCGATGGTCTTTAATCAGGTAGGCTTGCCTGTTGAAGGCATTGCCCTGATTATCGGTGTGGATCGTCTGCTTGATATGATCAGAACCGCAGTGAATATCACGGGTGACGCGGTTATCACAACCATCGTAGCCCGCAGTGAAAACAGTATTGATATGGCAATATTTAACGACCCGGATGCCGGTCATGCGAAAGATGTAGCATTGCCAATAATTCATCCTGATACAGAAAAGGTAGCATCTTAGGTGTGATAAGCGCCGCTGTTTATCGCCCAGGCCTTTGGAATGGATTTGAGTTTTGCTCAGCAGATGGTTGTTCTGTTGACTGCGACTATGGCGACTATCGGCGCTGCCCTTGTCGGCAGAATGGCTCCAAAGCAGTGATATCAAACAGCTTGGCAGCTTGAACAGGTAGTTAATAAAGGTTTGCATGCCTGTCAACCTGTCGCTATTGTTCGCCGCCCTATAAAAAGGAAAGAAAATAAGAGGTATAGTGTTCATGTCTTTGGCGTTGGAAGAAAAAAATACAGTTATTGAGAAATATCGTCGCAAAGAAGGCGACACAGGTTCACCGGAAGTGCAGGTTGCACTGTTAACCGAGCGCATTAATCAGCTTACTGCTGAGCACTTCAAAACACATAAGAAAGATCACCATTCACGCCGTGGTCTGATTAAAATGGTAGGCCAACGCCGTAATTTGCTTGGATATCTGAAAAACGAAGATTTCGGACGTTACCGCAGCCTGATTGATAGTCTGGGGCTACGCCGCTAAACAGGTTTCAAAAAGGCGACCCGGTTAGGGTCGCCTTTTTTCTTTTTATCGATTGAATCCACGCCAAAGGCAAGTTCGACTAAAAAGGAATTCGAAATGTTTGAAGTCAAAAAAACAGAGGCCACAGTCGGTGGCCGTACAATCTCATTTGAAACAGGACGCGTTGCACGTCAAGCCGGTGGCTCAGTATTAGCACAGGTCGGTGACGTTGTTGTGCATGTGGCAGCCACAACTGCCAAGCAGCCGCTCAGGGGTGTAGATTTCATGCCGCTGACCGTTCACTACCAGGAAAAAACTTATGCCGCAGGCCGTTTCCTCGGTGGTTTTTTTAAGCGCGAAGGTCGTCCCTCTGAAAAAGAGACACTGACCAGCCGATTGATTGATCGTCCGATCCGCCCGCTGTTTCCTAAAGGCTATTTCCACGAGACTCAGGTGATTGCCACGGTTATTTCTGCCGATGAGGAGACCAATCCGGATATTATCGCCATTAACTGTGTTTCCGCCGCACTGGCCATTTCTGATGTGCCATTTGCAGAGCCGATTGCCGCTTCCCGCGTTGGTTTGATTGATGGTGAGTTCGTACTGAATCCGACCTATGAACAGGTTGCCGAGTCCGAGTTGGATCTGATTGTTGCCGGTACGCGTGATGCAGTGCTGATGATTGAATCTGAAGCCAAGGAATTGACTGAAGAGCAGATGATTGATGCGATCATCTTTGGTCAGGAAGGCTATCAGTCGGTGCTGGATGCGATTGAAGAACTGGTGAAGGTTGCCGGTAAAGCTAAGCTTGAAGTAGAACTGGCCGGTAACGTTGATGTGCAGGAAGCTGTGAACACAGCCTTTGAATCAGATGTGCGTGAAGCTTATGCAATTGTCGATAAATCTGCTCGTGCTGCCAAAATTGATGCGCTGCGCAGTGCCGCACAGGAACAATTGGCTGGAACAGAAGAAGCTCCGGGTCAGTTTGGCTCCAATGATGTGACTTCAGCCGTGAAGAATCTGGAGAAGAACGTAGTGCGCCGCTCCATTATTGCCGGTAACCCGCGCATTGATGGTCGTGCTACCGATCAGGTTCGCGCTATTGATTGCCAGATCGGCGTGTTGCCACGTACGCATGGTTCTGCTTTGTTCACGCGTGGTGAAACACAGGCGCTGGTTACCATTACACTGGGTACCGAGTCTGATATGCAAATGACTGAATCACTGGAAGGGGTGGCCAAGCAGCGTTTCATGTTGCACTACAACTTCCCTCCATATTCTGTTGGTGAAGCGCGTCGCATGGGCCCTCCGGGCCGTCGTGAAATCGGCCATGGCCGTCTTGCCCGTCGCGGTGTGGAAGCAGTGCTGCCTTCAATGGATGATTTCGGTTATGCCATTCGTTCGGTATCAGAAATTACTGAGTCCAATGGTTCATCTTCCATGGCTTCTGTTTGCGGCACTTCGCTGGCGCTGATGGATGCCGGTGTACCAACAAAAGCAGCTGTTGCTGGTGTAGCCATGGGCCTGATTCTGGAAAAAGACGGTTATGCCGTTTTGACTGACATCCTTGGTGATGAAGATCATCTGGGCGACATGGATTTCAAGGTAGCCGGTACCACTGAAGGTGTGACCACACTGCAGCTTGATATCAAGATCGGTGGTTTGACCCGTGACATTATGAAAGAGGCACTGGCTCAGGCTCACGCAGGGCGCCAGCATATTCTGTCCGAAATGGCCAAATGCATCTCTACAGCCCGTGACTCCATTGCTGATCACGCACCACGTATGTTCATGATGAAAATCAAGGCAGATAAGATTCGTGAAGTGATTGGTGCCGGTGGCAAGGTAATTCGCGGCATTGTTGAAGAAACTGGTGCCAAGATTGATATCGAAGATGATGGATCAATCAAAATCTTTGCTGTTACAGGCGATGCCGGTGAAGCAGCCAGGAAGATGATTGAAGATATTGTCGCTGAAGTGGAAGTGGGCGCCATCTATAACGGTAAGGTTGTGAAACTGATGGACTTCGGCGCGTTTGTTCGTGTAATCGGCGGTACTGACGGACTGGTACATATCTCGCAGATTGCCAATCATCGTGTTGAGAAAGTGGCCGATGAACTTAAGGAAGGTCAGGAAGTCCGGGTCAAGGTTCTGGATGTGGATCGCAACGGTAAAATCCGTTTGTCCATGAAGGCTTTGCTGGAAGAAGAGGAAGGCTGAAAGCAATTCTTACAGCAAATAAAAAATATGAAAATAGGCGGGCTTTGCTCGCCTGTTTTCGTTTGGCAAACAGATGACAAAGCCATTTTATGACGAAACACAGATAAAGGGCGGGCCGCTGGTTGTCAGCCATAGTATGCCTGAGTCGCAGAGTGTTGCGCTGGGTGTGTTTGTTGATGTGGGCAGTCGCGATGAGTCTGAGCTTCTGGCCGGAATCACCCATGCGTTAGAGCACATGCTGTTCAAGGGTACAAAGCAGATGGATGTGCATGCGCTGGCTGAGAAGCTTGATGAGTTGGGCGGCAATGCCAATGCATTTACCTCCCGTGAACGCACCTGCTTTCATTTACATGTATTGCATGAGCACTGGCAGGAAGCACTGTCTATCCTTACATCCATGGTCCGTGAACCGGCCCTGCCGGAAGCAGAATGGCAGCGGGAAAGGGAAGTGATCTATGCTGAAATGGCCATGGTTGAAGATAGTCCGGAAGAATGGATTATGGATCAGCACCTTGCTGCATTATTTCCGGGCCATGCCCTTGGCAGACCTGTATTGGGTACGCATGAGGCTCTGGCTTCATTTTCAATAGATGATCTGTCCGGATATTTGCAGCACTGGTATCGCCCTCCAGGACTGCTCATTACTGCTGCCGGTCGTATAGATCATGCTGATCTGATTGCTAAAATTGATTCACTGGACTGGATGCAAAATAGCAAAACATCTGAACAGGCTGCATCAACACGAACGAGCTGTGAAATGCAGACAGGCATTCAGTCTCTTAAACGTGAAGGAGAGCAGGCACAGCTGGTGTTATCTTTTCCCGGTATTTCAGTCACTTCAGAGCAGCGTCCGATTGCATGGCTGGCCAATCAGATGCTGGGCGGAGGCATGAGTTCCTGTCTGTTTCGGGAAATTCGCGAGAAGCGCGGTTTGGCTTATAGCGTCGGTTCTCATTTGAGCATGTTGACCGATATGGGAGCCTGGAGCATCAGCTGTGGCATGGAGCCGTCACGCGGGCCGGAATGCGTGGATGTGCTGTGTGATGTGCTGGACAGCTTCGTAGCAGAAATGAAAGATGAAGAGTTGATTCGTGCCAAACGCCAGTTGGAAGTTCAGTTTCGTATGGGGCTGGATTCTGTAGAAAGCCAAATGCTCTATCTGGGTTCCCGATTGGATGAGGATAAACTGAATTCACCGAAGCAATGGCTGGAACTGATGCATGCAGTCGATATGGATCAGCTGCGCCTGTGGTCTGAAAAACAGCTATCTCAGGGCATGCTGTGGAGTATCGCAGCACCGAAGCAGGCACTTTCTGGAATCTGTGATAGAATTCGGCTCTGATGCCACTAAAAAACCAATAATTAATAACAGGTTACAGGACATGCTAAACGCAATTCGAGAAGATATTCGCACCGCTTTTGATCGTGATCCAGCTGCCCGTTCGTCATGGGAGGTTCTTACCTGCTATCCGGGTCTGCATGCGATTTGGATGTATCGGCTGGCCAATGCCTGCTGGCGCAATCGCCTGCTCTGGCTCGGGCGGCTGATTTCGCATGTGACGCGCTGGCTGACCGGCATTGAAATTCACCCCGGTGCAACGATCGGCAGGCGTTTCTTTATTGATCACGGCATGGGCGTTGTTATTGGTGAAACGAGCGAAATTGGTGATGATGTCACCCTCTATCACGGGGTAACGCTTGGCGGCACAACATGGGAGAAAACTAAGCGGCATCCGACACTGGAAGATGGCGTCATTGTCGGCGCGGGTGCAAAAGTCCTTGGTGCAATCACCATTGGAGAACAGTCACGGATTGGTGCCAATTCAGTAGTTTTTCGCGATGTACCTGAACATTCAACCGTAGTGGGGATTCCCGGCACTGTAGTGGCGACTGCGACTGGATCGCTGATTGAAGATGGAAAAATTAATCTCGACCATCATTTGCTTGATAACCCGGTGGCAGAAGCACTTGGCCATGTGCTGAAAATGATTGATGATGTGAATGCCCGGGTTGACACATTCCACCCCCAGCCGGAAGGCGAGAAGGCCAGAAAGGTTGATGAGCTGGATAAAGACCGTATCAGTGAGCAGGAAAAACTGGAACGTTTTCTGGGCGGTGGTATTTAAGCTGGGTAACCTCTTTCGGTGTTTTTTCCAGGATTCGAAAGCAGTTCTTTTTATTCACAGCAAAACTATTTTTTTGTAGTCCTTCATTCTATGCTGTTGAGACACCCAATACTTGACCAAATCACTCAGGTATATAATACTTGACCTTATTACTCGTGTATTTTTCAGGCGGAGGTCAGCAATGCGATTAACAAGTAAAGGGCGTTATGCCGTTTCGGCGATGGTGGATTTATTCAAACAACAGAATAAGGGGCCGGTAACTTTAGCGGCAATTTCTGAGCGTCAGTTCATTTCGCTGTCCTATCTGGAACAACTGTTTCGCTGCCTGCGAGAAGGTGAATTGGTGAGTTCAGTGCGCGGTCCTGGTGGCGGATACTTATTGGCTCGCCCGGCAGCTGACATTTCTATTGCTGATATTATTCGTGCTGTAAATGAGCCGGTACGCACAACTGCTTGTGAAAATGCCGTGCGTGGTTGCCATGGCGGCAGTCGCTGCGATACGCACCAGTTATGGGAATCGCTGGGCCAGCATATTTATCGTTTTCTTGATGCGGTGAGCCTGGAGCAGGTATGCGAGGATGATGTTAATCTTAATCACATAGAGTTGGGGAATGTTGAAGATTATATGAGCTCACCGACTCCTCAGTCAGTGCCGGTAAACCTTGCAGCGATATCTTGATTACAATGCTACCTGTCCACAGGTTCAGGCGTCGCTTGAAGCTGTTGCGCGGGTAGCAAAAGAAGCTTCCGGCAATCCATCCAGCCTGCACTGGTCGGGGCGTGCTGCACGCAGAATCATTGATGATGCCCGTGACCAGTTGGCCTCGTTCCTTGGCGCTGAAGCGGGCAGCGTGGTGTTTACCTCGGGTTGTACCGAAGCAGATAATATTGCCATCAACAGTATTCTATCATCAAGTCAGCCGGGGCGAGTGATCACCACCGCGATTGAACATCCGGCTGTTTTGCAGCCTCTGGATCAATATTCATCAGATCAGGAAAAAGCTGAAGGCTGGGAGGTTATCAAAATCCGACCCAGCTCAGATGGTTTGGTGACGGCACAGGATATGATCGAAGCGATCACTGCCGATACACGGCTGGTTTGTATGATGCTCGTAAATAATGAAAGCGGAGTGATTCAACCCGTGCAGCAGGTAGCTGATTATTGCCGCAGTCTGGGTGTGCCGATGCTGGTAGATGCAGCTCAGGCTCTTGGAAAAATACCTGTAGACTTTCAACAACTGGATGTTGATTTCATGGGCTTGTCGGCACATAAGATAGGTGGCCCCAAGGGTGTGGGTGCACTATTGGTTCGACGCGGAGTGCGTTTGCAGGAGTTGACACCCGGTGGAAGTCAGGAACGTGGTCGTCGTTCGGGTACTGAAAATGTCCCGGGCATTGCTGGTTTTGCAGCGGCCCTTGGAGAGATTGATTTTGCCAGTATGGCTCCGATTCGGGATGCCTTTGAAGAGCAGCTCAAAGCGGCTATGCCCGATGTGGATATTATTGCGGAAAATGTTGAACGTGCTGCCAATACAAGCCTTGTCATTCTGCCAGGCATGGATGGTGAAACGCTGCTTATGCAGCTTGATCTGGCAGGATTTGCTATTGCTTCAGGCTCAGCATGTTCATCGGGTAAAAGTGAGCCGTCGCATGTGTTAATGGCAATGGGCCTGTCCGCGAATATGGCGCGCAGTTCGATTCGCGTCAGCTTCGGGCCGGCAAATACTCTGGATGATGCAAAGGCACTGGTAGATGCTCTGGTCGCTGTTCGTAAGCGGTTGAGAAGTATGGCCGGCATTGCGGCCTGAAAGGAAAGCATATGAGTGTTGATATAGAACTGACGCCAGCGGCGATAGCAAGGGTAAAAAAACTTGTAACAGATGCAGGCAAATCCGGTCTCTACCTGGCCGTACGCCCGGCTGGCTGCTCAGGCCTGGAATATGTCATGGAGCTGTCGGATGCAGCACAGGATGGCGATCTGGTGAAATCCTATGAAGCTTTTGATCTGTATATTGATGCGGAGTCGTATGAAACAGCCTTAAAAGGTCTGCGTCTGGATTTCCAGCAGGATGTATTATCCTCTTCTTTTGTTTATCAGAACCCAAACCAGAAAGGTGGCTGTGGCTGCGGCGAGTCATTTTCAGTCTGACTCCGTAGCAAGCTGAAAACTTTTCGCTTTCCTCTATTCTCTTTTTCGACAGGTGGACTAGGCTGACCGCATCCATTTAGAAGGGAGTTGCATATGTCCAGTGTATTGTTATCTATTTCAGGTCATGACCGCCCAGGGATTGTTCGTGATGTAGCAGAGGCCATGCTGCATCTGAATGCCAATATAGAAGATTCATCAATGACCGCATTGCGCGGGCGATTTGCCATGATGCTGATTGTGCGCCTGTCTGAAGATGGGAATATGGGTGAATTGAAAGCGGCATTGGCGGAGCTGGAACGGCGTACGGGTTTGACCGTTCAGTCGCAGGTAATCAGCGATGAGGAGATGTCCACAGAAGCTGTGGAGCCGGATCATGTCGTCACTGTTCATGGTGCGGATCAAGTTGGTATCGTACATGCGGTAACTGAGGCGCTGGCTGAACTGAATATCTCGGTTGTCGATGTATCCACTCAGTCCCAATCTGCGGATGATGGCAATATATATATGATGGTATTGGAAGTTGCCGCTGGCGATCAGGGCCAGGCTTTGAAATCTGCACTGGATAAAGTAGCTGAGCGCATCGGCATGGATATTGATGTGCATAGTCTGGATGATGCGATTCTGTAAGAAGTCAGTCTGTTGAGTGCTGCAATACGTGAAATTCTAAGGCATCCGGATGAGCGTTTGCGGAAAATATCTGAGCCTGTAATCAGTTTTGATGATCAATTGTCATTGTTACTTTCCTCTATGGAAAAAACTATGCGGGCTGGTCCCGGAGGCGTGGGTATTGCGGCCCCACAGATTGGAAAGAATATACGTCTGGTGGTGGTGGACTGCCGCCAAAGCCAGCGGCCATGCAGTCATCAAGGGCTTCTGCATATGGCTAATCCGCACATTGAATATTCAGCAGGTGAAGCACTTGGACGCGAAGGCTGTCTGTCTGTTCCAGATTGGGTCGGCACCGTTCCACGCGCTAAAATAATCCGGGTGAACTATGAAGATGCACAGGGTGAGTCGCATACAATTGAATGCACCGGTTTCGAAGCGCGTGTTATTCAGCATGAAATTGATCATCTTGATGGCATCCTGTTTATTGATCGCGTGCTTTCAACCAAGGGCCTGATCAGGCGCCTTAGTGCCTGAACTCCCGGAAGTAGAAACAGTCCGAATCGGGCTTGAGCCGTTGCTGGTCGGTAGAAAGCTAGAGTCCGTAGTTTGTCATCGTTCTTCGCTGCGTTATCCGCTGCCTGATTTGGCTGTATTAGCCGGCAAAAAAGTAACGAAGGTGCGCAGGCGTGCCAAGTATCTGCTTTTCGACCTGAGCGGCGATCAGATACTGGTCTGGCATCTGGGTATGACAGGCCAGTTTCATGTCCTGCCGCAAGAGTCGGAGTCAGGAGCGCATGAACATGTGCGTTTTAATCTGAGTGATGGTCAGAGCCTGCGCTACCGCGATGCGCGCCGCTTTGGCTATGCAGGTTTATTGAATAGCAATGAAGTTGGGCAACATCCGTGGTTCGCCAAACTTGGGCCGGAGCCGTTGTCAGAAGATTTTAATGCCGGCCATCTTGTCCTAAGCTGTTCAGGTAGAAAAGCACCGATCAAATGTGTGATTATGGATGCGGCAGTTGTCGTTGGTGTGGGCAACATCTATGCCTCGGAGTCGTTGTTTCGGGCCGGCATTCATCCAGCTCGCGCAGCAGGGAGAATATCACAAAAGCGCCTGACAACATTGGTTGAGATGATCAAACAGGTACTGGGCGAGGCGATTAAAGCCGGAGGAAGTTCGATCAGTGATTTTGTTCATGCTGACGGCAAGCCCGGTTATTTTTCGCATGCATTCCGGGTTTATAGACGGCAAGGGGAGGCATGTGTCTGCTGTGAGAAGCCAATTAAACGATTGATTCAGTCTGGGCGCAGCACATTTTACTGTCCGGGCTGCCAGCATTGAATTGTATGTGTATCATGCGCTCCGACTGAAGATGATGGAGGCATGGTGAAACAGGCATTGGAACAGGCATTGCAGCAGGCTTTGGAAGAGTTGCTGAAAGATTATCCGGATGCACAGGCTCCCGAGGTGCATCTGACCCGTCCGAAAGTGGAAGAGCATGGCGATTATGCAGCCAATGTAGCCATGCCACTGGCCCGCGTTCTGAGGCAGAAACCACAACAGATTGCAGCTTCTATTCTGGATGTAGTCAAGTGGCCGGATGCTGTTGAGGGCGTCGATATTGCGGGTCCCGGCTTTATCAATATCCGCCTGAAAAAAGCCAGTGAGGCCGAAGCTTTAAAAGTCATTATGCATGCGGGCGAAAGCTATGGCTCTTTTCCGGTGGCTGCCAATGCGGAAAAGATCAATCTGGAATTTGTTTCTGCCAATCCGACAGGGCCCATGCATGTCGGCCATGGTCGTGGCGCGGTTGTCGGTGATGCGCTGGCCAATGTGCTTACTGCCGTAGGCAAGAACGTGCAGCGGGAATATTATATCAATGATGCAGGTGCTCAGATCGGGGTACTGGCGAATAGTGTCTGGCTACGCATGTGTGAATTGCAGGGAGAAGCCATTGATTTTCCGGAAGGGGCCTATCCCGGTGAATATATTATTCAGATTGCCAGAGATTTGCTGGAAAAACATAATTATACAGCGCTGCTGGCGATGTCCGATGCAGAGCGATTAAATAGCATTGGGCTGGAGTCCATTAATGCCAATATGGCCATGATCAGAGATGATCTGGCTGCCATCGGCATCTGTTTCGATCACTATTTTTCCGAGTCGGATTTACATCAGTCGGGCAGCGTTACTGAATTGATTGAGCGCCTTGAAACTGAGGGTGCGGTTTATACGGGCACATTACCACCGCCCAAGGGTAAAGAAGTCAGCGACTATAAACCTGTCGAGCAACTCTTATTCCGCACCACGGATTTTGGCGATGATGTGGACCGTCCTCTGGCCAAGCAGGATGGCACGGCAACTTATTTTGCTGCTGATATTGCTTACCATGAGGATAAGCATCAACGCGGCTTTGATCGTTTGATTGATATTTGGGGTGCTGATCACGGCGGTTATGTGACTCGTGTTCAGGCGGCCATGAAAGCCCTGACCGGTCGTGAAGGACAGCCTGATGTGTTGCTGGTGCAGATGGTTAATCTGACCCGTGATGGCAAACCGGTGAAGATGTCCAAGCGGGCCGGTACATTTGTGACGCTGCGTGAAGTGGTTGATGAAGTGGGTTCGGATGCCGTGCGTTTTAATTTCATGACGCGAAGGGTGGAGAGCCAGCTTGATTTTGATCTGGAAGCAGCCAAAAAGAAAAATGACGAAAACCCGGTTTATTATGTTCAGTATGCATATGCACGCATTTCAGCCATTCTGCGTAAGGCTGAAGAGCAGGGAATTGATATTGGTAGCATAGATGATATTGATGTGTCGGTATTAACATCGCATGAAGAACAGCGACTGGTGGCACATTTGTTGGCCTATCCGGAAGCACTGCAAAAGGCGGCTGAGCGGCTGGAGGCATACCGTATGGCAACTTATGTGATGAGGCTGGCTGCTGACTTTCATAGCTTCTACCATAAGCATCGTGTGGTTACAGACGATATAAAGCTGACTGCTGCGCGTCTGCTGCTCACTCGTGCAGTCAGGCAGGTGATTCGCAATGGGTTGACCATACTGGGTGTGTCTTCCCCGGAGCGCATGTAGTGCTCAAGGATACATAAATGGCAAGACAGGATTTTGCGCAGGTTAAGGCATCGAAGAAATCTGAATCCAGTGGCAGGTTCGGTTCACTGCTTGCTGTTTTCGGTATTGCGTTTGTTGCTATTGCCTGTTTTGTTGCAGGTTTCTGGTTGGGGGGGAATCAGGGTGTGCAACATAATCCTGTTCATCCACAGCTGGATGCCGCTCAGGCACAATTAAAGCTCAGTCAGGCGAGAGTTGACCTGCAACAGGCCAGAATCGAGGTGCTGGAGAAGCTCGCAGAGGAATGGAAAAAGAAATCTGAGGAGGGCGCGACTGGTAGGGTAGGGGAACTGAAATTTTATCATGATCTTCCAAGGCAATCGGTAACACCTGCCCCCGTATCCGATTTACCTGCTTCCAAATCTTCGATGCGGCCTGCTTTGCCACCTCATCCTGTTAAACCGTCGCTTGAAAAATCTGCGAGTGTAAAAACTGTTGATGTGCGACAAGCTGATAAGCCGGTAAAAAAGGCAAGCACAGATGCGTCTGCTGTTGTTTACCAGATTCAGGTTGCTTCCTTCAGGGTCAAGGCAGAGGCATCCAGATTCCAGAAAAAATTATTCATTGCAGGTTTCTCAGCCTTTATTCGCAGCGTAGATCTGGTTGGGAAAGGTAAGTGGTACCGGGTTTATGCCGGGCCTTACAGCAGTATGGATATCGCTGAAAAAGCACAGGCAGAGATTCACCAACAAACAAAAATAAAAGGTCTGTTGGTGCGTGGTCCTTAATATGAAACAAACAACGCGCCTGCATTATTTATGACTATGCAGCCTGATATTCCTGATAGTCGTGCCGCAGCCCGTGAAAGCTGGCTTCAGAACATTTTCTCTGATGCTTATGAATTGCACCCTCTGGCGGGCGATGCTTCATTCCGCTGCTATTTTCGTGTGTTTTCCGGGAGTCAGCGTTTTGTGCTGATGGATGCACCGCCTCCGCATGAAGATGTGCGTCCATTCCTTGCTGTGCGCGATTGGTTTGAGCAGGCGGGTTTACGTGTGTCCCAACTGATTGCTGAAGATATAGATCAGGGTTTTTTATTGCTGGAGGATTTTGGTGATATTACCTGGGCTTCCTACCGGGCGCTGGGTGAAAATGCAGGCTTGCTGTTTGAGGATGCTCTGCGTCAGTTGCAGTTATTACAGGCGTCAAAACCGAATTTTGAACTTCCGTCTTTTGATTTCAAACGCATGTCCAGCGAATGCGACCTCTACCTGGACTGGTATCTGCCTGAAGTGGCTGCATTGAAACTGTCTGATGCAGACAGGAAAGCCTTTCATGGCACACTGGCCGATATTTTATCTACATTGGTTGAAATACCCCGTGTACCTGTACATCTGGATTATCACAGTCGTAATCTGATGCTGCCGGAGGCGTCTCTGCCGCTGGGACAGATTGATTATCAGGATGCTGTGATCGGGCCGGTAACTTATGATCTGGCCTCACTGCTTTATGATTGTTATCAGGATTATCCGGAGTCTGAACGCAGGTTCTGGAGCCAGTGTTTTTACGATGAATTGCCGGAGAATATATCTGCTTCTTTCGGTGGTTTTGAAGATTGGCACTGGAAAGTGCGTCTGACAGCTCTGCAACGTCATATTAAGGCCATAGGTATTTTTTCCCGCCTGGCTTATCGCGATGGCAAGAAACAGTTCCTCGATGAAATACCATTGACGCGAAAACATTTAATTGAAGAAATGGAAGTGCTTGGCATGAGTAAATCAGACTTTCCTCTATTGTTTATAGAACCTGCCGAAAAATTCTAAGACATGATGGTCAGCCTGTCTTGCGCAGAGTGTGGCAGAGCAGCTTTCAGTTATAAACCGGGTTCTTTGTTTTTTTGCTTGCAGCTCTGTAATGATGAAGTGTGTGACAGGCCCGATTCGAAACATAATTCTCCATCCACATCGGTGCGTAGCACTGTATTGCATGCAGTCTGTAGCCGCATCATGGTTTGCGGGGCCGGGTAGCCTCTGATGTTATTGGGATTTACGGAAACCGCACAGAGCGATGGTTTAACATTGGAGAGGAAAGCCTGAGTTGAAGCATCATTGGCTCCGTGGTGGCCGACTACGAGCAGGGACGTCGGTTCGCCCAATGCGTCCTGTGCCATTAACCGTTGTTCAACACACTGGTTCGCATCAGCCATAATCAGGATGCGTTCATGGCCGTATTTGACAAGCAGGACTGTAGAATGTTTGTTTAGATCGTTATCTGTAAAATCACCAGGCCATAAAACCTGAATACTGACACCCTGCCACTTGGTTTCGTCTCCAGCCTTTATCTTTCTTCTCAGTTTATCCTGCCCTAGAGCTATGTGTACCCAGCGCACCATATCAGGCTTTATATCCATTGGCAGTGGATGATGGTTGTCTAATATAATCGCTTCGGGATACGCCTCGCGCAGGCGAAAATAGCCACTGGCGTGATCCGGATGCAGGTGTGTAAGAATGATAAAATCGAGTTCATCTATGTCATGACTCTTGATTCTGGCAAGTATGTGGGCGGCCATGCCTGCATGCCCTGTATCTATTAGTGTGCCACGTTTCCCGCGTTTGAGGAGAATTGCCTGACCTTCACCTACATTCAAAACAACAACGCGCAATTTTTCCTGCCAAGGCGCTGCAAGCGATATTTCAGAGCACAGAAAAAAACAAAACAGAGCATACAGTGCGAAGAGCGGCTTCATGATGGCTTTCCTGCGATCCATGCTATGGCGGCCCCAATTAAGCAGGCTGCCAGATTGAAAAAGACATCCCTGATATCGCCAACTCGATCAGGCAATATCCACTGGAAAATCTCATCCAGAATGGATAACAAAGCATACAGACTGAGGGCTGTGGTGACGGGAAATAGCCTGAGAGAAAGGAAGCCAAACAGGCCGAATAAAGCAAAATGGATGCGTTCTACGACGATAGGCAGTCCCAAATGAATATAAATAAGTATTGGTATCAGCCATAGCAGATGCAAGGCAGATGACATCCCATGGCGGCGAATGATCAAAATGATGCTGCCAGCAACCAGACTAATTAACAGGGCTGAAATGATGGTTGAAATCGTTCCCTCTGCCGTGATTGCTTCAAAAAAACGTTGTAACGGGCGGCCAAAATAAGAAAGAAGAGGCATTGAAATATATACAGCCCACCATAACAGGAGCAATTTCCAGTCAGCTGTATTATTACTGTACATGGCTCGTTTGCTGCATGGTGTTTACCTGTCCATTATTTCTTTCATCTCACATCCCGGTGGATAATATTATGATATGCTTGGTGGTCTGTCCCGTCAATTCGTTCCCTCATGCCTTTGCATACACAAGATCGCAGGAAAACAATCGTGCGCACCTCTTACTCGAAAAGTGTCATGCATGAATCTATAGCATAAAAACCGCAATGTGCGTTGCTGATCTCATTCCCTTCTGTGTTTGCAACTCCCGAACAACTCATCTGCTCTAAAGCTGGATAGGTTTATTTTTTGCTAATAATGCTGGCAATAGCTTTGTGTTATGGCATCGTTATTGCGTAGTTATACGTAGACGCATCGGATAGCTGGTGTAGGCAAAGATTTTGGGCTAAATCGCCTGAAGAGTCATTCAGGTCACGATTGAACTGGCAGGTATGGCAGGTTAAAAAACTATATAAAGATGACTTGTTGTTCATTTTCATGCTTTGTACGCCATCATTAAAGGGATTGAATT
>Ga0316192_10001535_pt1 | contig 16982 bp, 20 predicted proteins | sample MerIslwburrow_MG_FD_204931 | JGI IMG/M metagenome (GOLD analysis project Ga0316192, IMG submission 204931) | Coastal sediment microbial communities from Maine, United States - Merrow Island worm burrow | ecosystem: Environmental > Aquatic > Marine > Coastal > Sediment | place: USA: Maine...
CGCCCAGACGGTGCTCCGCCGCCAACACCGAGGCCAGCGATTCACCCTCGACGAGTTCCATGACGACGTAATAGGTGTCGTCGTGGGATCCCCAGTCGTACACCTTGGCGATACTGGGATGGTTCAGATTGGCGACAGCCGTCGCCTCGCGACGAAAGCGCCGAACGAACCGTTCGTCGGCCGCGAATCGGGAGTCAAGCAGCTTGACCGCCACCAGACGATCCAGCGTCTGATCGTGACCGAGGAAGACCTCCGCCATATGGCCGCGACCCAGGGGTCGCCGCAGTTCGTAGCGATCCCCGAGCCGCCGGACGGCCTCCGCCTCATCCCGTTCGTCGGAGACCACCAGCGGGGAGGTCGATTCAGAGCCTTCTGTCACATCCGCACTTTCCTGCTCGCAGGAGGCAACCAGCTTGCACCCGCGCCGCCTCAGCCTACTGGTACCCTCTCATCCGCCATCGGTCGATAGGGTGTTGACCCCATCCGCACACCCACGACTACATTGAGGTCATGACTCGCCCCGCAGGTCGCGTCGTTGGCTGGATGGCGAAAGCGCCGATACTGGGACCGCTGGCAATGCCGAGGGCGCCGATGCCGCCCCACATGGCGACGACCTGGGTTCGACGCTGGGGTGGAAAGGCGGCGAGGAGCAGCCCCAGTGATGCGGGGGCGAGCATGGCACCCCCGATACCTTGCACCGCCCGTCCGATGACCAGGACTCCGAGCCCGGGAGCGACGGCGGCGACCGCGGAGCCGGCGGCAAAGATCAGCAATCCGAGCAGGAACATACGTCGCCGTCCGATCTGGTCGGCGGCCTTGCCGGTGACGACCAGGAGCGAGCCGTAGAAGATGTTGTAGATCGTGACGATCCATGAGGCGTCAACTCGGGTGATCCCGAACTCGGTGAGGATGTCAGGAAAGGCCACGTTCACGATCGACAGGTCGAGTGTCGTGAGGTCCAGCCCCAGGGCGCAGACCGTGAAGACGGGCCACGGCGAACGGGAGATGGGCCCATCGGGCAGACGGGGCTTCTGGTCGGTCATGGTTCGAAGTTGAACACAGGATTTTCCAAGTATCAACTCATTGATACTGAATTCATTACCCCTGGAGCAGAGTGTCCATCTCGGATATGCTGGCGGTTGTGAGCAAGCGGACCTACGGGCAGTACTGCGGCCTGGCTGAAGCCCTCGATGTCGTTGGCCAACGATGGGCCCTGCTCATCGTGCGCGACCTCGTCCCCGGCCCTCGCCGCTTCACCGATCTGTTCCAAGGCCTGCCCGGTGTCTCAACCGACCTGCTGACCGATCGGCTCCGATCACTCGAAGCCGCAGGCGCCATCCGTCGGCGCGAGATCCGCACCCCGGTTCCCGCCAGCCTCTACGAGCTCACTGATCGCGGACGTGAACTGGCTCAGATAGCGGGCAGCCTCGCCCGCTGGGGGGCGCCGCTACTCCCCGGCCTCGACGAGCCCGGCGAACGCTCGGTGAACGGCCGCTGGCTTCTGCAGTACTGTTCCGGCCGGTACCGGGGCGGTCTGCCTGATGGCGACGTCCACATCCTCCTTGATGACAACGAGGAACTCACCCTCTCCCTCACGGCCGAGGCTGGCCAACTGCACTACGGCCACAGCGACCGGGAGCCCCTGCTCACCTTGACCCTGCCCACGGCCGCGCTCCCAGCTCTTCTACGCAATCCGCCCGCCGACGCCGACCACTTACCACCCGAGGTGAACGTCGAGGGACAAGCCGAACTGTTCGGACCCCTTCTGCGGGCGCTACAGGCCCGTGATTGACCCGAACCCATCGCCCAGGCACGGGGCACCGCTCACCCGCATGATCTCTTGACTCTCGCCGGAGTACGTTTGTCTGATGAGGTGCCACCCCGCCCGCTTCCGCGGAAGTCGCCATCTCCGGCTCGTTGCTGTCTCGGTGGCAGCAACCGTGGCCTTCGCCGGCTGTGGGAGTGAGGATGAGGCGTCACCTGACGATGGCAGCTCGACAATGGTGGAAGCGATCACGACCTCGACGCCCGACGTCCCAGCCCCCGACGACGATGAGCCACCGACGGCGACCGCCCCGAGTGATGATCCGGCCTCGACCGCGCTGGCGGCCGTCGTCGACCTCTTGAACGACCCCGCTCCCGACGCGTCAGCGATCGATGCACTGTTCAGCCCCACCTTCCTGGCCCAGATACCGGCCCAGCAGGTGCTGGCGCTGTTACCCCAGCTCAGGGCCGGAGCCACCGGACCGTGGTCGGTGATCGAGCCACAGGTTCTCGGCTTCGGAATCACCGCACGGCTCGAAGCCCCCGGAGCCCTCCCCCTCTCGACTCAACTCCAGGTCGACGCCGATGCTCCCGAACTGATCGTCGGATTGCTGTTTCAGCCCGTGCCCGATCTGCCCGAAGTAGGCAGCGCTGAGGAGATCGTCGCCGCCCTCGCCGACCTTGGGCCGCGGCAACGGTTGGGGTTGTACGAAATCGTCGATGGCGAATGCCTGACCATCGACGACTACGGCGGCGCCGATGCGATGCCCATAGGGTCGGTGTACAAGCTCTGGATTATGGCTGAGCTCTCGGCTCAGGTGGAGCGTGGCGAAGCAGCCTGGGACGAGGAGTTCCCGGTGCAGGACCGATACAAGGCTTCACCCGATGGTGAGGTCTTTGGCTTGGCCGAAGGGGTGCAGCTGACCCTCCGCCGCTATGCCGAACTGATGATCTCGATTTCCGACAATAGCGCTGCCGATCATCTGCTCCACCGGCTCAGTCGGGAGCGGGTGGAGGCGGCGATGATGGCGAGCGGGGTGGCCGATCCGTCACTCAATAGGCCGATACTTTCAGCCTCTGATTTGTTCATGATCAAGTTCCATCCGGACCGGCCAAACAGCGTCGAGTACCGGGCGCTCGACGAAGACGGGCGCCGGGCGATCCTTGACGAACTGGCAGACGAAACCGTGCCCTGGATCGCAGGCCCGGACGCCTTCCCACTCGTCAACGCCGAGGGGGTGTCAGTGGCTGAGCCTCGCGACAATGACCTCGAATGGTTCGCAACACCCGACGACCTCTGTCGGACCCATGCCCACCTTTCCGATCTGGCCGCCAGGCCAGGTCTTGAACCAGTGGCCGAGATCCTCAGCATCAACGACACCGCTGGGCTGCGGTTCGACCGACAGGTTTGGACCGATCTTCGCTACAAGGGAGGATCAGAGCCTGGCGTGGTTGCCGTGGCCTGGTGGATGGAGCGGGCCGACGGCCGGGTGTTCGTTTTGGCCGGCGGGGTGGAGAATAAGGGCACGGCAATCGACCCGATCCTGGCTGTTGGCATCCTTCAGCAGGGAGCCAACGTCCTCGCCGACATCGAATAGCCGGGTGACAGCCTTCAGTTGTTGGTCGCTCCGTCCCACCTGATGGCGAGGATGGGCAGGCCGCGGGCGAGTGCCACACGCTTGGAGAAGTCGTCCGGCTTCTGTTGGAAGAGCCGGGCACCTCGGCTGATGCTGAGCGCCTGCTCGACGTCGCGGGTTGAGGATGTGAGAAGGACGATCGGGATCGGCCACAGCGCCGGGTCGGCAGGTGGCGAGACCTATACCCGTACCTGAGTACTTGGAACGAGGGCCGACCCGTCGGAAGATCTCAAAGATCCGGTCGCGGTACGCAGGGTTGCTACAAGTCTCAACGATTAGAACCCGTTGCGTCTGCTCCGCCGAACGACGCACAGCCGGCGTCGGGTTGCGCGATACTCATGGTCATGCGCCTCGTCACGTCGACGCTTCTATGCACGGTGCTTCTCATCTCGTGTGGTTCCGGTTCTAGCAGCTCCTCGGCTGCCGGGTCGTCGGACTGCCAACCGGGCAGCGACGTGCGGGGAGGTGTTGGTCCTAGCGGGGACCCGGGCCAGCGGATCGAAGACATCGAGTTCGTACTGACCGGCCTGAGACAGACAACCGATGAAGACAGCAACATCGGGGAAGCGACAGACGATCAGAACTTCGGCGGCGTGTGGGGCAACTTCGACCGGGGAATCGTGGTCGCTGTGGTGGACTGCAGTGAGGTCGATGTGAACGAGCTAGCTCGAATCGCGGGCGGTGCCGACCAACTCACTCTTATCGAAGTGCCGTACACCTATAGACAGGTCAGCGACTACAGGGACGCTCTTGCGGATGAACTCCGGGACAACGGCATCCGAGCTGACGTCCCGATTCGTTCGGACTCTTCCGGGCGATCAATCGAGGTCCGGATCCGTGATCGCAACGATCTGCCTCCCAACTTCGGCGAGTCAGTTCCCGACGACATCTACACGATCGTCGAAACCAGCGATCTTTCCGAAGAAGGCTAGAGAGCCATGGGACACCGGCGTGAGCCACGTCGATCCCTCCACCGCCATCTCGCCCGAACGTGAGCGTCACTGCTCACCACCCCATGCGTTCAGGATCCAGCACCGATCCTCGTCAGACCCCTACTCCAAATGGGGGTTTCCCCGATGCGCGGCGGTTCTGGTGGGCGGACGCTTGCCTGCATCGTCCGAACATCACGTGACCTCCGAACGGAGGTTGGAGGGGAATCATGCAGACCGATTCAGTCATCCGTCGCCATCTACGACGCATCCCAATGCTGGCCGCAGCGGTGGGGTCCCTGCTCGCGGCGTCAACGCTGAGCTCGGTCATCCCGGCCGAGGCGTCGCCCGGCGACGAGATCGTTTTTGTCCGCTACTTCCCGCTGGGCCTAGTCATCGAAGATATCTACACCACTGGATTCAGCAGCGCCAGCGCCACCCAGTTGACCAGCTCGCCCACCATTTCGGACAACAGCCCAGTCTGGTCGCCGGATGGTACGACAATCGCGTTCACTTCCAACGGCTCGTTGGCGGTCATGAATGCCGATGGCACGGGCTACTTCACGCTGCCGGGGTCCACCCTCGGCGGCAGCCCGGCCTGGTCGCCGGACGGACAGAGCCTCGCCTACACCCTTGGGTGGGGTAACAACAAGGAAATCCATGTCTACTCGCTCGGCGGTGGCGGCTCGGTCCAGCTCACGAGCAACGCCAAGGACGATGGGGACCCAGCGTGGTCACCCGACGGTTCGAAAATCGTGTTCTCTCGAAACGACCCGTCCGCTTCCGGCCCGGAGTTCGACCTTTGGGTCATGCGAGCCGACGGCTCGAACCAAACACAACTGACCAAAGCGCACGGCTGGGAGGTCCACCCAGACTGGTCACCAGATGGTCAAACAATCGTCTACACGCACGGCAAGACCGGCGCAGCCAACCAGTTGTGGACCGTTGGGGCCACGGGCTCCGCCGGGCCTCAACAGATCACCCGCGGCACCTCTAGTTTCATGCCAGCGTGGTCGCCAAAGGGCACACATATCGTCTTCGCTCGCGGCAAGGACGAGGAGGCTGCCCCGGCCCATATCTGGGTTATCGAACTCCGGTCAGGGTCCGAGCGTCAAGTGACGTCCGGAAACGCCAAGGACTACTTCCCGGACTGGCGCTAGTTCGGAGCGAAGCAGTCGAGATGCTCCACTGGATGTCCCCCGACCTTGCAGAGCTGCATGCCAAATCGACCACGGTCCGAGACATCTGCGCCAGTCGACCAACCTGACAGCCAAGATGTGGCACCTACTCCCCATCCCCCCAGACCGGGACCCCACCATGATGCTCCAGTCCTCGTCGGTCCTCTTCGATTCTCGCGAGGACCGCCCAACCACCCACGAAACCGACAGAAGGCCCTGAAGATGACTACTCAGCGATACAGGCATCGCCATACCGCATTCGGCACACTGATGGCAGTCTTGGTGGTCGCCGCGATCACCTGGCCCGCAACGACCTCGGAGGCTCAGAGCACCGATCCCCGGGTGAACGTCGCCCACACCGTCAACACGACGATCGACGTCACCATTCATGACGCCGATTTCCCGGATGCCGACGAGCATTGCACGTTCTTCGGGACCACTCAGGATGAGGTCAGGCCAGTTCACGGCACGACACAACTCGGCCAAGGTGTCGCTGGCGTTACCTACCCATCCTCAGCGGGGCCGTTCGTCGACGCCGCGGGGGCGGCGATCCCCTTTGAATGCGACGAGTACGTCGTTTGCTTCAGCGATACCACCAACGGCACGCTGGCGCTGGGAGAGGCAACGGCCCAGGCGTTCGTGTCGGGGCTTGTCCGAGTCACGGTTCCCTATGCCTTCGAGGATGTGAGCGGCACGTTTGGCAACAACCGCTCGTGTGAGGACCAGAACGGGCTCGAGTACGGAACCATGGTGGTCGAGGCGCTGCCCGGACAGCATGAGTGCTTGAGCGCGCCGCCTTCGTGGCACGACGACGGAAACCTGATCGAGATCAACCAGTTCTGTATCACGAACGACTACACCATGATCCCACCCGTGGCGCTCGGTGGTGTGACGCATAGCGGTGGAGTAGCGCCGCTCACGGTGACGCTCAATGCCTCGGCCTCCCACGACCCCGACGGCTACATCGTGGACTACACCTGGGAGTTCGGGGACGGCCATCGACGCGTGACCACGACGCCCACCACTACCTACACCTACTCGACCCCCGGGATCTACTACCCCGCAGTGACCGTGCGTGACCACACCAGCCTCACCGTCCGCTCCGGACTTTCGTTCGGCATAGAGGTGTACGACAACCAGCCCGAACCCACAGCGGCCACAAAGGGCCAGGTCGACGCAGCACTGACTGGCCCATCATCGGCCAAGGTCAACGAGATCGTGACGTTCGACGCCTCCGGATCGAGAACCCACGGCGGGAAGATCGTCGCCTACCACTGGGATTTCGGCGATGGAACTCCCATCACCACGACCTCGGTGCCCGCCGTCCAGCACGCCTTCGGATTCCCAGGCCCAGTGACCGTCCAGGTCACCGTGGAGAACGACTTCTCATTGACGGGCACGGCCACGTTGAAGCTGCCGGTGCACTTCCCATCGCCCGATGACAATCCCACCGTAACGACATACCCAACGACGACCATCACCATCTAGCCCTTAGGAAGCTCACCGGGCGACCGTTGGCAGACGCTGAAGTCGGAGCCGAACTCGTTGCGCACAATGCACGCCGTAAGGCCCGGAAAGCGGAGACCGAAGCTCGACGTCGGGAAGCGATCGAGGCCGGGACCGATGAGGGGAACGGGCAGGCATCAGCGGACGAGACCCGTATCCAGAGGCGGAAGAACGCTGGCCTGGTTCACCGGTTGAATCGGCGGCTATTCGGAGGCAATCGGGTAGCGACATGCGGACGAGCGCGAGAGGTCACGGTCGGGATCAAGCGGGCCAGGGTGAACGGTCGACGATGCCACTGGACCGGTCTCGAAGCGTGCGGCTCGATCCACGCGTGCCTTACGTGTGGGGGCAAGACCCGATCGCATCGAGCGACCGAGATCGAGACGGTGATCAAGGGAGCGTTGGCCGATGGCCTCTACGCGGTGATGGTCACCCTGACCGTTCCGCATTGGGGAGCTGATGACCTGGCTGAGCTGTACGGCTACAACGCTCCGGGGAGGGACCCGAAGCGCGGTATCCGGGCCGCGTGGAACCTCATGTCGAAGTCGTCGGCGTTCCGGCGGTTCAAGGCTGCTTATGGTGTGTCGGGATCATCCGGGCGGTGGAGTTCACCCACGGCGTCAACGGCTACCACCCCCATCTGCATCTGGTGCTGATCTACAACGAGGCGACCAAGGCCAGCGAGATGTTGACCAAGTATGAGTCGATCACCTGGAAGCGGTTCGGTCGTCTCCCGGTCGGAACGCCTTCGCTGGCGCTCGGCGAGCGACCTCTCACCAACCCGTTGGATCCGGAGTGGGACGACGGCGGCCAGTATCGGGCGATGCGTGGCCAGCTGTTCGAGCTGTGGGAACACGCCGTGCGGTCAAAGCTGGACCGCCAGATCGGCAACGCAGGCGTTGACGTGACACCTGTTCGTGACGACCACGGGATTGGCTCGTACGTGTCGAAGATCCAATACGAGCTGGCTCGTGGTGACCTGAAGTGCGGTCGGGGTCGATCGGGTAGCCGGTCGCTGTTCCAGATCGCTGTTGATGCCGCGATGAACGGCGACAAGCGCGACGCCGCGATCTGGGCGAAGTACGTCGAAGTCACGCGAGGGGCCAAGGTGATCTCCATCGGCCGTGAGCTTCGGGAGCGCTACCTGAAGAACGTCGAGTTGACCGATCAGGAGATCGTCGACCAGGCCGTCGAAGGCGACGAAGAGGTGAAGTTCGACCGCGACGTCTTCAAGGCGATCGACCAGTACAAGCCGCACGATCTCAAGTCGGAGGTCATCACCGTGTACGAGCTTCGTGGCCTCGAAGCGGTGATCGAGCTGCTCAACCGGACGGTCGGCCCGGTGCAGGTTGCGGACGACGACGAGTCCGGGTTGCCCCTGGTCTCGATCCCGGCCCCAGTGGTTCCAGCAACAGAGGCGCTACCTGGGAACGTTGCAACGTCTCGGGCTGCGCTGGAGCGGTTCACGAAACGGCTCCGGGCTGAAGCGTCCGACGCCCGCTGGGAATGGCTGCGAGAACAGGCGGACGCGATGCGGGCAACAGCGCCGGTCACGGCCGACCCGTCGACGGCGGACCTTCGTGGCCAGTACCGGCCCGACATGACCGCCGACGAGTTTCGCCAACTTGAGCGCCAGTGGGACGCCTATCTCTACGCTCCCCGCACAAACCCAACCGAAGGATGACCATGGCCCCCGGATCTCGTTGACCGACTTCTCGCCGCCACCGATCCAACCGGCCCCGGCCGGGCTTCGGTCATCATCGCTACCGAAGCCATGGGCGGCCGACTCCTGACCGAACGTCTCGTAGAGCATGTCCTCGACGGTTTGGAACGAGCGGAGATCGACTGGCGGGCCGCCGTCGACGAGCTGGGTTATGCATCGAGCCGTGAGCGGGCCCTGGTCAGGATCGCCGCATCGCTCGGCACGTACGGGGACGGTGCGGTGATAGGCGAAATGCGAGCGGCCGGTCTCTCCAGCGCCGGCGATCGTCTCGTGGCTAGCCATACCTTCCCGTGGCCGTGACCAGGGAAAACAAGAGCGAGAATTGCTCGTTTGCGGCTGGCCGCACGTTCGGGAGTCCTGGGCCATGTACTGCGGCGTGAGCCCGCGATCCAAATGCTGGCGACGCTGATCCACCGCCTGCGGGCCGCCCAGGACGACTAGCCCGACTTCCGGGGCGACGGCCGCCTGGCGCGTCCTAAGACCCCTCCGCAACCTCGCGATCAGCGCAATCCGCTACGCCGCTGACCGCACCGTCAACATCGCAGCCGCCACCCGCCAACTCGCACGACAACCCGACCTCACACTCGACCTACTCGGCGTCCAACCCCGACTTTGCACATGACCCTGGGGCGGGGGGGTAGGGATAACGTCGACAGCCAAGCGCTCAACAGATGAAACCGCCAGTTGATACGCCTACAACATGCCCCCCTGCCGCAGCTTCCGTCACGGTGGGCCTTCCTGCGGCGAACCCTAGGGGGGTTGCCATAGAATAGATCGAGCGGGATCGGCGAGTAGGTGCAGGTCACAGCTTCGCGAATTCGCCGATCAAGATCACTGCGGGCCCTTTACTCGGTATGAGCCGCCTCCATGAACTGCGGGTTGGTAGCTGAGATTGAATCCAATACATCCCGATAGCCAGAGGCTGCCACGACTTCGGCAAGAGCATCGTAGCGATGCCCTTCTTCTAGATCCTCCTCGGGATGATCGGCGTCTGGGAACTCCTGAGCTGCTCTGTTTTCGGCCAACAATAGTGGCAGAACGAGCGTGCTTGTATCATCTATTTGTATCAAACTCTGTCGAGTTGCGAACGATTCTGCCACAACTCTGGACGCGATTTGGCGAGACTGCCACCGGCTTCCGTGGGTGTCACCGCTGTGTGGAAGTGATGAACGAGCGGGCCCAGGCGGCACTGCCCACGCGCGACCGGCGCCGCTACCACCAGTCAGCCTCACTTCGTTGCAACCATCGATCTACGACGCGTATACTGAAACGTATGACAACGCCCGTGCCGACCCGCTTCAGTGACGAAGAACTGGCCCTCATCGACGATCTCGTCGAACAAGGCATCGGAGACAGCCGATCGGCAGTGATCCGCCAAGCCATCCACCAACTCGCCGAACTCGTCCGTCGGGCGCGAGTCGGCGCCGACATCGCAGCGTCGTACCGCGAACGCCCACAAACACCCGAAGATGACGACCTCGCCATGGCAAACGCCATCGCCATGACCGAGGCCGAACCTTGGTAGCCCAAGCCGAGCTCTGGCTCATGGAGACCCCGAACCAGAAGCGACGTCCCGTGCTCATCGTGTCGCGCGATGAAGTCATCCCAGTGCTCAACAACATCGTCGTCGCTCCCGTGACCAGCACCATAAGAGCCATCCCTACCTGCATCCCCGTCGGAGTCGATGAAGGGATCGACCACGACAGCGTGGCCACCTTCGACAACGTCGCTGCCGTGCCCAAGTCCGTACTCACGACGAGGCTCGGCCAACTCGGCATCGGCGGCCGTCAACAGATCTGCTCAGCCCTCGACGCCATGGCCAACTGCTGACCGATGCACCGTCCAGCTCTTCGCTGAGCGTTGCACCCGATCGACGGTCTCTGGCGTGTACTGACGAGTGTGTCGGAGAGGCGACTTTAACCCAAAGTCGTGATGGCCTCGGGCGGCCACCGTGGGAGTGATGAAATCGATCGCCGCCAGCGATCATTACCGCCCTGACTATCGCCAGAACAGCGCATTTCACCCCAGTACACGCGCTCTCTGGACCGTCGAGTTGGTCGCAGCGTGATGCAAAACTCCTGTTCACAGGCCTACGATCGAGTTTCGGGCACCCACAAGCACAAGACCGTGGTCCGTCTGGGGAGCGGCATCGGCGGATCCGAACCCATCGCTAGATGGAGTCGAAGATCCGCCTCCAGCGGGGTGTGCCTCCAATCCCGTCGTGTTCTCCTTAGGTATCGAACAAAAGGAGACCCCGATGACCACCACCGAACCCCCGAGTCTTGCGACAGCAAGTCCTCCGGACGAGTCCGACCAGCGACACGAAGGAGCGACGTCAGCAACACCCCGAGCCGTCCAACAGCACCCCCTCATCGTTGACCACCTCACGAAGCGGTACGGCGACCACACCGTCGTCGATGACCTCAGCTTCGTCGTCAAGCCGGGTCGGGTGACCGGGTTTCTCGGCCCCAACGGTTCGGGAAAGTCCACGACCATGAAGATGATGCTCGACCTCGCCACCGCCGATCGCGGTCATGCCACGATCGGCGGACAGCGCTATCGCAACTTGAGCGATCCAGCTCGGACGGGCGCCCACACCTGGGAAGAGAGCGCCCTCGCTCCGGACTGGACCGATGGAATCCCGATCTGGACCGGCGATCAGGTTCTCTGGTGGCAACCGGGACGGGAGCACGCCACCGCCTATGACCCCGAGAGCGACCGCTGGTGGCACATCTCAGCTCCGACGTTTGACCTATCTCCCGATAACCACGTCACTCTTTGGGCCGGGGCCTGGACCGGCACCCACGCTGTCGCAACCGACGGATCTCGCCTCTACACCTGGGTCCCCAACGTCGCCCACGAGATCGAACTCGACCGCTCTGGTCATCCCCGAACAGATCAACCACTCGCCCCTGGCGTCGCTGCGGGTACCCGAACCGGTCGTCTCGGCCTGCTTGGACAGGCGTGCGGGTTCTCAGGACGCAACACAGTCAACGCCACGGTCACCGAGGACAACGCATTCTCCCTCGACTACGTCATCGACCGTGAGGAGCCATGCGGCTCGGTCATCGTCCATGAGGGCACCGCAACAGGGTCCATCGATATCGACAGCCGCCGGTTCGACGGATCAGGTCAAGGAACGGTCGATGGGCGATCAGTCGTGGTCACCTGCGAATGCGAGATCACTGCAGACAACCGGGTCGTTGGCGAACTGGCTATCGACGGTGTTCCACACTTCATCGTTGCATTCGTAGACGGCTGACCAGCCGAGCCCGATAACGAACATCACGACTCCACCAACAAGCACGCAGTCCGGCACCAGTCGAGCGCTGAGGAACACCGGGCGTAGACCCTGCCCGCCACCGAACGTGACGGCAGGGAAGGTCGAGATCGATCCTGCCTGTACGCCGTCGCTCCGCTGCATACTGCCACGATGACGTCCGGTCACCGTTGGATTGCGATCGTGGCACTGGGTGCCGGCTGCTGGGCTACCGCATCCGCCATCAATACCTGGTTCGACCAGAGGAATCCCGACGGCGGATGGTTCAACTACGCCCCCAACAACGGAACTGTCTTCTCGCCCGCACCAGCAAGCCCCTGGCGAGGCCTCCTCGTGTGGCTTGTCGCCATCGTCGTCTGGTTCTGCCTGAGCTACCTCGTCCTCCGAAGAGCCGAGAACCAGCAGTAGTCCGACGTCAAGCAACCGTCCGGGATCAGCACCAGCCGAGCGCCCGAGAACATCCGGTGACGACCCGTTCTCGCCACCGAGGGTGAAGGTCTGGTGGTCTCGTGGCCCACGGGGCTACTCGTCGCATGTTGGGGTCTCATGCGGGATTTCTTGAATGAGATGGCTGGGGTTGAACCTCTACCTGGTGGTGATCGATTCACAGACTGACGAAACCGGCGAGTTGTCCGCCTTCTTGGCCGACGCAGTTCCCCGCTTGGAACGAGCCCTTGTTGCCCGTTTCGGCGTCGACGATGGACTGGACGCTGTCGCAGAGGCGACCGCCTATGGGCTGGCCAACTGGGACCGGTTGCGGGAGATGGCCAATCCGGTCGGGTACCTCTACCGGGTCGGCGAGAGTCAAGGACGACGACTTGGCCGTCGCTGGCGTCGAATCGATGCGCTCGTGGCCGAACCGATGACCCATGACGCCGTGGTCGACATCGACCTTCAACGGGCGTTGACTCGACTCAAGGCACCCGAGCGAGTCGCCATCGTGCTTGTCTACGGCCACGGGTACACGTACCGCCAGGCCGCCGATGTGCTCGACATCCCGACCACCACCATCACGAACCACATCAACCGAGGAATGGCCAACCTCAGACGACTCCTGGAGCAGCGATGACCAACACTGACATCGAACGACGCCTTACCCGACTCGGTGACCATCTCGACGACGCACGCGCCAACCGCCTGGCTCAGCCAGTACTGAAAGCCGCAGGCGGGACCGCGGTCCACACCACCGGCTCGTGGCCGCAGAAGCAAGCCCGCCCTAGGACGAGTCTGGCCGCCGTAACCGTTGTACTTGTCGCTCTCGCAACAGCAGGGGGCCTCGCTCTCGCCCTTCGACCGCCCACCGACGCAGTCGATACCGCAGCAACAGACGCCCCTTCTCCACCGGCCGAGGTGCCCGCCGGCGCGCCACCTCCTGGCAGCATCGCCCCCTTCGTCGAGGCTCCCCCGACATGGTTTGGGGACCCGGTAGCCGGCGAACGGACAGCAGGCCACCACCGTGGCAACTGGGTCAGTACCGCCATCGGGATCGACGACGGCCAGGGCGGGTTCCAATCTCCGATCCGGATCGGAGTCACGGACGGGTCCTTACGCGACCTCGACACCGCAGCTCCGACCACGATCAACGGTCGCAGCCTTCGACTCCTCAGCTACGGCACCGACTGGCATGCCGTCGCCACGATCGACGAACCCACTACCGTCGTCAGTGGAGCCGTTGAACTGGATCTTCTCGTCGAGGTCCTCGAAGCGACAAGACTGCATGAGACCGGAGCCGGCTTCACCGTCGAACTCACCACGACACCTGACAGCTACACGACCATTGTCGAGCCCCAAACACAAGCCATCGACCCACCAAGCCGGCGGACGTTCGCCGGGGCGACAGGTGACATCGTCGTCAACGAGGTCTCTGAATGGGTTCGAGCCGACCTCGCAGCAGCAGCCACCGGAGCCGACTTCAGACCAATCGCGATCGGCGAGCTTACCGGCTACACCGGCACCGCTGAGGCCAACCCAGTGGGCCCCCTCACCTTCCTGATCTGGTCACCACGGCCAGGCGTCGTGCTAGAGATCGATACCACCGACACCTCCCTACAGACCCAACAGCTCGCAGAACTCGCCGCCAACACCGAACTCCTGCCCGTCGATCAATGGGACCGCAATCTCGAGGACCCTGCGAACTGAGCACCACCAGAAGAACCCACCCGGTATCGGCACTTTCGCCGCGCCCGGTATCACTCAGATCCCGCCGGCGCGAGCCATGAGTTACCGCTCAGCTCGTCCCATCCAGTCGGGTCAGCGAGAATGGCGTTCACCCGGTCGCGTCGCCGAAGACCCTGGGCCGACCAACCGTTGTCGTTGAGGACTTCGATCATGCGATCCTTGCGTCTGAGCTGCCGGAACGTGCCCGAAACGATACCTAAGAGGTACTCGTCGAGCCGGTCCAGCTCCCATTCCGAACCGGCATCGCAAGCGTCGCAACCGCAGTCCGGCACCCAAGTCACGCGGACCGCCGGATCACCTACCCCGATTGTCACCACTGCGTCGTCGACGTCGCCAAGCCGCGATCGCGCCACAACCAAAGACAAGGCCCCCGCTGCCCGCGGAACGACACGGTCCGCTCTGGAAGGACCGGACCCGGAGCCTGCAACCCACTCAGGCGCTGAGTCACGCTCAATGACCGCCAAGCCAAGGCCGGTGAGAGCCTCAAGCCATGCCTCAACACGAGCTCCAAGAATCAGATAGCGGCCAGGGTTCGAAACGCGGGAGTACTCGTCATCCGCTGGGGAACCGCCCCCATGCGGATCCGGCCATCCAGGAAGCGCCGCACCCGTGACAGCGAACGCGGACCGCATCGCTGCGAGCAGCTCATCAGGCTCAACCACCACCCGATCATGCCACCACCCGCACCACGCATACTGGCACTACCCGAGCGCGCTGGTACACCACCGGGTTTCGCCCGATCGCCACCGAGGGTGACCTATCGCCGCCCGGTCAACTCGTCGAGTCGTCTGAGCAGGTGAGACGCCGTGGCATCGGAGATGCCCTCGAAGCGCTCGTGCTCGACCTCGCCGTTGGACTTGGTGTAAGCAAGCTCGGCTTTGCCGCTCTCCGACACCCCAAGATCGATCTCGGTCGCGGATCCTCGCAGGGTGATCCAGATCGACCGCTTCGAACGCTCCCCCGGTGAGTGGTCGACCTGGACCTCGAACCCGTTCGCCGACCACCCCAGAAACGCCTGGATGACGAGCTGCTCGAATCTCACCAAATCGACCACGCTCCCAGTCTGGCCTGGTCGAGCACCGGGTGCTCTGGCGAGGCCGGTGTCGCACGCTGGCAGGGTCAGGGTTGGACTTGATACCCGCCCCTCGCCGGGCTGGGTCACCAGGAGTACTGCCATGTCCACCTTTGAGTTGTCCTCGTTTGACGAGCCGTCCTTCCGCCGCGAGTTGCTGGTCGTGGCCAGCTTCCTGGCCGGCTACGGCACCTCGACACGAACCGGGTACGCCACCGACCTGCGCCTGTTCGCCGAGTGGTGCCGCGCCAACGGGCTGGACACGCCGCTGATGTCACTGGCCACTGACGACAGTTTGATCCCGGCATCCTCCAACAGCTTCTCAAGGCGTTGGATCTCCCGTGCCCGCTGTCGAGTGACCGTGGTCCGGGTGCGAGTCAGATCGCGTAGTTGACGGATCGGCTCAGGAGGCACGAACGACCCGCGAACCAAACCATGAGCGCCGAGATCGGCAAGCCACGCCGCATCCGAAACATCGGTCTTGCGGCCGGGCAAGTTCTTGACGTGACGAGCGTTGACCAACATCACCTCGAACGGGCCGTCCTCGAGAAGGTAATAGAACGGCTTCCAATAGTCGCTCGTCGCCTCCATCACCACCAGCGTCACCTCCTCAGCGACCAGATGATCACAAAGCGCCAACACCTGGTTCGTCATCGCGCCCCACGTCGTCACCGTCGACTTGGCTCTGCCCCGGCCCGAACCTCGGACCCGGACACACACCTTGGCGTCACGTTTCGAGATGTCGATCCCGGCACACCGTTCATGCACAACATCCATTTCGGTTCTCCGTTTCTCCAATGCCTGAACGTCCGCTCCGGGGAGGGCAGGGAAATATCGGAAGTCTGATGCTCGTGCTCGATGGCAACAATCCACGGTTCCCGTGGAAGCCCTCCACCACCATGCTGACCAACAGGCTCAAAGGCACTACAGAAGCTTCGGCGTCCAACCGGAACAGACCCCACCAGTCTCGCTCACCACCACACCCGCCGCTCCCACACACCAAACACGGGCACCGACCCCATCTTCGCTCGCCACGGCGAGCCCCAAAAGGGGCTCTGGGATGCTGACCAGGAGTTCTGCATGTCTGCCCTGGTCAGGCACCCTCCGAGATCGCCTTGACGGCGATCTCGGAGGGTGGCGGTGGCCGCTCCCCAAGTACGTCCTCGAGCGCCGAGGCTGTCAGAAAGACGCGACGGCCGATTCGTGTCTCGGCGAGTTCTCCCCTGTGAATCAGTTCGTAGACCGTGGACCTCCCAATTCCAAGGAGTTCAGCCGCCTCTCCGGGCGTATAGAGCTTGCGGTTCGGACTCACCACGACCCTTCAGCTTTCACTAACCACTGACGATCTCTCTGTCACATAACTAGAGGGCAGCTTGGGTTCCGAATTCGGACACAAGCACCCAGTTGTCGTCGCGCTGCGGCCAGGTTGGCTATTTCGTCACGCTTTTACCGCCGCCGGACTCATCGGACAAGACCCCGCTTGGAGGGCTGTACCAGTCTTGCCGGACGTATTCTCGCGGACCGCCTATCCGAGCGTTGACCAGATTCAGCAGCCAACTGCTGCAGGCTAGATATCGATCGCCGCTATCGCTCGCCGCTTCCCAACATCGGTTCTTCCGTCGTAGTGCAGCCGCAAGGTGTTCTCACTGTTGCCCAGAAGATCGGCGACCGTTCGATAGGACTCGCCAGCATCGAGCATCGCCGTTGCTGCAAAG
>Ga0316192_10001537_pt1 | contig 16952 bp, 16 predicted proteins | sample MerIslwburrow_MG_FD_204931 | JGI IMG/M metagenome (GOLD analysis project Ga0316192, IMG submission 204931) | Coastal sediment microbial communities from Maine, United States - Merrow Island worm burrow | ecosystem: Environmental > Aquatic > Marine > Coastal > Sediment | place: USA: Maine...
ATGTCGGTCTAATACGCCCTTCATTTCGGCCAGGTAGCTCAGTCGGTAGAGCAGGGGACTGAAAATCCCCGTGTCGGCAGTTCGATTCTGTCCCTGGCCACCATATAAATCAACAAGTTACGCAATATGACTTCTTGATCCCTGTGTCACACGGTACAATTTCGGAACACTAGTGTTACGGAGACCGCTGTGGCAACCATTACAAAGACCCCATCATCTACCTGGAAAGCTGTCATTCGCAAACGCGGCTGGCCTACCTCCATCAAAACATTTCGTACTAAACGTGATGCCCAGGACTGGGCACGGCGCACCGAGGATGAAATGGTGCGCGGGGTATACATCGACCGTGCAGATTCAGATCGCCTGCTGCTAAATAAGGCACTGGATCGTTACCTGCGGGAAGTTTCCTCTACCAAGAAACCAAGCACCCACAGTGCCGAACAACACAAAGCCAAGGCGCTGAAGGCCAATTTAGGTGCCTACAGTTTGGCAGCCATTACACCGGATCGGGTAGCTGAATACCGTGATGAACGACTAGAGGCTGGAAAGTCGGCCAGTACCGTGCGGCTAGAACTCTCTCTGTTATCGCACCTATTTACTATTGCCATCAAAGAATGGCGTGTTGGTTTGTTCTACAATCCGGTGGCCAACATACGCAAGCCAGCACCAGCGAAGGGGCGGGATAGGCGGTTAAGTGTTGATGAGGAACGGGTGCTATTTAAGGCATGTGATAAACACTCTAATCCCATGCTTGGTTGGATTGCACGTATTGCCCTCTATACGGGTATGCGTGCTGGTGAGATCAAGTCACTAACACGCCGCCAGGTGAATCTGCAAAAACGCACTGCGCACTTAAGTGATACGAAAAATGGCTCTGCCCGAACTGTACCGCTCACCCGTGAAGCGGCGGATGTCTTTTGCGCAGCTCTGGGTAATCCAGTGCGTCCCTTTGATACTGACTTAATCTTCTGGGGTGAGCCTGGTCGCGATGGCAATCGTCGACCATATGAATTCCGTCCAGCTTGGCACCGTGCACTGAAGAAAGCTGGTATTAAGGGTTTTCGTTTCCATGATTTGCGCCATGAGGCTGTATCACGCCTGGTAGAAGCTGGGCTTGGTGACCAGGAAGTTGCTGCAATCTCTGGTCATAAGTCCATGCAAATGCTACGCAGATACACCCATCTGCGGGCAGAAGACCTTGTCGAACGTTTGGATCAAGTGCTTGGCTGATGACGAATCAAACCATTTGATTGCTAACAATGCCTATATAAATAGGTTTGAAAGCGCACCTCTAGGGGTGCGTTCCAGAGTCTATTAATCCAGTCAATTTATGGCAATCTAGTGTTTCCCTAGCATGACAAAGGAGAACACAGATTATGCAAGACAAAGAGAGTTTTAGTGCAGTTGCCCTGGAAGGACAAATTACCGGGCGCTATGGTCTACTGCTATCGCAAACCCAATTGGCTGAACTGCTTGGCCGTACTCCGGGTGGGCTGCGTTACAGCCTGAGTTACCCGAGTGACCACCATACCCGAGCGCTCAAATCCTGCGGACGCAAGATTGGTCGCCGTGTCTACTACCCTGCCACTGAAGTTGCACAGATTATCATCGGTATCAACAAGGAATGAGTTGTGCCAATACTGACTCATACCTGCGGTGAGTATTGCGGCCATGAACTGGGCCTGGAATCAGAATCTTGCGCCGACACCAAAATTGATTCTGATGGCCTTGGCTGATGCTGCTGACGATCATGGCACTTGCTGGCCCAGCGTACCAACGGTAGCGACAAAATGCTCTGTTTCTGACCGTACTGTACAACGAGGCATGCAAACGTTAATTGCTGGTGGGTTAATGATTGCAGATCAACGTTATCGTAAGGATGGCTCCTGTTCTTCGAACAGATATCGATTGTTGTTGGAAGGGGGTGACAAACTGTCACCACCCCCTGACACAGATGACACCACCCCCTGTCATGGATGTCAGGGTCCCCCTGACACAGGTGTCACCCCAAGAACCACCATTAGAACCCCAAAAGAACCACCACAACTACCTGGGTCGGAAACTTTGACCGCTGCTTCAGCATCACCGAAGAGTAGTGGTGGGGATTTTATTAACCTGGAATACCCCCAAAATCTGCTGCCAGAGGAAAGGCAGAGGGCAGAAAAATTAATTACAGCACTGAATGCGCCACTCAACCAGCTAGTATTGGATGAATGGACCGGAATCATATCAGATGGTGCTATACGATCCTCACCACTGGGTTGCCTGAGAGCCTTGATCAAACGTGCACAGGAAGGCAGCTTTACACCAGAGCGTGCCTTGCGCGTGGCGCAGTCCCGCAAGAGTCAGAAACAGGTGGCTAAAATGCAGGCGCAAGCTAAATCAGAAATGCCAAAATTTACCCCTGCTAATAGTGACAATCCACTTGCGCAGCGCATTGCTAATATAGCCAAAGCACAGGGCAGAAAAAATGACCAACGACAGGATTGAATGCACTCAGAATGGCAGTAATTTATACTGGCATACCAGCCACAATGCTCGAAATGTCCGTGTCACTACAAAGCAAAGCGGTGTAGTGACACGGACAAAATCAGGCACCATGCCACTGGTATACGGACATTCTTCCCAGAGCTCTCTGAATGCCGCGTGGATGACGGGGTCAGTTAACCGTAAAATTTTGCACTTTGGTGAATGACAGACAACAGCCAGTTGCCTATACTGGCTGAGCAGAAACAAATTCATCCGTGGTCACTGCGTGTACAGTGGCACCCAGGCACCTCCAGGATCGTGAAACAGGTGCACAACGGCTATCTCGAAGTCTATTTTAATTCGGGGTGCTGTCGATCCATCTTCCACATCAGAACAGACCTCACGGTCTGATCATTCCAGCAGGCATTAGCCTGTTACTCATCTTACGAGCTATGTGCCCGGTGCTTACTTTTAGCAATGGTCTTGCTGTGCTCATATTCCACATCTGCGGAAATTTTCCCGCTTACTTGAAAGAGAGGTGTAACCACACTTAATGATTGCTCAATGTTGGGCATGTTGGTTTGCGTGGATCCATTCTCCACCGGAGAAAAACCATGTTGCCTATGACCAGGCACATTCAGGTTGTATGGGCGTTGTGACCCATGATCGTTCCGTTCAAGCGGGCTTTGTCAGCTACGGCTGCAATGTAGATCAGAAACACTAACCTAAAAATGAGTACACATATGAGAGACCTGAACTACCAACTTAAAAAACTTTGTCGTCAGAGCAGGGAGGGCAGCTATGCCACCCAGGTGCGCAGAGAGCGAGATCTTACTTTGATCGCCAACCAGCTCCATGAGCTGGGGTACCGGAGTATGCGAGCGGCGTCACTGAAGCCAAAGCATGTTGAGGCACTGACTAAACATTGGTTAAACCAGGAGATGGCTGTAGGAACAATCAAAAACCGCATGGCATCGATTCGCTGGTGGGCACATAAGGTCAACCGGCAAAATGTAGTAGCTCGTTCCAATGAGCACTACGGCATCCCGGACCGGCGGTTCGTAACCAATGAATCCAAGGCAAAGACAATTAGCGGAGTTGATCTGGAAAAGGTTCGTGATGAACATGTCCGCATGAGCTTGGAATTGCAACAGGCTTTTGGCCTACGCCGTGAAGAGGCAATGAAATTCCAGCCAAGCTTTGCAGATCGTGGTGATCACTTGGTACTCAAGGCAAGCTGGACTAAAGGTGGAAAGGAAAGAATGATTCCTATCAGAACAGAAGAGCAGCGGGCAGTTTTGGATCAAGCCAGGCATTTGGCCGGTCTTGGTTCCTTGATCCCCAGTGCGCGCAACTACCGGCAGCAGCTTCGGATCTATGAGGGACATACTATCCGCGCTGGTCTCTCTAACATGCACGGGTTGCGCCATGCCTATGCCCAGAACCGCTATGAAGAGCTGACTGGTTGGAAATGCCCGGTTGCCGGTGGGCCAAATAGCAAGTCCCTGCCCCTGGAACAACGTAAGATTGATCACCGGACCCGGCTTATCATTAGCAGAGAACTCGGTCATGAACGTGAGGCTGTCACTTCAGTCTATTTAGGAAAGTAAGTGGTTATGTAAAGCAGCCTCACAACAGCCAATAAAATCAAACGCTTATTCCCATAACGCTTTACATAATATCTACTTAGGTTGGTGATTGAGTGTTGCTGGCCAGTTGTGGTTTTCTGCTTACAATGAAACAAAATAGCCAGGAGTGTTTCATAACCAGAGGTGAACAAGGCAGTGGTTGCCACTGCCAAATAATTCTGTTCGGTTGCAAACCGAATAGGCGAATCAATAAAAACCAGTCAACAGAGTTCGCCATCAGCGAACTTAGTTGACGCGTGGCGAACTCTTGCATTACAATGTGCGTGTTGTTTGAATGAGCTGATATTTCGCCAGATATGCATTGGGATGGACTAGATTTATCCCGCGGGGGTTCGCCCCTACCGTAATCACGGGCGCAACCGTTACCCTGTATCACTGTGATACCTGATACCGACTGCACCGATGTGGTAACCCTTGGGGGCGAACCCCAAGGGTTAGATAGCACAGGGTTTACTGCCAATAACTCTCATTCTTCGTGTTGGGCGAAAAGGTCTCTATTCCAGATGACCTATAACACGGAGAAACGCAAGATGAAGCACTTTGAACGAAAGACAAACAACTATTGGCGGACACTTAGCAAGAAGAAACCCAAGCCATACATTAAAGAGGTCATGTGGTGGATTATCAAGCTTGTACTGTTTGGTCTTCGCATGGTTTGTAAATTGATTGATCTTTTAGGTGGCGCAGGTACTGATGGCTAAGTGGTCCCTCGTGTAATTATCGTTAATAGGTTTTAATATGCTGAATGATGCGTTAAAGCAGATAAGAGAGTTTCACCAAATGAAGCAGGTTGAGCTTGCAAAAGAGTTGGGCATATCAAAGTCATACCTTTCGGAGATTGAATCTTGTCGTAAGCCTATTTCAATGGATTTATTGCAAAAATATGCTGAAGTATTTTCAGTTCCTGCTTCTTCCTTGCTAATGTTCTCTGAAAATATGGATGCTGCAAAAAGTTCTGATAAGTTACGTCTTAAATGTGCGAATAAAATAATTAAAGCTATGGAATGGATTGGTGCACGTCATGAATTCAGCAATAAAGCGTAGACCAAAGCCTCGTATTAAATCAAAGAACAAATCCTACACACTAAAAGATTCAGCATTATTTAAGCTTACAACAAAAAGGCGTCTGGTAGAGTTATTAGGAAGATCTATCAGTGAATTGAAGGCTTTTTCAGCGGATACTAATTACCGCATCTTTCATCTTGAGAAACCTGGTAAATGTAGAGAAATTCAAGCACCAACCTTTGAACTGGATGTTGTTCAAACACGCATTGCCAGTCTTCTGGTAAGAGTTGCTACACCTGAATATTTGCATTCAGGTATTAAAGGTCGTTCAAATATCACCAATGCAGCAGCGCATATTGGTGACCATCCGGTTTTAACCATGGATATACAGCAGTTCTACCCATCTGTAACAAAAAAGTCTATTTTTCATTTTTTTAATCACACTATGCAGGTGGCCCCTGATGTCGCTGGGATATTGGCAGAACTATGCTCTTATGATGGACACATACCAACGGGAAGTAGAATAAGCATGCCTCTTTCGTTTTGGGCGAATTATGCCATGTACTCACGCATACATTCACTATGTTTATGTAAGGAAGTCAATATGACAATTTTTGTTGACGATTTAACTTTTTCTGGTGCAAATGTAAATAAGCTATTTAGACGTAATATTGAAAATATAATTAGAAGTGCAAGGCTTACTGTTCATCCCAAAAAAACTATATTATATGGCCGTAGAAAGCCTAAGCTAGTTACTGGTGCCGTAGTAGATCAGAATGGAATGAGGGTCAGGAATAAGCATCACAAAGCCATCTATACAAGTTTTTTAGAGCTGGCAGAATGCACAAATGATGAGCAGCTTGAAACCATACAAAAGCAACTTATTGGAAGGCTGAATGCTGCAGGGCAAATTGAGCCCGCATTTAGACAGCGAGCTAAACAATTCTGTATTGAGTCGGGTGTGAACAACACTGAAACCTGATAACCGTGACTGTTTGGAAAAATCGATGAGACATGAAGAAGTAAACCAAGAGCTAAGGAGCGTTGTTTTTGACTACTTCTATTGGTTTTCCCGTTTTGAGTTTGCTCTAAAAGAAAATGGTTATTTAAAAAAAGGGCCAAGATCAATCGCCCAAGCAGACTGGGTAAAGTTTATTGATTTACACCGTAATGATTATTACCCAGGAAACCAAGCAAAGGAATTGCTTGAAGACCCACCAAAAACACAAACAGTAAACGGTAGGGGTGTTGAATGGCACGACCTAGTGTTCGATGAAGGACAAAGTGAACTAAGTAAGGTTGTTCTTATCATTAAAACCATCAGAAACAACCTTTTTCATGGTGGAAAGCACGGTGTTGATGATTGGGATAATCCAGATAGAGTGAGGTTTCTTCTATCCAGAGGCATCGTGGTGCTAAACGAATTTTCAATTCTGTCTAGATTAGAGGCGGATTATTTAAGGTATTACTAGAATGTAACAGTGATACCCGATAGCCAGTTCTGTTTCAAATTCTAGGTGGAGCGGCTTGAAATCTCCATCAGAGGCCCAATTATTTCTCTGTGCAAATTATCCAGGTAATTCAATATGGCCAATCATTTTAATATCCTCGATGGCAGTCATCAGGAGAAACTACGCAACCAAGAACGCCGAAAGAATCATATTTTGGCAATCGCCGCAATTCTTGTACCCAGTGTCATTAGTGTTATTGGACTTATCATCGCATATAGCCAGAAGTGATTTGCCAATCATGAAACGAAAAAGAAAAAAACGACACCGTTAGAAATCCATGAAATTTTTTGTAGGAATTTTCTGAAATATCCCGCCACTAAAAAACATCAAGCGGATGTGAGAGGCCGCTTATGACAGGGCTGTAGGACGATTAAAGCAAAATAATGCATTTCGCTCCATACCTTGGTTTGACTTGACAGCCTGCAAAAAAGAGATGTACATTGCCGCGCAATAATTGGGGAAAAGGATTCGCATGGACTTACCCCGCAACAATAAATAACTAAGGAGTGCCAGGGTTATGGTTAGAAATATCATTTCTTTAATTTGCATCATGCCTTATCTCAAATCTATCTCAGCCAATTCGACAAATATTGGTTGATTCCATTGATTTTTCAAATTTAAAACTTTTGTTTAGCAGAGTGGTTGGTGCTGTGTAGCGCCAATTCATAGGATTTTTAATTATAAAAAAGAGCTTATTCAAGGCAATGTTGTACCTTGGAAAAGCACAGAAGCCAGCCGTGGAAGCCAATGCGCTATCCTCGCAAAGGAGTAGTAAGTATGACTGTGGTTCAAGATTGGAAATATAAAAATAATTCCCAAGAAAAAATGACAAACTATTGCATAAGAAAATCTCTTCTAACGTTTTATAGTCTGTTCTTATTTTTTGCTGTATTTACGGCTGCCATCTTCATACCTGTTTCGGCCTATGCAGAAGCTGCCCGTGTCTTTGGGCCTCAAAACTTTGACCGTGGATCAGGCCAATCAGCTCCTGTTGTTTCTCAGTTTTTAGCGCCAAATACGGCTTATCCTTACGCTATAAATATCCATAATGGTGGTCTACAGGATGATGAGGAGTTGGGAGAATTTGTTAGCAGTTCTGAAATTATTCTCAATGGTGAGGTTGTCGCAGGACCCCATAACTTCAATCAGAATATTGATTTCATTTCTGTAGTTGTATCGCTTCTTCCTTCTAACGAGCTATCTGTTGAACTACGTGGCAAGCCTGGTGGTCGCTTAGCTGTTGAGATTGTACCCGAGGGAAATCATCCACCAATTGCAAATGCTGGCCCTGATCAAGCGCTTTATGTTGGAGATACGGCTACATTAAACGGTGGTGAGTCAAGTGATGTTAATGGTGATCTACTTGCCTACCAATGGAGTATTGTCAGTCGGCCCGCATTGAGCCAAGTGACATTAAGTGACGCTAATACCGTCAATCCTAACTTCCAAATTGATGAGGCAGGTACTTACGAGTTTCAATTGATTGTCAGTGATGGCCAGCTTACAAGCCCTCCAGATACTTTTGTCATTACAACATTGAATTCCAAACCTGTAGCGGACGCAGGTACAGATATAACAGCCTTTATTGGGGATACCGCTACCCTGACCGGCCAGAGTTCCTACGATGTTGATAGAGATGCCCTTACTTATTCCTGGTCTTTGGTAACAACTCCAGCAGGGAGTACCGCATCACTAGATAATGCAGCGGTTGCACAACCTTCTTTTTCACCTGATGTAGTTGGACTCTACAGCGCACAGCTTATTGTTAATGATGGTGAATACAACAGTCTCCCTGATACTGTACAAATCACAGTGCCTAACCGAGCACCGGAGATCACCTCAGTTCCTGTTATTAACGGAATAGCAGACCAGTCTTATCAATATGCCGTACAGGCCCAAGATGCAGATGGTGATACCTTAATCTATGCGTTGATCTCTGCGCCTGCTGGAATGATCATCGATGCAACCAATGGATTGATTGATTGGCTGCCTGATGCTGCGGGTAGTTATCCAGTTGAAGTGCAGGTCATAGATGGCCAGGGTGGTCAAGATACACAGCCATTCACGGTAATTGTTGAGGGAGAAAATCCACCACCTAATCAAGCACCGGAGATTACTTCAGTTCCTGTTACCAACGGGATAGCAGGTCAGCCTTATCAATATGCCGTACAGGCCCAAGATGCAGATGGTGATACTTTAACCTATGCGTTGATCACTGCGCCTGCCGGAATGACCATAGGCACAACCAATGGGTTGATTGACTGGCTTCCAAATGCTACTGGCAATTATCCAGTTGAAGTACAGGTGGTTGATGGCCAGGAAGGCCAAGATACACAATTGTTCTCGGTGATTGTGGAAGAAGGAAGCGCATCCGAATTACCACCAGACCCCAAAGATGTTGCCCCTGAACTTGATCCAGTAGAACACACAGATTTTTCAGATGCTGTTGCTTTCCTCTATAGCGGATCTAATCCTGTTCAGACAGATATTGCTGCTGGCACTATCGAACTTAAACGTGCCACGGTGCTGCGCAGTCGAGTATTGAATCGTAACAATACTCCTTTGAGTGGTGTCACCATCAGCATTAACAATCATCCTGAATTTGGCCAGACGCTGAGTCGTGATGACGGCATGTTTGACATGGTGGTCAATGGCGGTGGTTTGATCACCGTGAACTATCAAAAGACAGGGTATCTGCCTGTACAGCGCCAGATCAATGCGCCTTGGAATGACTACGTCAGTATTGATGATGTCGTCATGATTCCACTGGATGCACAAGTCACTACCATTGACCTCAATGATACGACCCAAGCATTCCAGGTTGCTCAAGGCAATCCCGTTACTGACGTTGATGGTACTCGCCAAGCCACCATGCTCTTTCCACAGGGTACCACAGCGACGATGACGCTGGCTGGCGGCAGCACCCAAGCACTGACTACCCTTAATGTCCGTGCTACAGAATACACCGTGGGTGATAATGGCCCGGCTGCTATGCCCGGTGAACTGCCTGCTACCAGTGCTTATACCTATGCGGTTGAACTCTCCGTAGATGAAGCGATTGCTGCTGGCGCGACACGGGTTGATTTTGACCAACCTGTCCCACTGTATGTTGATAACTTTCTCAATTTCCCCGTAGGTGAGGTTGTTCCGGCGGGTTGGTATGACCGTGAAAAAGCCGCTTGGGTGCCTTCTGATAATGGGCGCATTGTTGGCATTCTCTCTATTACCAACGGCATGGCTGATCTGGATGTAGATGGTACTGGCAGTGCTGCTACTGTAGCTCAACTTGCAGAGCTGGGTATTACTGATGCTGAGCGTGTTCGCTTGGCTAGCCTCTATACCGTAGGTTCAAGTTTTTGGCGTACACCTATTACCCACTTCACACCTTGGGATTGTAATTGGCCTTGGGGGCCACCACCGGATGCAGGCGGCCCTCCTGAGCCGCCGCTAGACACAACTTTTCCAAATGAAGAAGGGGATTGTGTATCTGGTTGTATTATCCAACCCCAAAGCCAGTCATTAGGTGAAAAGCTACCGGTTACCGGCACCTCATTCGATCTGCACTACCAGAGCGAGCATATGCCCGGTAACGTTGCTGCACGTACCCTGACCATTCCGCTGTCGGGTGATGTTGTACCTGCTAGTTTGCAAAGCATTGAACTGACCATTCAGGTAGCGGGGCAGACGTTTAGGCAATCTTTCTTGGCAGCACCTGACCAAAGCTACACCTTTGTCTGGGATGGTAAGGATGCCTATGGTCGGCCCGCTCGTTCAGCTAAGGCCACAGTCTCCGTGGATTATCATTATGAGCTTGTCTATTATGGTGCTGACAGTGCAAGTTTTGTGCGTGCCTTTGGTCAAGCTGCTAGTGACGGCGGTGCAGTAATTGGTGGCCGTGGCAGTCAAACCGTGAAAGTGCGTCAAGAGTGGCAACGGACACTGACTGGCATTGGAGTAACTCCAAGCTTGGCATCCAGTGCTCTGGGCAGTTGGGGACTGGATATCCATCATGCCTATGAACCCTCAATAAGAAAACTCTACCGAGGCGATGGATCAGCTCGATCCATGCTGCCCCAGATTATTACCACCGTGGCAGGAACAGGAAATAGTGGTTATTCTGGTGATGATGGCCCTGCTGATCAAGCTGATTTGCGGTGGGCTGCAAGCCTTACCTTTGCCCCTGATGGCAGCTTCTATTTTGCAGATTCCTTTAATAACCGTATTCGTCGCGTCACTCCAGATGGCATTATGACCACTGTGGTAGGCACGGGAGATGCTGGCTATTCTGGTGATGGTGGCCCTGCTGATCAGGCTATGCTGAACTGGCCCTCGGATGTGGTTTCTGCCCCTGATGGCAGTCTCTATATTGCAGATGTCGGGAATCGACGCATCCGCCGTGTCACCCCGGATGGCATTATTACCACCGTGGCGGGTACAGGAGGTGCTGGTATTAATAGTGATGGTCTTCCTGCTGATCAGGCTACGTTTTACTATCCACGCAGCATAGCTCTTGGCCCTGATGGTAGCCTCTATATTGCAGATCGAGACGGGAGGCGTGTCTATCGTGTTGCCGCAGACAATACCATCACCGTCGCGGCAGGCGGAGGGCCTTATACTCAGAACGGTTTCCTTGCTACTCGGTCTCAGCTAGGTGAACCTCAAAATATAGCTCTTGGCCCTGATGGCAGTCTCTATATCGCAGATTCTTGGTATTACAACATCCGTCGTGTCACCCCGGACGGCATTATCAACACTGTGGCTGGTACAGGGGAAAATGGCTATTCTGGTGATGGTGGACTTGCTATTCTGGCTAAGTTATCTAGGTATCTCAGCGTAGCCATTGGCCCTGATGGGAACCTCTATATTGCAGATGCTATAAATCTCCGTATCCGCCGTGTTACCTCGGACGGCATTATTACTACTGTCGCAGGTACGGGAGAGTGGGTTGCTTTGGGTGATGGTGATGGTGGTCCTGCTGATCAAGCTAGATTCAATTCGCTAAACTCCATAGCTTTCGATCCTGATGGTAGTCTCTATATTGGTGATTCTTCGCGTATTCGCAAGGTTGAACCAGCACTGCCTAGCATAAGTTATAACAAATACTTAATTTCATCCAGCAGCGGTAACCAGCTCTTCTACTTCAATGCAAATGGCCGTCACCTGCGTACCCTGGATACCACCACCGGTGCCACAATTTACCAATTTCGCTACGACACCAATGGTCTGCTCAGTGAGATTGAAGATGCTGGTGCTAATATCACCCAAATTGAGCGCAGTGGTACCCTGCCCACTGCCATTGTCGCTGCTGATGGTCAGCGCACTAGCTTAGTTCTTGACGGCAATGGCTACTTGGCCACAGTGACCGATCCTGCCAGTGAAAGCTGGCAGGTGGAATACACTGCTGATGGCCTTATGACTGCCTTCACCGACCGCAATGGTCACCGCTCTGATTACACCTTCGATGTTAATGGTCGTCTGATAGAAGACCAAAGTCCTGTCGGTGGTGGCTGGCAACTGGATCGAACGCAAATAGATAGAGGGTATGCTGTTGCTATGACCAGTGGTGAAGGCCGTATTAGCACTTATAAGGTAGAACGTTTACTTGATGGCACACGACGTAAAACCAATACTGCAAGTGATGGTAGTGTTGCGATCACGGACTATAATAATGCCTTGACCAATGCTCTACAGGCTGATGGTACTATCTACAGTGTTACTGAAGGCCCTGACCCGCGCTTTGGTATGTATAGCGCTGTGCCGCAAACCTCAATAGTTTCTACTCCAGGTGGTTTGAGCAGTAGTGTCATGGTTGATCGACAAGCTGCATTGGCAGACTCCACTGACTTATTGAGTCATACCAGTCTTACTGAGACTGTGATAGTTAATGGCAAAACCACTACCAGCAGCTTTAATGCCTCCACAAAAACCAAGACTTTGACTACCCCGGAAAGCAGGGTTGTTACCAGTGTCTTAAATGCTGGGGGTAAGCTGGCATCAGTGCACATTGCTGGATTGGAAGCACTAAATTATGACTATGACACTCGTGGTCGCCTCACCGATATAACCCAAGGTACAGGTACGGATCAACGCAATGTACAATTGGGTTATGGCCCGAATGGTTATCTTAGAACAGTTACTGATTCTTTGAGTCGAGTGACTACCTATGAGAAAGATTTACTTGGTCGGGTTACACGCCAGATCATGCCAGATAGTCGTGAGATCAACTTTACCTATGACCCCAACGGTAACCTAACCTCAATTACGCCACCGGGGCGCACTGCGCATATTTTTGATTACACAGCTGGGGATCAGGAAGATACTTACACCCCACCAATAATCAGTGGGGTTCCTAACCCCGCCACCCGCTATGTTTACAATCTGGATAAACAGCTGACCAAAATTACTCGTCCAGATGGACAGGTTCTTGATCTTACCTATCATCTTGATAAAGGTCACCTTACTACCCTCAGTATTCCGCGTGGAGACTACACCTATAGCTACAATGTCACCAGCGGTCAACTAAGCGGTATTACAGCACCTGGAGGTGGTGGCCTAGCCTATACTTACGATGGTTTTCTGCCCACCAGTACTACTTGGAGTGGTGCAATAACAGGTGCAGTGAGCAGTGCATACAATACTGACTTTCAACTATCGAGTTACACTGTGGGTGCTAATACCATAAATTACACATACGATAATGATGGGTTGCTTATTGGTGCTGGTGGATTGAGCCTCACTCGCGATACACAAAATGGTCTGCTCACAGGTACTGCCTTGGATGGTGCTACTACCAGTATTTCTTACAACACCTTTGGCGAGCTAATAACAAATGCAGCTGCCTATGGTGGTTCTTCACTCTATAGTGCTAACTACACACGCGATACACTTGGTCGCATCACCCAAAAGCAAGAAATCGTTGGGGGGGCTACAACAGTTTATGACTATGATTATGACCTTGTAGGGCGACTCAAAGAAGTCAAAACTGATAATGTAGTAACAGGTAGTTACAGCTATGATGATAATGGCAATCGAGCTGAAGGTACTTATGATGCACAGGATCGCCTACTGACTTGGGGTGCAGCAAGCTATACTTATACTCCAAATGGAGAGCTGCTAACAAAAACAGAGACAGGAACCACAACAAACTACACCTATGATGTATTGGGTAACCTGACAAATGTTACCTTGCCGGGCGATATAACCATCGATTATGTTATTGATGGCCAGAACAGACGTATAGGAAAGAAAATTAATGGCACACTCACTCAAGGATTCCTGTATCAAGATCAATTGAACCCCATTGCTGAGTTAGATGGTAGTAATAGTGTTGTTGCTCGTTTTGTCTATGCTGATAAAGGCCACGTGCCTGCCTATATGGAAAAAGCTGGCAAGGCCTATCGGATTATCTCAGATCATCTGGGCTCACCAAGGCTGGTTATAGATACAGCTGATGGTTCAATAGCACAACGTATGGATTATGATGTTTGGGGCAACATCACTCTCGATACAAACCCTGGATTCCAGCCGTTTGGGTTTGCAGGAGGGATCTACGATCAACATACTGGCTTGGTGCGATTTGGGGCTAGAGATTATGATCCTGGGGTTGGGCGATGGACTAATAAAGACCCAATTAGGTTTAAGGGAAGGGATTCAAATCTATATGGGTATGTAGCAAATGATCCAGTAAATTTTATTGATCCAAATGGAAAGCTTGCGCCTGCTCTCGCGGTGGGCCTAGGAGCTGGTGTAGGTGCCCTTGCTCAAGGAATCACAACAGCAATGAATGGAGGTAGTATCGGTGATGTAGGTTCAGCCATGCTCGGTGGTGCTTTGTTAGGAGCTAGCATGACTGCTGGCGCAATAACAGGAGGGGTAGGAGGTCTTCTTTGGGGGACAGGAATGGGCCTTGGCTTAGATGCAATTACTGTTAGTGGTATTATTAGTGATGCCAATGGCTCAGAGTTACCAAATGCAGACAGCGATACCAATGAACCAGGCCTACAAAATTCACAGAAGAACCCTTGCCCATGAAGGTTTTAGTCATATGAATAATTCTGATAAAGGTTTATGTCTTGAGTATAACAAGCTTTCTTATAGGAGAAGGTTCTTAAGGAATTTATGGTTTATGGTGCCTGGCTCATTGGTTTTTTACCTGTTTCCAGATCATTTATTTGATTTTCTATCTGAAGTAACTGGAATATCAATTATTTCAAAGCATGTGGTTGTTTTATTTTTTATTTGCATCTTTGCAATAGCTGCTGTTTATAATTTTTGCATGTGGAAACAAAAAACGGAGTCAGGCTCGAATTAATTCAACTTAGATAAACTACCGCCTCTGGTGGTGGGGCATGAAGAAGCTCTGCCGTTCCTGCGTGCAGAGAAGGTAATGGCCTCCTTTTGAGAACTGGCAAATTCTATAGGAGGCCATTGTGAGAGAGTGGCAAAGCCAAGCTCACCTTAAGCATTATTGCAGCATGTGCATGAACTCCTTGTGCTGCAATCCTATACTCCATTCTGTTGCACCAATGACCTGAAAAATCCTGAATAACGCCCAATTAAGTGCTTGATCGGTTTTTTTAGGGGGTATGCTGCAACAGTATTTGAAGAACTGAGGTATTGATATTTATGGCCACATTTGTTGCAGAAATGTGCTTGTTTGATGCCGAGGGCCATCGACTCTATCTGAATGCAGATGAGCGCCAGCGGTTTCTAAAAGCAGCTGAGAAGATGAAAAAAGCGGCTAGGATGTTATGTCACTTTTATTGTTATACAGGTTGCCGCAGAGGTGAGGCGTTATTGGTCAAGCCACGATGGATTGATTTAGATAAATCAGTGGTGCAGCTTCAAACGCTTAAAAAAGAAAGATTAATAAAAAAGGGGAAGCGGTAGCGCCTCAATATCGCCTAGTACCGATCCCGCCATAGTTTACAGACCAACTTAACCTGGTATTTGATCTGCAATTAAGAACCGGCCTTGATGCGCTGTTGTGGCCCATTGATCTATCGACAGCCAATCGCTGGATTAATAAGGTAATGGCTGAAGCAGGTATCCACGGTAAGCAGGCTACTATCAAGGCATTGCGACATGGTTTCGCTGTGGCTCAAGTATTGGCGGGTAAAATTACTCTACCAGAGCTGCAAAAATTACTTGGCCATGCATCATTAGAGACAACAGCAATCTATTTGCAAGTGCATACAGATGATCAGGCATCGCGGGTAAATGCTGCATGGGGAAAAGGTTAGGCGGCGCTTCCATGCGCCCTGGTCTACTTAAATATGTGCGGAAAATAGCGTATTGCGCAACGCGCAATTTATGACTACAATTAGTATTAGACGATTTGGTATTTAAAAGTGATTAAGAGCTTTAAGCATAAGGGTTTGCAACGCTTCTTTGAAACCGCCAGTAAAGCAGGTATTCAGGCCCAGCATGCACCGAAATTGCGTATGCAATTGGCTGCGCTGAATACGGCTACTGAGCTGGAAGATATGACGGTTCCCGGTTGGGATCTGCATCCTCTTGTAGGAAACTTCAAAGGCAAACATGCCATTACTGTAAACGGAAACTGGCGAGTTGTTTTTGAGTTTAAAGAGGGCAATGCCTATGTTGTTAACTATGAGGATTACCATTAATGAGCATTGAACAACACAATCCACCACATCCCGGTGAATTCTTGCTATCGGTTTATATTGAGCCGTTTAAATTGGTGCCTAATAAGATAGCTAAAGAGCATTTGAAAGTAAGCCCTTCCACTTTTCATCGGTTGCTAAAACAGCAAAGTGATGTAACACCAGAAATGGCGCTCAAACTTTCGCGGGTATTTGGTCGATCACCTGAGAGCTGGTTACTCATGCAGGATAATTACAACCTAAGTCGGGCAAAGAAAGAGATTTGCTTAGATAAATATCAGCCCATTGCATTTGGCTGCTAAATTATTTTCCTTTCGCAGATGGTAGGAGCAGATCAATGAATGATGAAAAGCAGATGGATGCAATGAGCGTACAAGATGTGATAGATCGTCTGATGGAAGTTGAGGATAAATCACAGCCATTTGAGGTGGAAGTTAGCGGTTGCTTAAAACAGAGACACATTTTGTAACAGCTGGACAATGAAAGCCTTAATTTATTTTATGACTGCGGTACACTTGCGGAACACTGCTCAGTTTTTACTTCCTGTGTTAACCTATGCTAACCTGTTAATTCAAAACGATTTAGACTAATTGTACCGTGCATAGGCTAATCTAAGATAATCAGTAAGTTATTGATTTTACTGGCTCTGAAAATCCCCGTGTCGGCAGTTCGATTCTGTCCCTGGCCACCAT
>Ga0316192_10001538_pt1 | contig 16946 bp, 20 predicted proteins | sample MerIslwburrow_MG_FD_204931 | JGI IMG/M metagenome (GOLD analysis project Ga0316192, IMG submission 204931) | Coastal sediment microbial communities from Maine, United States - Merrow Island worm burrow | ecosystem: Environmental > Aquatic > Marine > Coastal > Sediment | place: USA: Maine...
TATCATGGTGCGGACCCCGTGCCGGGGGTCCGCACCACCCAGGAGGAAAGGCACCGACAGCTTCTGGAGTACCTCGACTTCGCCGCCCCGGCCGGCTTCGACGCCGTGATCGTCGGGGAACACCACTTCAGCGACTTCAGCCCCGAGTCGGCGATGGCGGCGGCGGAACTCGTCCTCGGGGTCACCGTGACCCTGCTGGCCTTTCCCCGTCATCATCTGCCTCGGATCGCCGATGCCTACTACGAGGCGTGGGCCGAGGCGGGCCACGCCCACAAGCCGCGATTGACCCTCAACGCCCACGTCCACGTGGCTCCCACCAGCCAGGAGGCCTACGACCATCTCGGCATCTACCAGCTTCCGTTCCAGCGCTGGGTCTTCGCCAAACGAATCGGCGGTCGGCCCGAAGACGTCGAACTCCCGCCCCGGATAACCGAACTCGACAGCCCGGATAGTGCCATCACGTGCGGTAGCCCGGAGGAGGTGCTCGACCGAATCGGGCGGTTGCGCAAGGTTTGCGCCTTTGATCGCTTCACCTACCAGGGCGACTACGGGGGTCAGCCTTGGGATCGGGTCATGCGGTCGCTCGATCTGTTCGCCGGCGAGGTCATGCCCGCCCTGGTCGACATGGTCGCCCCGACCCTGAAAGGCTAAGGCTGATGGCTGACTACCGCGACCTGATGACTCGGTTCCGACGGGCTTACGGCTCGGCCGACCCCGAAGCCCTGGCCGAGGTCCTGGCCCCGGAGTTCGAGTGGCATATGCACTGGTTCCCCAACGAGCAACCCGAACCGACAGGAAAAGTGCTCCGGGGTATCGAGGAGGTGGTGACCGAACTCCAGTGGCGGAAAATGAACTGGACAGAGCTCCGCTACGCCGACCTGAAGGAGCGATTCGCCCCTGACCTGGTTACCCAGACGTTTCGGATCTCAGGGCTCGACCAGGGCCACCGGTTCGAGGTCGACGCCGTTGACCTCTACGACATAGCCGACGATCGCATCCTGACCAAGAGCACCTACTGGAAGCAACCAGGAGCCTCAGCCCGGTGAGGGGCCGAGCGTGATTCGGGTCGAGATCGAAGCAGCGGTACACACCATCACTCTCGACGCGCCTGCGGTCAGGAACGCCTTCGACGAGTCCATGATCAGTGATCTCATCGACGGGATTCGAGCTGCCGCCGCCGACCCCGGATGTCGAGCCCTGTTGATCACCGGCGCCGGACACACGTTTTGCGCAGGCCGGAATCTGACCAAGGCGGCCGACGACGACCTCGGCGCCATGCTCGACCGTGAGGGTTTGTGGGAAGAGGTATTCCAGGAACTGCACCGCTCGACCACGCCTTCGGTGGCCGTGGTCGAGGGCTATGCCGTGGCCGGTGGCTTCACGTTGGCCATGGGCTGCGATTTTGTGGTTGCCGACTCGGGGGCGGTTTTCGGGGCCTACGAGATGCGCAACGGCTTCCCCGCCGCGGTCAACACGCCGTTGTTGGCCAAGCTGGTCCCACCCCGGATGGCGTTGGAATGGGCCATGATGGGCCAGCCGATCCCGGCCCGCCGCCTCTACGAACTCGGACTGGTCAATCGATTGGCCGATGGTGCCGCTGAGTTGGCCACGGTCCGCGCTACCTTCGTGGCCGACCTGGTCGCCTTGGAGGCCGAGGCCGTTGCCCTCACCCTGGAACTGCACCGGGCGGCCCGCAACCTCCCGCTGAGCGACGCCCTGACCATGGGCAAACAACAGAACACCCTGATCGCGGCCTCCGGTCTGTTGGATCGGGCCATGCGCCGCTTCGCCGAGAAGAAGAAGCCCGCGACCCGGCGCGATTGACCCAGGGTGATCCCTGCTGGGGTGCCAAAAGGAACAGAGAAGGCCATGGAATCACAACCAAACGTCGTCCTTATCAACTGCGATGATCTGGGCTACGGCGACCTTGGTTGCTACGGATCGAAACGCAACAAGACCCCCGCCCTCGACCAATTGGCCGCCGACGGCATCCGGTTCGACTCGTTCTACTCGGCGTCGCCGGTCTGCTCACCGGCCCGGGCCGCCCTGTTGACCGGTTGCTACCCGCCGAGGATCGGGTTCGGCTCGTTCGAAGGTCTGCCGGTGCTGTTCCCGGGCATGGGCGTCGGGTTGCCACCATCGGAGATCAGCATCGCCAGGGTGTTGTCCGAAGCCGGTTATGCAACGCAGATGATCGGCAAGTGGCACTGCGGCGATCAGGCCGACTTCCAACCGACCAACCACGGTTTCGATCACTACTTCGGCCTGCCCTACAGCAACGACATGGGACGTCAGGTGAACACACCATCGTTCTTCCCCGAACCGCCGCCGTTGCCCCTGATCGTGGACGGGGAGGTGGTCGAGCAGCAGCCCGATCAATCGTCGCTCACCGAACGTTACGTGGCCGAGGCACTGAGGTTCATGCGGGCCTCGAAGGATCGACCGTTCTTTCTGTACCTGGCCCACATGTACGTGCACCTGCCGATCTACGTGCAGGAGCGCTTCGCCCGCCAATCGACCAACGGCCGCTATGGCGCCGCCGTCGAATCGATCGACTGGGCCACCGACGTCCTACTGCGTGAACTGGCCGCCCTGGGCCTGGAAGACGACACCATCGTCATCTTCACCAGCGACAACGGCTCGCTCGGCGACAATCCGCCCCCCGTCGGCGGATCGACCGAGTCGATCGGTGGCAGCAACGAGCCGCTGCGGGGCACCAAGGGCACCACATGGGAGGGTGGGCAACGAGTTCCGGGCATCGTGCGCTGGCCGGGTCGGATCGCGCCGGGTCGCACCAGCAACGAGATGCTGACGGCGATGGATTTGTTCCCGACCCTGGCGCCTCTGTGCGGCGCCGCCGTCCCCACCGATCGGACAATCGACGGTCGCGACATCAGCGACCTCTGGTTCGACGAATCCGCCACCTCACCCCACCAGGCGTTCTACTACTACTGGATGAATAATCTTGAGGCGGTTCGCAGCGGTCAGTGGAAGCTGCACTTCGCCAAGCGAAAGGAAGAGGTCAACGAGTTGTTCGACCTCGAAGCCGATATCGGCGAAACTACCGATGTGAGTCGCCGGCACCGCGAAATCGTCGAGCGGCTGCGAGCCCTGGCCGATCAGGCCCGCGAGTCCCTCGGTGACGCCCGCCTCGATCAAATCGGCCGTGATGTCCGACTGATCGGACGGGTGGATGATCCTCGCCCCCTCACCACCTATGACCCAGAGCACCCGTACTTCATGGCCGAGTACGACCTGGCCGATCGCGGCTGACCGGTGGGGTCCCACTACCCGTCGGGTGTACCGACCCGGTCAGCCGCTCGTCGAGTGGGACTGTTTTCGGCTCAGTGAGCGCGATTGGGCGGCCAGACGCACCGGTGCGTTGGCGGCGCCGAAGCCCTCGTAGATCTGGCGCTCAACGAACTCGAAGAAGACGCCGTGGATCTCGTCGGTGTAGAGGTGAAGGAAGGTGCCGTCGTCGGTGCCGTCGTAAAGGATGTTGTGTCGGCGCAGGAACTCAACGAAGCGGTCATCGAGGCCGAATCGAGCCTGGACGTCCAGGTAGTAGTTGTCGGGAATCGACAACACGATCGCCGGATCGATGTTCTTGACGGTCTCGGCGATGGATGGTGTGGCCAGGGCGATGTGTTGCACACCGGAACCTTGGGTCACGGCCCGGAACCGTTCCGGCGCAGTGTCGCTCCCATTGGCGGTGTTGAAGGCGAAACGCACCGCTCCGTCATGCCTGCGGCTCGTCCGCGTCGCCTCAGTCGGCTTCGAGACGTGAGGCGGGTTTCGCTGGGCCAGCCGCTCCTCCAGCCACATCATCGATCGGTAACCGTCAACAGCGATCTGCTCGGCGGGTGCGATCCGGAGCTCATCATTGAAGATTTCATGGGAGAGCACATCGTCGTAGCCGATGGCGAGCAGTTCGACCATGAAGTCGACGATCGGGTAGTCACTCTGGCCCGGAAAGTTCCGCAGATGCCTGCTGTGGCGCAGCACCTCCATGTCGAGGCTCGGGGCGTCGGCCAACTGGACCATGAAGATCCTGGCGGTCGGCACCTCCCGAACGGATCCGATCGGGTTGCCGCGGACGAACAGGTGATAGGTGTCGAGTACAAGGCCGACCCGGTTGTGGCCAGCCGCCCGCACGATCTCCCAGGCCATGGTCCAGTCGCGAACATGACGACCCCAGGCCAGCGCTTCGTAGGCCACTCGAAAGCCGCGACGGGCAGCCCGGTCGCCGAGTTCCCGGAGGTCTTCGGCGCTGCGCTCGACGCTGTCAGTGGCGTGGGGTGAGACCGAGCTGGGGATGAGCAGCAGGTCGGTGCCGAGCTGCTCCATGAGGTCGAGTTTGCGTTCGGCCTGATCGAAGGCGGCCCCGCGGCGAGCGTCGAGCAGACCCTCGAAGTCCCGGAAGGGTTGGAGGGCAAACATCGTGAGCCCAAGGTCGGCGGTTCTGGCCCGAAGCTCGGCCGGCGGCAGGGAGGAGAACGTGAGGTCGTTTTCGAACAGTTCGTAGCTGTCGAAGCCCGCCGCCGCGATGGCTTCGAGCTTTGTGGTCAGGTCACCCGAAAGCGAGACCGTGGCGATGGAGGTTTGCATGGCGGCACCTTCGTTCTCAGGGGTCGGTAAGTAGCGACTCGATCTCGATGAGGCCGCCGGTCTGGGCCGCTTCGATCACGGCGTTGACAACGGCGAGGCTGCGCAGACCGTCCTCGCCCGACACCAACGGTTCCTCCTCGCCATGAATGACCAGGGCGAAGTGGGCGATCTGTTCGACATAGGGGTTGTTGCGAAGCACGTCGTGACGCTGGGCGCTGAGGGGCAACTGCCACCCGGGGTCGGCGAGGTCCTGGTCGTAGCTCCAGATCGTCAGGCTCGGGAAGCTCAGCGAGCCTTCGGTGCCGATGAACTGGGCGTGGTCCTGCCCGGCGTTGTGATGCCCCATGCCGTCGCTGACCGACGCCTCCCAACTCCAGGGCGACGGTGTCGACTCGCTGATGATCAGCGTGCCAACGGCTCCGTTTTCGAAGTGCAGGAGAACGGCCGCCGTGTCGTCGAAGGCGAAGCCGCGACCCACCTTGGTTGACGCCGCCTGGACCCGGTCAATCTCACCGCACACCGCCCGCTGAAGGTCGACCTCATGTACCAGGTTGACCAGCAGTGGACCTGCCGCCGCGCTTCGCCGCCAGGAGATGTTGTAGTACGAGTCCGCTTGCGCATGGTGACCATGGTGTTTGTTGCCACCAGGGTGCCCAGTTGCCGCTTCACCACCTCCGTCGCCCCTCGAACGAGGCTGTGGTGGCGGCGATGGTGCCCGATCAGCAGCTTCACCGCGCCGTCGTGAGCCGAGGCGCAGATCGCCCGACCGGCTTGCAGACTGTCGGCAATTGGTTTCTCAACCAGGAGGTGTACCCCGTTCTCGGCGAAGTTGCGGGCGACCTCCAGGTGGAGTTGGTTGGGGGTGGCAACGATCACCCCATCCGGGGCGAGTTCAGTCAGCTTCCGGTAGTCGTCGAATAGCTCCATGCCAAGTTGTTTCGCCAGACCAGGGGCCCCTTCATCCAACCCGGAGATGCCAACGAGATCGACCTCGGGCATCATGGTTGCGAGTTCAGCGTGCAGACGACCCGTAACTACTACTACGTGGGCTTCACCTATCTGCTCCTGTCGATACTGCTGGTGTGGTGGATCGTGCGTGGGCCGTGGGGCCGGGCCTTCAAGGCGATCCGCGACAATCCCGGTCGGGCCAGCAGCCTCGGGGTCGACGTCCGGGCCTACAACCTTTTATCTTTGCCATCGGCTCAGGCATGGCCGGTGGCGCCGGTGCTCTCTATGCCCGCCAGGTCGAGTTCATTGAGCCTCGCAGCTTCTTCATCAACCAGTCGTTCGACTTCCTTCTGGCCACCGTCCTCGGCGGTCTCGGTACGCTGGCCGGGCCGCTGCTCGGTGCCTCCGCCATCACGATCCTGGCCGACACCCTGCATTTCACTGGTGACTGGTACCGGGTGTGGTTCGCCCTCTTCGTGATCCTCGTGATGTTGGTCGCCCCCAAGGGCATCGCCGGTACCTTCAATCGATTCCGGGACTGGCTACTGGTGAGGAGAAGCCAGTGACTGAACCAGTTGTTCGCGTCCGTGACATGACCAAACGTTTTGGCGGCATCACCGCCGTCGACGGTGTCTCGTTCGACGTCATCCCCGGTGAGATCCTGGGGGTCATCGGCCCCAACGGCGCCGGTAAATCGACCGCACTCAAGGCCGCTTTCGGCATGGTGAAGGTGCGTTCCGGGCGGATCGTGTTCGAGGGTGACAACATCGTCGGTCGCAGCCAATCCGAACTGCTCAGCGGTGGTATCAGCTTCGTTCCCCAGGGGCGAAACATCTTCCCAGCCATGACCGTTCGGGCCAATCTCGAACTCGGCGGCGTGAGCCTGCGTGATCTGGGACTCACCCGGCGCCGTATCGAATCGATCGCCTTCGAGCAGTTCCCGGTGCTGGAACAGAAGGCCGACGAGCAGGCGGGCATGCTGAGCGGGGGCGAACAGAAGATGCTGGAGGTCGGTCGAGCCATGCTGCTCGAACGCCGCCTCCTCCTGATTGATGAACCGTCCATCGGGTTGTCGCCGATCCTCGTTCAACAGGTGTTCGGACTCCTCAGCGCATTGCGCGACCGGGGAGTGACCGTGTTGATGATCGAGCAGAACGCCAAGAAGGCACTGGAGATCAGTGACCGTGGCATCGTCATGCAGCAGGGCCGACTGGCGTTGGCCGGCAGCGCCCGGGAGATCTTCGACCATCCCCAGATCGGACATCTCTTCCTCGGTGGCGCGGTCGAGCTCGACGGTTAAAGCTCCGGCCCCGGGGTAGCGACCAGCCAGGCCCGCCACAGCAAGGGCGTCGCCGGACGCATTCGTGACGCGATCAGCAAAACCGCGAACGTCCACCCCGAACTCGGCAGCCACCTGTCCGAACATGTCACCACCGGTCGCTTCTGTCGCTAGCAGTGAACGTGCCTGAACCCTGCCATAGTTGAGCCGTGGGCAAGCTGCTGATCATCGACTCCGTAGGCAATGTGGTGCGGAGCGACGTCGAAACTGGGGCCCGTCAGTCGTTGGACGAGCCCCGCGACCCCGGACAAGGGTCTCGGGTTTCGAGTGCCGTGTGGTCGGCGAAGGGGGAGTGGGCGGCCTGGTCGGTGGATTCCATTGATCTCGACGGTGTTCGGGAGCTTCGACTCCACCACCAGGGGCGTGACGGGGCAAACGTGTTGGCCGAGTCGGTCAGCGCCTTCTATCTCTGCCCCAGCCCGTGCGGTCGTTGGTTAAGTCATCTCTCACCAGGGCCCCTTGGTCTGGAACTGGCCGTGTCGGACGTCGCCGCCGGTGCGGTGACGGTGGTCGAACGAGGCCAGCCGATGTTCTGGTCCTGGTCACCCGACACCACCCGGCTGGCCGTTCACGTCGAGAACCGGGTGTTGATCGCTGGGCTCGACGGCGAACAAGCCGTTGTCCTGACCGAAGACGCCGGTCGCTTTGTTGCCCCGTGGTGGCTGCCAGGAGGGTCGGTCGCCTACGCCGTTGGAGACCAGATCCTGTCGTCGGGTCCCGACGGCGGGGTCAATGTCGTTGTTGGGGCCGGGTCGTCCGGTCGCTTCTCGCCCGATCCCGACGGCAGTCGCCTAGCCTACGTCGAGGTAGTTGATGGCGGCGGTCGGTTGGTCGTCGTCGACCTGATCTCCGGTGATCAGGCGGTGGTGGCGACAGAGCCCGTTGCCGCCTTTTTCTGGTCGCCAAACGGGTCCATGCTGGCCGCCCTGGTAGCGGGGAACGAGGGGAGGGTCCAGTGGATTGTCCACGACGGATCTCAGGTCGAGGCCCTGGTGCCGTTTCGGCCCACCCGCCCCTGGGCCGCCACGGTGCTGCCATTCTTCGAACAGTACGCCCAGAGCCACGCTGTTTGGTCGGCTGACGGCACGGAGCTGGTCGCTCCCGCCGTCGACGATGATGGCGGGTCCGGAGCACTCGTCCAGGCGGTCCAGGCTCCCTATGCGACGCGCTGGATCCCCGACGCCCACCTGGCCTGGTGGACCTGACCGACCCTTGTTGTTTCAGATCCGGCCGTTGTGGGTATGGATGCTCCCATGGCGAGACGGGCGAGCACGGCGATCATCGGATCGGGAATCAGCGGACTGGGAGTGGCCCATATCCTCGACCCCGAACGGGAGATCGTGGTCTTCGAGGCCGCCGACCGGCTCGGCGGCCACGCCAACACCGTCGAGGTGGAGGACCCGGTTGTAGGCACGCTGGACGTCGACACCGGCTTCATGGTCCACAACGACCGCAACTACCCGCACCTGGTCCGCCTGTTCGACGAACTCGGCGTCGAACGCCGAGACTCCGAGATGAGTTTCGGCGTGCACGATCCTGCCTCTGGTCTCTGCTATCGGGCCACCAACCCCCGAACGTTGTTCGCCGATGGTGGTAATGCCCTGAACCGTCGGTACTGGCGAATGCTGGCCGACATCCCCCGCTTCTGGCGGGATGCCCAGCGGGCGTTACGACGACCCGATCCCGATCTCACCCTCGGCGAGTTCCTGGCTGCCGGGGGCTATTCGAGCGCCTTCATCGAGTGGCATCTCGTTCCAATGGGAGCCGCCATCTGGTCGGCCGATCCGACAACGTTCGCCGAGTTTCCCGCCGTCAACCTGTTCTCGTTCCTGGCCAACCACGGGCTCCTGGGCATCGGTCGGCGCCCGCAATGGAAGACAGTGGTCGGCGGCAGCCGCCAGTACGTGGCCGCCCTGGCAGGGAATCTGCGAGGTGAGGTACGCACCTCCTCGCCGGTGACAAGGGTCGAACGAATTGACGGTGGGGTAGAACTCACCGTCAACGGCACAACCGAGCAGTTCGATGAGGTGGTTCTCGCCTGCCACACCGACCAGGCGCTGGAGATCCTGGTTGATGCCTCTCCGGCTGAGAAGGAGGTGCTGGGTTCAATTGGCTACCAACCAAACCAGGCCACCCTGCACACCGATACGTCAGTGCTGCCTCCGGCCCGACGGGCCTGGTCGGCCTGGAACTACCAGGTGGTTGAAGGCGCCGTCGCTCCCACCGTGACCTATGACCTGAGCCTGCTCCAGGGCCTTGGTGGCAGCCGTCGTTACCTGCTCAGTCTGAACATGGACGACCATCTCGACGAGGCCCAGGTTCTGCAGCGGATCAACTACTCCCACCCCGTGTTCGATCGGGCCGCCGTCAAGGCCCAGCATCGCCTCGGCGAGATCAACGGAGCAGGCGGTGTCTACTTGGCCGGCGCCTGGGCCGGTCACGGCTTCCACGAGGACGGTCTGCGGTCCGCCATCGAGGTAGCCGAGAGCATGGGTGTTGGATGGTGAGCCCGGGCCGGGCCGCATTGTGTCCTGGGGTGGTGTGCCATCACCGAACCAGCCCCGTCACCCACCGTTTCTCCCAACGGGTTTCGATGGTGTGGATTGACCCCGACCGGCCCGAGGAGTTGTTCGGCCGACACTGGCTGGCGTCGAGCCAACACCCGGCCCCGCTGCGTTTTCGACCTGAAGACTACGGAACCCCCGACGCCCCGGTTGGGGCCGCCGCCGTCCGCCGCGACCTTGCTGCGGTGGGGGTTGACGCCGACGGTCCGGTCCGGATGCTGACCCAACCCCGTCGCTGGGGATGGCTGTTCAACCCAATCACCATCTACCTCGTCTGGGCCGACGATCCGGCACTGCCGTTGGGGGCGGTGGTGGAGGTGACGAATACCCCGTGGAAGGAGTGCCACCGTTACGTCGTTCCCCTCGAAGCGATCGATGGGTACCACGTGGCGACGTTCGACAAGACCCTGCACGTCTCCCCCTTCCTCACGGTTGATCACCGCTACCTACTGCGGGTGCGATCTGAGGCGTCGCGGCTGCGGGTCGAGATCGACGTCGTCGGCCGCAACGACACCGCACCCACGCTGCGGACCAGCCTGGCCGTCGACCGCAAAGAGGTGACCAGGCGGGGGCTGCGACGCTTCGCCTTGGCCAACCCTGCTTCCGCCCACAAGGTGAGTGGCGGCATCCACCTGAACGCCGCCCGCCTCCTGCGCCACAAGGTCCCCTTCGTCGGCCACCCCAAGAACCAAGACCCACAACACGAGATGAGTTCATGATGGCCACGACAACCCCAGTGCGACCTCAGCGGCAGCCCGCCGCTCTTCGCACCCCTCATCTGCTTCCGATCAGACCCGAAACCGCTCCGGTGTCAAATGCCCGTTGCCGAGTGGCCAGGAGTCTCGCCGTCGGCCTTCTGCGCCGGATGACCCGAGGGCAGCTTGCATTGGTGGAAGGGGGCGTGGTCGCCCGCTTCGGTTCCGCTGCCGAAGGGCCAACAGCCAGGATCCGAGTACTTGATCAGCGAGCCTGGTTGGCGCTTGTATCCGAAGGGTCGATCGGCCTGGGTCGAGGCTACCTCGAGGGTTGGTGGGACAGCGACGACCCGGTGGAGGTGGTCAGGCTGGCCATAGCCAACATGGAACCTCTCCAAGGGTGGCAGCGAAAGAAGGCTGGGCTCGCCTGCTTCCTACCCGGGGCCCGGCGGTTCGCCCGAGCCGGCCAACCGAGCCGTGATCGCGAGGACATCGAAGCGCACTACGACATCGGAACCGACTTCTTCTCCCTGTTCCTCGATGAGACCCTGACCTACTCATCGGGCGTGTTCGAATCACCGGGGGCAACGTTGCACGAGGCGGCCGTTGCCAAGTTCGACCGGCTACTCGACAAACTCGATGTCGGTCCGGGAGACCGGGTGCTCGAGATCGGTACCGGCTGGGGAGGGCTGGCGCTGCACGCCGCCTCGACCAGAGACTGCCACGTGACGACGACGACGGTGTCGGCCGACCAGTACCGGGAGGCGAGCCTGCGGGTCGAAGCGGCCGGGTTCGGTGAATCGATCGAGTGCCTCTATGAAGACTGGCGCAACCTCAGCGGCCGGTACGACAAGATCATCTCGATCGAGATGATCGAGGCCGTCAGCTGGCGCGACTACGAGCGGTTCTTCGCCACCATCGAACGTCTACTCACTCCCGGGGGCATGGCTGGTATTCAGACCATCTGCGTGCCCGATCGACGGTTTGAGGCGGCGAAGGGGACCGAGGACTTCATCAAACGGTTTGTATTCCCCGGAGGTGGACTCCCCTCAGTGGGGGCGATTCTCAACTCGGTCTCGGGATCGACCACTATGGATCTGTTGGACGTGGAGGATCTCTCGGCCCACTACGCCGAGACGCTCCAGCGGTGGCGCCAACGATTCGATCAAAGCCAGGCGCAGATCCGCGCCCTTGGTTTCGACGAACGTTTCAGCCGGCTTTGGCGCTTCTACCTCGCCTACTGTGAGGCGGCGTTTACCGAGCGCCACTGCACGGTCAACCAGATCGTCATCGTCAGAAGCCAATGGCGCCCCGATGGTCTTGCCCTTCGGCCCCGTTGACAGTAAGTCCATCGACAGGTCTATTGACGGTAAGTCCGCCGACAGCAACTTCATTGACAGTGGTGGCATCATGGTGGTTGGAGAAACAGGTTTGGCTCCCGCCAAGCCCGGGTAGGGACCACTCATGGCTCGATGTACAGTCGGCGTGAAGACCGCCATGGCCCAGGAAAAGGCCTTTGCCTTCATGGCCGACCTGACCAATTCCGCTCAGTGGGATCCCGGTGTCATCAACGCCGTTCAGGTGGTCGGCAACGACCCCGGACAGGGAGCGGCCTACGACCTCACGGTGAAGGGGGTGCCCCGGCCCCTGATCCTGCGCTATCACCTCACGATCTTCGATCCCCCGTCCAAGCTCATGGCCCGGGCCGAGAGTGCCCGGTTGACCTCCCTCGACCGGATCAGGGTCGATCCGGTTCCGGGCGGCTCCGTAGTGACCTACGATGCCGAACTGACCCTGAACGGTCTGCTCAGCATGGTCAACCCACTGGTGGGTATCGCCTTTGGCCGCATCGTCGACCGGGCAGCCGTCGGGCTGGTTCGAGCCCTCGATGGCGTGCGCATCGAGATGCCACACGCATGACCCTGGCTCAAGCCCTCAGCCGGACCATCGACAACACACTCGAAGTGTCAATCGTGACCAGCTTCACCCGCATCGGCTACCACGCCCGGAGGCGGCTGGAACGATGGCGGCCAGCGGAGACGTACGACTTCAACGGTCGGGTCGTTGTCCTGACCGGAGCCACATCCGGGTTGGGCAAGGCGGCGGCCACCCAGTTGGCCCGCGGCGGGGCGACCCTGGTCGTTGTCGGTCGAGACGCCGCCCGCAACGAGCTGGCGGTCGGCGAGATCGTCAAAGCCAGCGGCAACACCGCCATCACCCAGGTTGCGGCCGATCTGGGAAACAAGGCCCAGGTCCGAGCCCTGGCCCAGCGGGTGCTGGCCGATCACGACCGACTGGACGTGCTGGTTCACAATGCCGGCGCACTCAACCCTGATCGCCAGGTCAGCGCCGACGGCACCGAGGCCACCGTCGCCTCACAGGTCGTTGGCCCCTTCTTGCTCACCTCGCTGCTCCTGACCCGGCTTTCCGAGTCGGCCCCTTCGCTGGTGCTGACGATGTCCTCAGGCGGGATGTATACCGCAGGGCTGACCGTGTCGGAGCTGGAGATGTCCGAGGCCGATTATCAAGGGTCACAACAGTACGCCCGCGCCAAACGGGCCCAGGTTACCCTGAATGAGCTTTGGGCCACACGATTCGGCGACCAGGGGGTCCACTATCACGCCCTGCACCCCGGTTGGGCCGACACCCCTGGTGTGCGGGAGTCGCTCCCCGGATTCGCCAGGATCTTCGGCCCGCTGTTGCGGACTCCGGATGAAGGTGCGGACACCCTCGTCTGGTTGGCAGGCGACGACAAGGCCCTCGCCGGCAACGGAGGATTCTGGCTTGATCGGCGAACCCGGCCCTTGCATCGGCTGCCGAAAACGAGACGAACCGATACCCCCGATCAGCGAGCCCAACTGTGGGATTGGGTTGCTCACCGGGCCGGGATGGATGTCGGCCAAGGGTGACACGACCCAAGCTCCGTTGACTCTGGCGCTACGCTGAGGTAGTGGCTTCTCTTGACAATCTAACGGTGACCACCGCCACCGATGATTCGACCCTTGTTATTGCCGAAGGGCAGATCGATTCGCACACGTCATCGCTACTCGATGAGGCGCTTACCGCGGTGGCCGGCGACGTTCCGCTTTCGGTAAATCTGGCCGGGATCACCTTCGTCGACTCGTCGGGGCTGCGGGTGATCGTCGGGGCCCACAAGCGGCAGCTGAGCGGCGGAGGCAGCTTGACCATCGTCAAGCCGAGCGTGCCGGTGGCGCGACTGCTCGACATCACCGGTCTGACCCCGGAGTTGCAGATCGTCCCCTGAAGGTCGTGCCATGACCCAGCAAACCGATGACCTACTCCTGCCGATCCTGCGGGCGGCCCTCGACCAGACGCGATCGGCGGCCTGCATCACCACCGCCGAGCTCGATCGGCCCGGTCCGGAGATCGTCTACGTCAACCCTGCGTACTGCGAGATGATCGGGCGCGACGAGACCGAGGTGCTCGGAGCCACCCCACGCATCATGCAGGGCCCGCTCACCAGCCGAGCGGAACTCGACCGCCTTCGCCGCGATCTCGATGCCGATCGGCCGTTCATCGGCGAAACGGTCAACTACCGTCGCGACGGTCAGCCCTTCCTCATTAGTTGGCGGATCGATCCCGTGCAGGGGCCCGATGGCGTGACCACCCACTACATCGCCACCCAGGACGACATCACCGCCCTCCGCCGGGCCGAGCGGCTTCTGAGCGCGGAGAAGGCGGTTGATGGGAGCGTTTCGATCCTGCTGAGTCACCCGGCCGATGCCACTACCAATCTCCAGACCATGGCCACCGATATCGCCTCCGCCGTCAGCGATCTTGTTGGTTATGGCCGGGCGGTTGTCGTCGGCGATGTGCGGTTGGGTACCAGCAGGGCCGCCTTTGCCGTCGGCGCCCGGCATGGTGCCGACGAGCAGTTGATGGAGCAGGTGCGGCTCGGGCCAGGCACGGTGCAGTCGGGATGTGACGACGAAGGTCGATGCTGGGTTGGGTGTGCCCTCGCCAGTGAGCTCGGCGGGATAGGCGGAGCCTTGGCCGTGGTCGACCTTGACCAGGCTGAGCTCGACTTCATCGACCAGGCGGCCGTTGGCCGGGTGGCGGAGTGCGGCCGACGGGCACTGAGCAGCCTGGCCGAGTACGAGCGACAACGACTCGTTGCCATCGAACTGCAGCGTGACCTCCTACCGGAGACCGATCCTGTGGTCCCGGGGTTTGACGTGGTTGCCCGGTACCAGCCGGGGGCCTTTGCCACCCGGGTCGGCGGCGATTGGTACGACGTCGTTCGCGACGGTCAACGGGCGGTCCTGATCGTCGGGGACATGGCCGGTTCGGGCGTTCGTGCCGCGGCCGATATGGGGCGGGTGCGCCTGCTCGTCAAGGTGCTGCTCCAGCAGGGAAGGTCGGCGGCTGACGCCCTTGCCTTGTTGAACCAATTCTGCTCCGAGGAGGACCTTGTGGCCACCGCCTTGGCCGTCACGATCGATCTGCCAACCAGGGAGGTGTCGGCGGTTTCGGCCGGGCACCTGCCGCCGGTGATCAGCAGTCCCCACACCGCAGAAATTGCCCAGGTGACGCCGGGGCCATTGTTGGGGATTGGCGGTTCGCCCCACTATCCCCGGAGCACGATCACCGTCGACGACGACACAACGATCGTGATGTTCACCGATGGCCTGATCGAGCGTCCTGACGAGCTGATCGATGTCAGCCTCGAACGCCTGGCGGTCGAGGTGCTGGCCGCGAACTCTGATGACCTTGCCCGCCTCTGCGACGGCCTCATCCTCAAGCGCCAGGCCAACAACCCAACTGATGACATCGCCATCCTGACCGTCAGACCGAGCCACCGATCGGGTGTCGGGGAGGGCTCAGGTTGATGACCGATCGAAGCGGACGAGGCATTTGATCGACGTCCACTCGCGGTCGCCAACGATCTGCAGGTCAGCGGCCAGGGCCTTGACGATGGCAAGGCCCCGGCCCCGCTCGGCCAGGGGATCGTGGCCCGGCCCGTTGCCAATCGCTTCGATCAATGCCGTCGATACTCCGGTCGAACCGTTGGTGCTGTTGGTCACCGTCAAATGAACGGCGTAATGGGTGATGGAGACCGCGAGACGGACCGGCAACTTCGGCTGTTGTTCGACGGCGTTCGAGATCAACTCGGACATGATCAGTTCAAGGTCTGAGACCACCAAGGGTGGCACTCGGGCTTGGGCCAGGAGGTGGCGGGCCTCGTGCCTGGCCTCCGACGCAGCCGCATGGTCTGGCTCGAACTGGAGATCAAACGTAGCCATGACTGGTCGATCGTAGGGTACGAGATCCAGTGGGCCCGGATGGTCCGTTCGGCGCCAGGGACATGACTGGTACCTACCCACGTTGCTCAACACTCTAACCTGTTGTAACTGCGCCGTCGAGCGGCGCTCCCCGGGGCGGCTGCAAGTGGTGACTCTGACCGTTGGCTCAGAGAAGAGATGTCAAAGTTGAGGTTTCAGCCCCCAGCAGGTTGGGTACAGAAGTTGGGATCGCAACCAACGAGGTTTCCACTGCGAGCTCGCGTCTTCGGTCCACCGCAGTTGTGGTCGGCCGGGTAGTCGTGCCCGCCCCTGAGCCCGCCGCCGGCGATCCGCCTCGGGTCCGAGCTCCCCTCCGCTCGGTCCGGGGCGGGACCGTCGTTTTGGCCGCAGTAACATGCAACGTCTGAACAACCGGGGAAACGAGGCACCCATGATCACCGACCGTTGGCGGGTGAGGCTGGACGTCCCGGCTGAAACCCGCCACCTCCACATCGTGCGCCTCACCACCGCGGCCGCTGCTGCCGAGGCGGGCCTCGACGCGGAGGAAGTGGAAGATGTCAAGATCGCGGTCGACGAGTTGTGTTCGATCGCGATGGCAGCGACGACCGCAACCGACGAGGTGTTGTCGCTGGAGTTTGTGGCCGTCGATGGTGAACTCCGGATCGAGGCCACGATCCCCAGCGCCGAGGGTATGGAACTCGACGACATGGCCCGTGCCATTCTCGGCGCCACCGTCGACACTTTTGCCTTCGGTGGGGGCGGACGGGGTGGGTTCCAACTGACGAAGAGTCGCCGTGTCCCTTGAGGACTCCTTCAAGGAGTACCACCGCTCGGGTCAGGTAGCCCTACGGAACGAACTGGTCGAGGAACACCTGGCCCTCGCCCGGGGGTTTGCCCGTCGTTACCAGGGGCGTGGCGTGGCGGTCGAGGATCTCGAACAGGTCGCCCGTCTTGCCCTGCTGGGCGCGGTTGAGCGCTTTGACCCCGCTGTCGGCGTTCGCTTCGTGACCTTCGCCGGTCGCACGATCGACGGTGAACTCAAACGGCATTTCCGCGACAAGGCCTGGTCGGTGCGCGTGCCCCGTCAGTATCAGGATCTTGGGATCGCGGTGCGCTCGGCGCTCGACACCCTCGGCAAGGAGTTGGGGCGGGCGCCGACGATTCCGGAGCTGGCCGAGGCGGTCGGGGCCGAGGTCGACGAGGTGTTGGCGGCGATGGAAGCGGCCCAGGCTTTCCGGGCCGACTCGATTGACGCCCCCCTCGGTGGGGGTGAGGTGGGCGCCACGGTGGCCGATGGGCTCGGCCATGACGACATGGGGCCGACGATGGTCGATGACCGTGCGCTTGTTGCCGACCTGCTGGGCCGCCTCCCGGACCGGGAGCGACGGATCGTCGAGCTGCGGTTCTTTGCCGAGCGCAGCCAGCGGGAGATCGCCGACGAGGTCGGCATGAGCCAGATGCATGTCTCCCGGATTCTGCGCAAGGCGCTGACCACCCTGCGCCAATCGCTCGACTGAGCCCGCGGCCA
>Ga0316192_10001541_pt1 | contig 16927 bp, 15 predicted proteins | sample MerIslwburrow_MG_FD_204931 | JGI IMG/M metagenome (GOLD analysis project Ga0316192, IMG submission 204931) | Coastal sediment microbial communities from Maine, United States - Merrow Island worm burrow | ecosystem: Environmental > Aquatic > Marine > Coastal > Sediment | place: USA: Maine...
ATGATCAGAGTGGTGAAGCACTGTTCCAACCCCAGCTGAACAGGTATCTTGCTAAGTGCTTAGAACCAGCTTCAGACCCATTCTGCAGCGGTGGTTATAGGGGTGATATATACTTTTTCTTTCTTGCTGAAGAGACTGCTCTTGGTTCTTATACAGAATTCGGCATTTATGATGCTGCCGACAGCACCAAGAAAGCAGTAATTTTTGGCAAGGACCAAACAAGCGGGGATCAAGCAATACTTTCTTACTTTGGTTGGCCGAATGATTATTATGTAGGAAACTGGGCCACAAGCACTTCTAGTGATTTTGATAATGGATGGAGTCAATACTTTGGTTTTTATATTGATGTTTTTGGATATGATAGCAATCTTGAAACACTAGATTACACTCTTTATTCCCAAGACAGCCTCAATCCTGGCGGAAAAGCGCAAGCTTTGATTTATGAATCAGAAATTACAGATGAAACAGCCCTCATCATTGCTTTTGAGGACCTGAGGCTTACCGGTTTTTCTGACGGGGACTATCAGGATTTTGTATTTGGAGCAGTGCAAATCGGGCTAGTACCTGAGCCTTCTACACTTTTTCTTCTTGTCTTCGGGCTTTGGTTCGTGGTTTTACGATATAGCCGCCAGGTTAAGCTCGCAAGTTAGGGTGAGTATTTTTTGTAGACTCAAAGTTTCTACTCCATATTCACGTTCCTTACCTGCATTCATATAGGCAAGCAACAATTCACCTCTGAAAGCCAGGTAGGATGGGCATAAACCACATGCCCACCCTACCCGCCTCACTCCTCCAACAGCCGCTCCACCAGCTCACAGACGGCATCAAAGTTATCATTCAGCACATCCAGCATATTGAACAGGTTGGTGGCTGATACGCCCTCCAGCTCGCCGTAGTGTGGGGGTGGACGGGTATGGCCCAGCACCAGGTCGGCTAAGAGGCCAGAGCGCTTCTCAGCTCCCACAGGGCCTGGTCTGCATCGGGTTCTTTCCGGCGCTGGCGGTGGTAGCCACCCTTGTTATTCGCTCCCGTGGGTTGGGAATGCAGCATATCGATGAAGGTTTCGCGGTCGGCAGGGGTTTCCAGGGGTGAAAGCTTAGCATCTTTTTCCATTGTGACATCCTCGTGATTACGTTTGAGAACTGCCACCGACCGGGTCTAATCGGTATAGGGTGGCAGACCGTACAAGGTTAGACCTACCGCTCACGAGGGACGGCCACCCGAAGGTGCCTCATACGGCCCGCCATAAATCATAAATCGCAGGCACAAAAAAAGCGCATCGAGTGAGCGCCAGTGCGCTCGTGATAATGCGGGGGTCTAATCCCGGCTCCTGATTTTGCAGGAACAACTCAAATATAGTATACAGGGTATACGCGCGTCAACCATCCAAGTTGACCAGCCAGTGCAGAGGGAGTCTGCTGTCCCTCCATATAATAAATACATAGCACTTGGGATTGAACAAGAAAGTTAAGGAGCATGTAGATGAAAAACAATGAAAGACTGATCCAGTATTTTGATATTGCCATCCACGGTAAAACTTACGCCAGAGATATCAAACACCATTTAGCATCTCCCAGAACACTAGATGACTTAATGCATGAATTTGAGCAGCTTCGTGAATTAAATGTCGCAAGAAGAAGGCTATCAGAAAAATAAAATTTAGAATTCCGCCTGGAACATATGGAGGAGCGTGATGATTCATGGGTTTTACTGGTCAATATAGTGGATGCTGATGCGGCGCATCCTGTCACACAAAAGATAGGTGGGACGGATGAAGATCGTGAAGTGATTGAACTAGGTGATGATATAGGACTGGAATCATCAACTCACATAATAATCTTTAAGCAAGCTGATGAGGCCATAAAACATCTAACGCTTTATGAAAGAAGCTCAAACATATCTTTCAGTCGAGCCATGATGTTTATCAATCACCTATGCAAGTTAGCAGCAAAGCAGTTCCCTAACGTCTACACACGCTCTCACCCAAATGGTGTTGAAAACAAAAATATCAATATTTACTGTTCTATTTTATATCTAGGACACCCTTCGGAGGAGTTTCTTGAAGAACTTGAAGAAGGGAAAGTTTCTGACCTACGCATAACCAGTGATGTAAATGTACTACGCGGACTTGATGCGGCAGCCTACCCAGATTTCATTGGAACAGAGATAAAAATGAAAGTGGGGCATCTGGACGTGGCAATGTCCGGTGGTAACTGGGGGCGTGTAAAGAAAGCGCTTGAATATGCAGATAGTTTAGAAGCTCCCTTTGTTCGTGTACAATTCACTGATGTATCAGGCTCGAGTCATACCGCCATACTAAGCTCTGATACAAAGCAACTATATCAAGCCGATAAATATGTGAAGAAAAGAAAAAATGAAGGCTTTGGGAACTCACTTAAAACTGCATTTCCAGTTATTCATGAGGGAATCAGGGATAAAATGCTAGGGTTATTGTAATGAGCAAAGTTAAAGAAGTCCGGTTGATTCTATATCAGTTAACCCGGCCATTTTCTTACCTAACAATAAAGCATGAAGATAAATGGATCTATGATTGGCTAGTTCCACTTATACTGACCAGCATTACATTGCTTATAACCTATAACTATATTCCACTAAGCAATATGGGTGGTGATGCTGGATTAATAAGTAAAATTACAGACTTTATTGCTGGCCTACCTGGATTCTTCATTGCTGCCTTAGCTGCTGTTGCTACATTTAATAAGCACGACATTGACCAGCTAATGGCTAACCCACCAAAAATTGAAATACTACACCACGGCAATCCATTGATGGTAGAAATGACACGCCGTAGATTTTTGTGCGTCCTGTTCTCCTATTTAACAGCAATAAGTATATTTATCGTTCTTGGTGCAAATTTTGGATTATCTATAACTGTACCGCCAGAGTATCACGTTGCATTTTCCTGGATAGGTATATCAGCATTCATGTATCTCTTATGGCAGATGATCACAGCCACAATTTTGGGGCTTTATTATTTGGGTGAGAGGCTTCATACGCCGCAGTAAAGATGTAAATAATCAATTGGCTACAGCCTATAAAAACTGTAAAGAATAGTATGGATGAATGCAACAATATCTATACTTTATAAGTGCTATTCAAGCTGCTAGCTAGCATATAAAAATAACAATAGGGAATTATTATGAGTGATGAAAACACAGAAATAGAAACAGATGTTGCAAATAGCAATGGTGACAGCGGCGATGAGGGTAATTCTACTACTAAAATATTAGTGCCATTTCCTGAATTTGCATACATATACACAGTGAGCCTTGATGGTAAAATAGATGTATATGATGATGTAAAAGACCATATAAAACAAAATGAAAAACAACTTGGGCGTACATTTGAAAACGAAAATAAAAGATTAACACGAAATGAATATGCTACAGGAAAACAACCATTATTTAAAAAAATATTGGACCATGATCCTAAATACAATCAAGCTGACATTCATGGTTGCATAGAATTTGCGCATGAAAGGCTGGATATTGATGATCTTTCTTATTTTGTATCACCAACATTTATTAATAAAGCTGTACTAGCATGCTGGGAAGTTAATCTTAAGTGTAAAGACAATGACACTGAAGTTAATCTTAAGAAGAAAAACAATATTAATACTGAAGACAAATGCTCTGTAACCAGCTTAATAGAAAAACGACTTGCTGCTAGAGGCTTAAAAAAATGCACTCCAATTATTCAACAAAAAGGCAAGCAAACAAAAGTTGACGTAACAGACTTGTTGATAACTGCAAAGCTTAAGTTATTTTCAACGGGTTCACTTAGCATACGCATTAACGTGAAACCAAAAAATAAGAATAGCTGTGAGTTTGACCCTGATGACATCATCAATGCAATTCAATATCCAAATCTTTCAGTTTGTGAACAAAAACCTAGCATTGACTCTGATGGCAATATAGAAATAAGCAACTATGAAAGCAAAGTACACTCTCAAAATAGTGGGATTTTAAATGTATATTGCTATGAATTATCAGGCATCATTTTCAACACATTCTTTAGGCGGCTTAAGCACTATGAGGAAAGGCAAGCAATATCAAAAAGCAAGGGCAATACAAACACTCTTAAGTACCTTTCAATCACAAGATTACATGAGCAAGCATCCCCTATTGATCGATATAGAATTTCAAGCAGGCACAACAGAGGGCTGTATACAAAAAAATCAGCAAAGGCTTATGTTGAAGGCAAAATTAACCTCAGCGGTATTTCTCAAAGAGCATCATATAAGCCAAATCCTGAAGATAATGAAACAGGCTTTATTACATACTCTGGAGACTTGAAAAAAAGTGATGTTAATTTACTACTGGCGAGAAATTACAAGTCAAATAAAAACTTAAAATCAATACTTAAATTAATTATGCTACTTGCAAATGTTACTCCAAACCCTCCGCATATAAATATTGATTCAAAAACAGATATAGTACCTGATGACAAAATACTACCAATAGATAATTACATAATTAACGCCCTATATAGCAAGCCCAATACATTCAAAATAAAGGAAATACTCAAGAGCTGTAGGTTAATCATTAGCACTTTTAACGAAAGTGAAAGCATGAATAATAATTATGGCTATCTATGGAATGCTCCACTTTATGTAACCCCTTATATAGCTGTAAAATTTGACGACCTTCCGGAAAGCTGTTTCGAACAAGAAGCAGGTAAAAAAGGTATGTTGCGCAAAGAAATGGTCTGCTCATTGGTTGCTATGGCAACTCAAACACAACCATTTATTGACTCCTTAAACATACCAGATGACACGAGTAAATACCTAGACACTGCATCATTAAGTCGCGGCAAAAGAGACGCAATTATAATGGAACGGCGAGGACTAATTGCTGCTTGTAACAGGGAGCCTGAAGGCAACAATAAATCATTAGACATCCCTTATAACACAATGATATTTTGTATTGAATCATGCTTTGCCACAACAAAATCAGTCAGTAGTTATAATAAGGAATTAGAAGAATTTGTTTCATGGAAAGTAAGTAACATGCTGAAAGGAAGCTCAACAAATATCATATTTAAAATGGCCTCAAGCCCAGCGGTACTTTTATTAGCTGGAATTACACTGCTAACTTTATTAGCTATATCTATATTTTCAGCAGTATATGGAAAGATGGCGTTAATTACAGTCATGGCAACTATATTTGCTCTCCTACTGTATATGATTGGCCATCAATTTATAACGTATATTGACTTGCATAAATTGCGTGAGTTAATAAACAAAGCAAGAACACTATCCCCATGTGAGGACTTTTCATCTAACATTGCTCCTTCATTAAAATCAGAAATTTCCCTAAAAGCAGCAGAACGTGCCAATACATATGGGTTAAATTCTTTAATTGATACAGTCCATAGACGGCTTGAAAATCATGGCCATTTTCTAAAATCTTCGAATGAATCTCTTAATGCGAGAATAACGTGGCTTCTTTCTTGCACTATGCTTTTTATGGTTTGCGTTAATCTACTTGAAAATACCGAGCTTAGGGATGATTTTAATGAGTCAATTAGCCTAGCCAAAACTATATTTGCAGCATTGCTTGATTGCATATCTAAGTTATTTTAGATTGATTAGGCCATAGATTAGAGTAAGAAGCAGCCACCCACCAACCCATTGTTCCCCCACACATTTACCCATAAAGCAGGCACAAATACCCCCCAAAAAGCGGGCACAAGTGCTACAATACGCATAGATAAGGAGCTGCTATGCGTGTTGATTGTCCTCATTGCCTGGAAAAGGCAATTATCACATCATCAAACCAACTGTGTGATACGGTTAAAGACCTCTATTGCCAGTGCATGAATACCAGCAGTTGTGGCGCTTCTTTTGTTTTTACCCTGGCTATAAGCACGATCTAAACCCACCGGTTAAATCCACCCAGCAGCTTGCTGCTAACCTGCTCTCTGCCCTACCCCTCGATCAACGCCGTAAGCTGTTTCAGGAGCAGCAGGATTTGTTTTAAAATCATTATTTAATACTCTTTAATTAGGTCTAAAATAGGGATTTCATACGTAAGCCCTATGTGGTAAGTGGTTTCAGTTTTTGTTTCAAAATTATCTGGCCCTTTTGGATCACTAATTGTATTTCCATATGCCCCATACATATTAAATTTAAGGCGACTCAGCAGCTTGTCCTCTAGCTCACCAGTTGTTGCTTCTATTCCAAACACATCTCTTATATCCTTAACAATTGGCTTATTAAAATACCCAATCTTAATATTGCGAGCAGTTGTATCCTTTATTTTTCTACTAATAGAGTTACCAATTGAATCATCTGTATTTGCATCAGTGTCTGTATATCCAAGCCCTGCTTTAAATTTTAAATCCCCTAGGAATAATTGTTTCAACGGGGGGGTAGGTTCAGCCTTGGGTTTTTTGTGCGCTTTTTTATCAAAAGCGTGAGTTGCTATTCTATTATTTATTTCAGTTTTAATTTTCTCAACGGCTCGACTTAGTATTTTCTCACAGAGAACCTTATCTATGCCTTCACAAATATCTGAAATATCATTTTCTGCTGAAACTACATTGCTAGAATTGCAAAGCATAACTGCAGATATAAGTATTATCCTATAATTCATGTTGATGCCCTCTTTAAATTACTTTTAATAAGACCAATTATTCAGGGTCTGTTATAGGTGTTTTTAGCATTAGCCAAAGACAGAGTAGGGAGAGATGAAAAGCGACAGCTTCTGAGTAGAAGCTTGCCTTTGATGCTTGAATTTTTGCAGTATCCGTTCGCATAAGAAGTGAAGCATCCTGCTAGTCCTAATGTGTATACATTGTATGCGCCTCGCAGCTATCACATGAAATTTCGCACTTCAAGCACACATTAAGCAGGGTAAAAAACCGCTTAATCTATATAATAGATGTTCACCAAGTCACCACAATAGTCAAAGTAGCCGCTGCCATCCAATAAACTCCCATGCGCCAATCACCTTGATACCAATACGGCACACTGGCTATCAGTTGCTGAATGATCAGTGCCGTGGGAAATATTTTTTCAATAGGAATGATTGATAACATTATTATTACTTTTCCTGTTCAACCGGCAACTCAACAATCAAACTACACCCCGGAAAATGCTCCCGCACTGATACAACAAAAGGATCATTCAACCACTCAGCCTGTGCCGGGTATTTCTCTTGCAGCCGTGCATAGGCTTCTGCTCTTTTCTCTTTAGGTATGCGCGATAGATTGACTTTTCTAGTTTGTTGAGGATCAATGGGGTCATATATGGACACGCCCCATAAATCAACAACAGTAATTCCCTGTAGCCATACAGCTACACTCTTAAAGACTCTGAAACAGCATTAACTGAAAAATACAGATAGATTAGCAGTCATATATTCGGCCCTTGTGGAGATCAGGGTATGGATCTCCGGCCATGATGAAAACCGCACACCTGCACCTTATCAGACTCCCGGTGCTTGCCACCTAACCCCATCTCAGGTCATGCAGGCGTCGGTCTAACCTGTATCGTCATCCGTTATTTGTCATATCAGAGTTGATTACCTTCAGCAGAATAATTGGCACTTAATATTCTGCTGAACATATTACATGGCCATCACATAATCACGATCCCTTGCCATGATTGACCATATAATGCGTGCCATCTTGTTGGCTAAGGCAATAGCGGCTTTCTGCAAGCCTTTTGTTGCCTGTAACTGCCTTGCCCATACCAGCTGACTATCACACCGACCTTTGCAACGTGTTATCGCGGATATGGCACCTTGAACCAGTAAAGCGCGCACATAACCATCACCGCGCTTACTTATGCCAAGTAAGCGCTGCTGGCCACCTGTTGAATATTGTTTGGGTACTAACCCAAGCCAAGCGGAAAGTTCTCGTCCATTTTTAAAGTTACTGGCATTGCCAATGGCTGAGATCACTGCTGTAGCAATCATCGGACCTATGCCTGGGATCTCCATTAATCGCTGACAGATGGGATGCTCATTGGCTAATTGTTTTACCTCTTTATCCAATGTTTTGACACGATCATCCACTCCATACAATTCTTGGCTTAATGAACTAAAAAGCACTCTGGCAAAGGGTGTCAGTTCATTCTCACCATCCTCAAGTATGCCAGCCAATCGAGAACGAACTTGACTAATGCCATTGGGGATAGCGATGCCATACTCGAGTAATTGCCCACGCATTTGATTGACCAATGCCGTACGCTGCTGAACAACTCTTTGTCGAATGCGGTGCAGTAATGGAATATCCTGCTGTGCAACTGTTTTGGCGTTGACATAGCGCATGGTTGGTCGGCTATCCGCTTCACAGATTGCTTCAGCATCATTGAAATCATTCTTGTTGGTTTTAAGATAGGGTTTTACATAAGCAGGGTGAATCAGTCTGGCCTGATGCCCATGATGAGTGGCTCTCCGATACCAATAATGGGATGTTGAGCAAGACTCGAAGACAATTTGGCTAATAGGAGTGGTAGCAAGGAAATGTTGGAACTGACTACGGCCAAATTTGAGTTTCTGAAGAACATGGCCTTTTGAATCTTGAATGTGCAGGTGAAAAACATTCTTTGCCAGATCAACGCCAATCGTATTAGTCTTGTTCATGGACATGCTCCTTAATAGATTTGAGTTAACACTTCTTATCCTGGCTATAATGAGCCGTGCTTAAGGAGCGTGTCCATCTCATCAGACTCACTGCTGCCCCACTTATTTTTGCCATCATATCAACCTCATCTGCGGTGATGTACTCATCACATCTGGCGGTGGTTTGAATAGCTGAATCAAATCTCGTTTAGCAAACAAATTCAGATGAATTAATCGACTCATCTGCTGAAGGCTTTGGCTGATTTTGGCTTGAAACTTGAGGTATGCCAGTATCAGATATATACAGAGTGCTACAAAGACTTGTGTCATCACAGCATTATCTGTGTTCCCTAAAAAAGCTTTGATTTTTAGATTTTGCTTAATCCATTTAAAGAACAACTCCACCTGCCAACGTTGCTTATAGATATCGGCGATGGTTTTCGCTGACCAGTCAAAATGATTGGTAACAAAGACATAGTGTTTGCCTGTTTCAGGGTCGCGAAACCCAACCCGCCTGACAGCCCGCAGGTTATTTTTGCTGGAACGGGTTGATGTGTATTCGATGACTTGGTCACTGGTAATTCCCTGTGATTTATTTATTTCATGCCGCTCAATTACTCGATACTTGGCATTACTTCTAATCCGGGTTACCCAGAATATCCCTTGATCTGTCAATTGATTATGCCAGCTGTAATCTGCATATCCCCTATCAAAAACAAGCACACTGCCTTTTGGGAACTGCATAAGCTTAGCTTGTGTTTGGTCGCCTGTTTTGCCTACAGTGACCGCTGCAAAAGCGGGTATCAAACCATCATGGTCTAATCCAACATGCAGTTTATAGGCAGCCTTCATCCTGTTGTATTCAGCATTTGGAAATACTTTCATTGATACACCTAGCAATGAGGCATCTAGTGAAAATAGCTTTCGCTTAAACCGAAACTGGTGACGAGGTGAACGGCCATTGCAACGTGCATATAGCTTTGCAAAGAGTTCCTCATAAAACTTTGAATCGAGGGTTTGGTTGGCCCTGCTAAGTGTTGTGCGTTTAACGGTTCCACTGCCCAGGTGGTAGCGAAGGTGTTTTTGGCTTGCCAATGCAGACTCAATATCTCGAAGACTTGAGCGCCCCGTTAACTGGGCTGTGGACATGGCTATAAACTGCGTCCAACGACTCATAGCACCCTTCCGACGATGCCCATCATGCTTTTTAGCAGTGTCTGCAAATTCATGTCTAGGAACCATTTTTAGAATCTGAGAGTACACGGTGTTATGATGTCCCAAGGCTTAAATCCTCTTGTTTTTACGGTGTTTGTTTGCACTTCCATTGTATCAACCCGTTGGGATTTAAGCCTTTTTATTATGTGATAAGTGGGACAGCAGTGCATTGAATGGTAATGTTTTTGGCAGCGGTATATTGGTCATTGCCAATGGATTTCCGTGCTAATGGTAGTTGTACAGTTGTTAATGGTGTCTCTATGCAGGTGACATACGGAGTTGATGTTTTATTTATATGCAGTAAGTGAATGTTTAAGTTGATTCATATGTTGTAAGGGAGGGCGCTAGATTTTTCTCGTGCCTGATAAAAATAAGTTCTAATCATACGGATAAGGAGAAGATGGACATGGGTAAATTACATCTATCTATCATCAGTTTTATCATGTTGATCAGTGCGTCAATGACAGCATGGGGTGTCGTTAACCAGAATATAGGTATCCCGGATACCCAGTTTCAGCCCAAAATTGTAGAAGATTGCTGGAAATGTCATGAGCCTTATGGCGGCGGGTCGCGTCCAACGTTTGCAGATCCCTATGTAGACGATTATCTTCGAGACCTGCATCATCAGCATACAGGTACTGCAATTGCTGGTGGGGCAGAGCAGCCACCTTATATGGATGCCGATGGTGATCTTGTTGAAGATACAGTCTACAGCTGTGCCAACTGCCACTTTGTTTGTCCTCCTGGTGCGGTGTGCCCAGCTGTAGTGATAGAGCTGGACTGCTTGGATTGTCACATTGTAGAAGATGACGCACTAACGGTTCACCATGACACCCTGCAAGCTAGAGAAGGTGAATGTGCAGCCTGTCATGGTGGTGTGGTGACAAACCTTGATGCGGGCCAGGCTCCTCCAACTGGGAGTCCAACTGAGACCATACCGTGGCCGAGCAATAAATCATATGATCCTGATAGAATCAGCTTATACCCCAGCTACCCTGGTAATTGTGACTACTGTCATAATGCATGGGATCTCAATAGTTCAGGAGATGTTTTTGTAGATATCTCCCTCGGCGGTTCTCTGCCCCGTAGTTTTGGCCCGATTACAGTGTATCCCAATGCAGAGACGCATCATGGCACTGGTTTGCCCCGTATTACAGATTCGTCAAAGGGATCGCCTTGTTTTTGGTGTCATCCAGAGGATGCTAATTTTCCAGAGAATGAGCGTATCCGCATTTGTGAACGTTGCCATGATATGCCATCACTGCACAGTATTCAGCATGATGCAGACGGTAACGGGGTTGTTCCAGGTTTTGAACCTTCAAATCAAGGGCATATTGGCAATGCTGAAGACTGCTGGGGTTGTCATGGTTATGATGAGAGTCAAACTGAAATCCCTTTGTCTTTAGGTAGTGCTGATACTACTGCAACAATTCCACAGCTTGAAAATATCAGTGCACTCACCTGGAAAGAAGGTACAGAGCTTGAGATGACGCTTTCTGGTAGTGGCTTTATTAATCAGGGTGGATTGGATAATGGGGTGACCTACAGACCGACTGTGCAATTGACGGATAGTGAAGGCAATGCAACCGTTTTGTCACCTACTGCAGAGTCAGTTAATTCTGTTCAGGTAGCTATTCCTGGTCTGCTGCCTGCGGGTAACTATCTGGTGCAGATTAAAAAGGATGACAAGCTCAGTAATCCATTGGGAGCCACTATTACGCCAACCATAAATGTTCGGCCGGGTGGTGCAATTTGCCTTTCACAATACCGGGTCGTTATTCTTCGTGGAGCAGGATTTAATACCTATACGCCTAGTTGGCCAAGCCAGGTAACCGGTATTATTGGTGATGGTGTTGATGCAAGCAGGCTATTCCTCTGGAGAGAAGGCATGATTGCTGCGCGATTCACTGCTGGATGCCCTGGCACGGTTACAGTGAACAATGTGTTTGATTCGGTGACACTCACGCCAGAAATCAGGTGATCTTTAAAGGTAGTAATCGGTGGTTTTTTGCGGGTTACTATCTTGGTTATGAGATCTTAAGTTTAAGGGGGCATTTTATAATGCCCCCTTTTTTAATTGCTTTGAGCATGACATTTTTGGCAATGCTGTCTTGATCTCATCAATCTAGTTGCGCTGGCTTTCTTTCCATCAATAGTAGATGCTGATCAATCTCTTTATGCTGCAAATCATTGATATCCGCACGCAGGATCTCTAGTGAGGTATCGAAATCAAGGGATGTTTCTGCGTAGTGTAAAAGTGCTAATGTGTATGTCGAATGCTGTTGGGTGACGCTGCCTAGCCAGAGAGTTTTATTGCTGGGTATTAATACAGTATTGGATGGCCATAGTCGCAATACTAGTCGCTTATCATTAGATGTTGGTTTGACTAGAGCAAGTGACTCATGCTGGCCGTCATGTACCTGAGGAAACAGCGGTAATGCTTTAAGAGGCAGTGAGGAGGAAAGTAGTTTTAATATATCGTCCCACTCTAAATCTTCTGCTGGCTGCCAGCCTTTCTGTATCAGTTTCTGTTTAAGTCCATCAAGTGCTCCTGCGTATTGTAGATAGAGTGGGTGGTTTTTTTTGCCTCTGATGTCATGCCGAAAAGCAGGTTGTTTTTGCCACTCTTGGTTCCACCACTCAGCTGTACTGATGGTCTGTTTTTTCTGTTGGGGTGTATAAAACACTACATCTGCATCATGGCTATTCCAGGTTTGCAGGCTGGTTGTGAGTGTTAGCAGTGTGAGGGAGCATAGTGTGAGGCTGCGCCAATGGGTGACTATTGCTGTGTGTCGGTGGTAGGCAATACCCAGTAGTGTAATCCAGGCCAGCCCCAAGCTTAGGCTGGCAATAACATCTGAAAACCAATGGACACCAAGATAGAGCCGGGAGAGTGCTACCAAAAGGGTTAATAGTGCTGCCAGGCTGTAGGGTAGCCAGCGATGTAAGGGGGTTGTGGCGCGAGCAATCATGATAGAGAGAAAGCCGAAGATAACAGTGGCTCGTAGTGTGTGACTGCTCGGGAAGCCATAGGGGCTGAGTCCACTGATGCCGATGTCGGGACGGGGGAGCTGAATGCTGTATTTCAGAAGGATGGAAGCCAGAAAACCAAAACCAACAGCAGCCAGCCAGTAGCCACTGGTGCGCCACTGCTGTTGCCAGATTAGAAAAATAAGTACACCCACTGCCAGAGCAGTAATGACTGGTGTATCTGCCAGCCGGGTGAAGTGGATCATCAGATGATCGGCCCAGGGTGTGCGCAGGCTTTGAATACCTTGAAGCAGTGTCTGATCTATAGCAAAGCCACCGTTGGTGAGTGCGGTGGTCAAAATGAGTGCGGAAAGTCCGGTAGTAAAAATAAGCAGGGTTGCCAGGATGGCTAGCCCTTTGGCTTCGGGGTGTTGTGGGTCAGCTAATGCAGCAGCTATCTCTTTTAGTTTGGGATGTCCCTGGCTCCACTTAAAGGCGGCCTGTACCCAGGTAGAGGCATGAGGGTGGAAGAGTAAAAACAGGCGTTTGATACTCCAGATTAATAACCAGACCAGTACCACCAACAGCAGCAACAGAATGACCAACCGGACAGCTACTTCTGATGCCAAGCCTAAAGAGGCGCCCAGCACCATGCCCGGTAACAGGTAGAGAGGTGCCCAGGCCACTGCTGAGATAACGTTGGCGATAATAAACCGGCCGGGTGACATGCCCATCATCCCTGCAACCATGGGAATAATGGCTCGGGTAGGGCCAACAAAACGGCCAATCGCTACACTCTTTCCGCCATAACGTTGGAAGAATGCAATGCCCCGTTCAAGTGATTGCGGGTGTTTATTGAATGGCCAGAACTGCGTGAGTTGTTCACGGTAGTGATGGCCGAGCAGGAAGCTGATGCCGTCACCGGCAATTGCGCCAGCAATAGCCCAGCCACAGGTTGGCCAGAAGTCGAGCTGGCCGGTGCTGATCAGGGCACCAAAACCGATCATGAGTGCGGCACCGGGTACCAACATGCCGATAACCGCCAGGGACTCACCCATGGCGACAATGAAGATGACTATGCCTGCCCAGACTGGGTGCAGGGAGATCCAATCCAGGAGCTGCTGCAGTAGCTCAGTCATAATGTGATTATGGCTTCAAGTTGCAGGGTTGGTTAGGTCTTTATTTCCATTCTCTGCAACTTGAAGCGTTTTGGCTGGTGGAAATAGTTAGCGAATCTCGGCAAAAGCAGCGCCAGCTGCCTCCAGTGTCTCTGTAATATCATCATCGCTGTGGGCAGAAGAGACAAAGCCAGCCTCGTAGGATGATGGTGCCATATAGATGCCACGATCCAGCATGGCGTGGAAAAATTGCTTGAAGGCATCCTGGTTACAGGCTGTTGCTTGAGCAAAATTCTCTACAGTGGGGGCGTCAGTGAAGAAGATGCCAAACATGCCACCGACCTGATTATAGGTGAGTGGAACCCCTGCTTTTGCTGCTTGGGCGACTAAGCCTGCTGCCAGCTTCTCTGTAATGGCGGAGAGCACATCGTAAAAGCCAGGTGTGGCGATTAGCTGCAGTGTTTGAAGTCCGGCAGCCATAGCGACAGGGTTGCCCGAGAGGGTGCCTGCTTGATAGACAGGGCCGAGTGGTGCGATCTTCTCCATGATTTCGCGTTTGCCACCAAAGGCGCCCACGGGCATGCCGCCACCGATAACCTTGCCCAGGGTAGTTAGATCTGGAGTGATGCCGTAGTAGCCCTGAGCGCCACCCAGAGAGACACGGAAGCCAGTCATTACCTCATCAAAAATCAGCACAGTGCCGTATTGGTCGCAGATCTCACGCAGCCCTTCCAAAAATCCGGCAACAGGAGGGATGCAGTTCATATTACCCGCTACGGGTTCCACGATGATGCAGGCAATTTGCTCGCCGATCTTGCTGAAGGTCTCTTGTACCTGCTCCAGGTTGTTGTAGTCCAGTGTGAGGGTGTGCTCGGCCAGTGAGGCGGGTACGCCAGGTGAGCTTGGCTCGCCCAGCGTGAGTGCGCCAGAGCCTGCTTTTACCAGCAGAGAGTCGGAGTGGCCGTGATAGCAGCCTTCAAATTTTAGGATCTTGTCGCGGCCGGTGTAGCCGCGTGCCAGGCGGATGGCGCTCATGGTGGCTTCGGTACCTGAGCTGACCATGCGCACCATATCCATGGAGGGCACGAGCTCGCAGACTTTGTTGGCCATTTCGGTTTCAATGGCGGTGGGTGCGCCGAAACTGAGTCCATTCTGTACGGCTTTCTGTACGGCGGAGATCACGGCGGGGTGGGCGTGCCCCAGAATCATCGGCCCCCAAGAGCCGACGTAATCGATGTAGCGGTTGCCATCGGGGTCGTAGAAATAGGCACCGGAAGCGCGTTCAACAAATACAGGATCACCACCAACACCACGGAAGGCCCGTACGGGGGAGTTAACGCCACCTGGAATGTGGTACAGGGCTTGTTCGAACAGTTCTTGGGAACGACTCATGTTTGGGAATCCTCAAATAGTTTGGCAAATTTATGGCAGGCGGTTTGGATGTTTTGCTGTGCAAATACACCCTGAATGACGGCTAGCATATCAGCACCAGCCTGCACGAGTTGGGCACCATTTTCCGGGGTTATTCCGCCGATGGCAACCATTGGGATGCTGAGTGCTTTTTTGGCCTGCCGTAGAAGATCAATTTCAGCTTTAACGGCATGGGGTTTGGTGGCGGAATTAAAGAAACGACCAAAGGCTACGTAATCAGCATCGGCGGATTCGGCATCAAGTGCATGTTGAAGATTGTTGTAACAGGAGATGCCGATAATAGCGGATGGCCCCAGTTCGCTACGTGCTTGCTGCAAGGAGATGTCGTCGCGTCCAAGATGAACGCCATCAGCATTGATTTGGCAGGCAAGCGCCAGATCATCATTGATGATCAGCGGGACACTATGAGTACGGCACAGGGTGAGCAGTTGTGCTGCCTCTTCCCGTCTTTGAATGTGGTTGCTGCTTTTATCCCGATATTGGATGATGCGGGCACCGCCCATAATGGCGGCTTCCACTTGGGTGTAGAGCTTGTCACCTTGCCCCAATGTCTGGTCGGTAATGGCGTAGAGTCCGCTAAGTTGTTTAGTCATGTGTCTGTTGTTTGAGTTGATAGAGCCGATCAGGTAGAGCCTGTCCCCGCCCTAATTTTTGGGCATGTGCCAATGATTGCCAGGCAAAATTCTGGGCTTGAGAGAGAGCTTCTGTGAGATTTTGCCCCTGTGCCAGCAGGGCTGCAATAGCGGCGGCCAGGGTGCAGCCTGAGCCATGATACTCATCCGGTAGTCGTGGCCATTGCCAATGGTTGATGAGCCCTTCCGGGCTATAGAGGTTGTTGATGACTTCGTTGCTCTCTTCATGGGTGCCGGTTATTAGCAGATGTTGGCAGCCCTGTTGCAAAAGTATATCAGCACACTCATTTAGGTTGGTTGTGCCGCCCAGGATGCGGGCCTCGTGAGAGTTGGGGGTGAGTAGGTAGGTTAGTGGCAATAGCTCTTGCAGTAGCGTCTGCCGCAGTTTTTCGCTGGCCAGTGGTGTGCCTCCCCCTGCGGCCAGTACAGGATCAAGCACTACTGGGATGGTTGGGTGTCGTATCAGTAGCTGGGCTAGTGCATGTGCGACAGCAGCATCGCCTATGAGGCCAATCTTGATGGCCCTGATGGGTAGATCAGCCAATACTGCTTCAGCCTGGGCAATCACCATCTTGGGGTCAACGGGAAGCACCTGTTGGACATTGCAAGTGTCTTGTACGGTCAGGCAGGTGATGGTGCTGGTAGCATGCCCACCCAATGCACCAATAGCCTCGATATCGGCCTGGATGCCTGCGCCACCACTGGGGTCATGGCCGCCAATAGCGAGGGTTACGGCAGATGTTGCATGGGATTCGGGGTTGGTCATCGTGAATACTTACCTTAAAAAAAGCAACGGAAATGGTATGCCTGGTGCAATATCTCAGTTTGTTTAGGTGGATCAATAGCTTGCATCATGTCTGTTTTTGCTGCTCTGGTTTCTTGCAGGTTTGAGGCACTAAATTCAGTTTTTTATCTTACCAGTATTGGATTTTTGACTAAAATTGTCATGTAGTCCTTGAATTGATAAGGC
>Ga0316192_10001542_pt1 | contig 16922 bp, 18 predicted proteins | sample MerIslwburrow_MG_FD_204931 | JGI IMG/M metagenome (GOLD analysis project Ga0316192, IMG submission 204931) | Coastal sediment microbial communities from Maine, United States - Merrow Island worm burrow | ecosystem: Environmental > Aquatic > Marine > Coastal > Sediment | place: USA: Maine...
AAAAGGCGGCCTCCAAGCGCAGGCTGGAGCGCAGTCTGGAGCTGCTGCCCACCGCCAACGCCTACAATGGCCTGGGGGATATCGCACGCAAGGAACGCCGCTTCGACAAGGCCAAGCAATATTACGCCCGGGCGGCGGGTCACCCGAGTGACGTCGGCAAGGCCGCCTTCGGCTCACTGGTCGAACTGGATCTGGCTGACAATCCCGGCAAGTATATCGAATTGCGCATCGGTGTCGACAAGAAGGGACGCGTACTGGCAGTTATCAGCAATCCCACCCCTAAAAATATCACCGGCCTGGTCATCGCACTGCAATTCCCCGATGACAAGGGCCGGCTTCAGGAAGTGCAGCGTAAAATACGTGGACAATTAAGGGCTGAGCAAAAGCAGCAGGTCGATCTCGGTATCAAAGTCAATCCGAAGCAGGCCAGGCAGGTCCGCAGCAAGGTCGTAGCCGCGCGCATCGCGAAGTGAGACTTTAATATATCGTCTCTCTTTTTTCAAACTGCCCCTGATAAAATCCGGCGGTCTGAAAAAATGAAGGGATGTATTTTTTTTTCCGGTCGGCATCATACAGAATCCCTGCTCAATTCTTCCGCTTCGCAAAAACAACTTCTCATTTTTTCAATTGACACGCTATTTCAGAGTTTATAGATATAGATCGTTGTCAGGAATTATTCTGTAAAACGGAGGTATCAATGAAAATACTGGGAATTTCAGGTAGTACCCGGAAAGACAATGTTTCCGGGACATCCAAACTTGTTCAAATCGTGCTTGAAAATACGGGTTGTGATTACGAACTCGTTTCTTTAAGAGGAAAAAAAATAGCGGGATGTATCGCCTGTTTAGGGTGCGTCAAGGATAATATCTGCAAAGTGCAAGACGACATGGTCGAACTGCGCGCTAAAATTGTTGAGGCGGATGCCTACGTGATCGGCGCCCCCAACTTTTATTCGGCCATGAATGCCACGACCCATGCGTTTTTGGAAAGATGGTATCAGTTTCGGCATCAGGAAGGCGACACCCTTTGGGGTAAATTGGGGGTGGCCATCGGGGTTGGCGGTACCAGCGGTCAATACCCCGCCGACGAGATTGAAAAGCTCTTTCTTTACAATTTCGTTGAAACCGTCGCTAAAGTGGCCGGTCAGGGCGCCGCCTCCTGTTTTTCCTGCGGCTATGGAGAAACTTGCAGGGTGGGCGTTCCCACCTTGCTTTATGGTGAGGGCGTTAAAATCACACCGGATATGATTCCGGATGTGACCAAGCAACCGGATGTTATCGAATCGGCCACGGCCGCCGGCAAATTGTTAGGTCAACGTCTACGGGACGGACATGATTGCATGGCAGTCACGCAGAAAATGCAAGAACAGTTGATGGCCAAGTTCAAGGAGTCGGCTTAGCACTCAGGTTCGAATTCTATCAGGATTTTAAGGTAGCGCCCTTATCGACGATTTCCTTTTTCAGCGGAAGCGCTTCTATTTTCTGCCAATCCAATGATTCTGCAGTCCATGAAAATAATTCCAATGGCCCATACTTCAAATTTACGGTCAAGCTCTTGGGCTTCAGGGATGTATTAAACTGCATAAAATCCCGGACGATCACAAAGGTATTTTGTCCGTCCTTAATATCAGCGCAGACCTTGATAAAATCGTCTATATTTTTTATCGACCGTCCATCGAACTCGGTGACAATCACTCTAAAAAATCGATTCTTTTTGTCTCTGTATCCAAGCTGTGAGAAACTGCTGCCGTCCGCCGCAAAAGACATGTTGATGCCATCTCCGGCAAAATCGTAGATCCGTCGAAGTTGGGGCGTGATATTGTGAAAAATGCCACCGGCAAAACGCACGAAGCGGCGAATTTTCTTCCTTTCGATGTCCTCGACATGGACCTCAATACGAAGCGGCTGGCCGGAACGGAAAATTTCCACCGCCACCGTCTGCCCAACGTTCTTATCCAGCAGCGCATCGAATAAGTAAAGATTGTCATTTAATAATTCTTCTTCGAGCTTGTAAATAATATCGCCCTGCTTGAGTAGCTTCTCGCTGGAGGAGCGCGGGATTAGAGACTCTATCTGTATCACTTTCGGGGTGCCTTTGCTGAAGGGTCTCATTTCGGCGGCGATTTCTTTGGGTAAGCGATAATGCCGGATGGCTTCCCCCATTGTAATCAACTTTAAGTCGACACCGATCTCACCTCTTTTGATAGGGAGGTTGTTTTTGATTTTGTGCAGAACATCCAATAAATAATCGATGGGCAGTTCAAAATCCGACGTGCGGGTTCCCCGGGAATGGATGCCGACCACCTTACCCTTGGTATTCCATACCGGGCTGCCGCTGGAACCACCGGCGCTGTTGAAGGTCGTATGAATATAACTGGAATGGCGCTCGCCTTTGTTGATATTGATATTCGCCACAGTGCCGAATTTGACGGAATATTCCTCCCTTTCGTTATTGCCGATAAAAAGCAGCTCGTCACCCATGGACAAGTCGTTCCATGAACCGCATTCGACGGATTGTAAATTGAATTCCAATTTCTGCGGATCAAGTTGATAAAATCCAAAATCATGCACGGGGTCGAAATATAATTTTTTGGCTTGAGTAAAACTCCCGTTGTAAAAATTGATACGGACATTCGATGGACTGATACCCGTTACATGCGCATTGGTGGCAATGATACCTTTGTCGGCATCGATAATAAAGCCCGTACCATAGGATTTGCCTTGCTTCTCCGTTTCGAAAACAATTTCAGAAGACCGCTCAATGTTGACGACCGTGGGCTTGAGGGCAGCTATTTTCTCCGTCCAGTCATGCTGGGCATGCCCTTCGAAATTTTGGAATAACAGGATTATGATCGTTAGTAACATAATAATTTTTGATCTCATTTTTTTACCTCTGTCTTTATAATCCAGTGGCCCTTGACCGGCCACATCTTCAATTTTGGTCGGTTTATTTACAAAATCATTGCATTCCAAATAAAAATTGAATGATATCAATAAATTGGAAACAATTCCTCGTTCGAAATGATTCCATTTCGTATTCCTAAATGCAAAAACCATGCAAAATCAGATAGTTACGTTCCATCTGAGTAATATCAATAGGTTATCCCTTAAATAGGATTGGTTCTCACCGACTTTTGTGAATTAAATTACATAAAACTGGGAAATCTAATTCATAATATACCATATTTTGGTTGAAGTTGGCATTTAAGATCTGTTGTCAAATCAATATCAGCCAATCTCCTCCGACAACTTACAACCAATCGTTTATAATCGGCCATACGTCTTCTGCCGGCAATTAGACCAATCTTGCATCTTTTTATTTCGTGCTAACTTTGAAATATCGGCATTCAGTTCCGGGCTCTCTTCAGGATTCATCAAACCCGGAATACAAAGAGCGTAAGGTGCAATCCAGATGAATACCAAAACAGATAAACTCAGCGACGAATTAAGGGCAAATTTGGCGGCCATCCGGCTGGCAGTCGGTAAGCTTTCCGGTGCACGGCGGCCCTGGGATCCGGGAAATCCGATCGACTTGGTCGATCAGGGCGATCGCATGGTGAATTGTTATGAGAACTGGCTACTGGATGACGAGCAAAAACAAATCTTTAGTTTGCAGCCGCAGGTTATGTTCATCCTTTATGCATCCTCATATTTGTGCGACATCGGCCTGACGGATGATGAAGGGCTGCCACCGCGCGCGAAGGGGTTTAAATATGACCGCACGCCGGCATTATTCAATCAGTCGCTGGCTACCCGGTCCTGCCGGCTCATCCGCGATGGATGGCAGGACCTGGGCATCTCCGACAGGACATTCGTCGACATCATTACTCGCGTCTGCCGGCATGCGTCAGCGGCTGATAAAGGCGTTTTCACGGCGGCCGAATCAGAAGGGCCCGTCATCGACGGTGCGGTCGTGAACGTCCCCCTGTTGGCTGCATGCCTTCAACTCGGTAAAGCGTTTGACCTGAACTCCCCGACCACCGTTCTGCAGATTTTCTCACACATGCCGGCGGACAACCGCATCTCAGCCGACAGATTGGAGGCATATTTCAGTGTTGCCGATGCCGGGGCGCACTCATATCTGAACGGTACGATTCACTTGAAAATCCAATGCAGCCATCCGGACGTTCACAAAGCGCTGAAACATCACGAACGATCCGTGCAGCAGTTGCTTGAGCAACTAAACCAAGGGGTCCGTCCGAGATTTCTATATTCGGACGTGATCTATGAAATCGAACCGGATGGCTACACACCCATCGATTTGAAATTTACGGTTGATTCGTCCGCCGGCCTGCAGCTGTTTATGGGTAATCGATTGTACAGCGACAAGCGCGTGTTTCTGCGTGAATTGATTCAAAACGCAGTCGATGCCTGCAATTACCGAAAGCTGATCGACAACCATTATTCACCGGTCATTGCAATTGAGTTTAACGACGATGTCAGCACCATTAAGGTACGTGACAACGGTATCGGCATGACGCGGCAGTGGATCGAAAAATATTTCCTTGCCATCGGCATCTCTTTTTACCAATCGAACGAAATCCGAGATCACAACCGGAACCCGCGGATTGACTTTGGTTTTATCAGCCAGTTCGGCATTGGGTTTTTATCCAGTTTTCAGGTGGCGGACAAGATCATCATCAAAACACGAAAAGCATCCTTTCCGGGGCTGATGGTCACGATCAGTAGTCTGCGGGATTATTTTGATGTCTCGGTCCTGGAAGAAGATTACCCGGTCGGCACCGAGGTGACCCTGCATCTGAAAAAATCGAAAATTAATTATTGCCGGAGTGTGGAATATACCGGATACCTGAAGACCAACATCCGTTTTTTAAAGGTACCGGTCGAACTCAAAGACAGCGGCGGTAACACGATAACCATCGGTCGCGAACAACTGGCCTACGATACGGATAAGAGTGCAGGCACGGTGTTTATTGCACCCCTGAACTTCCCGCAATCGGAAGGATATGTTCGGCTTGGCGCAAAGAAGAACGGCCGCAACATCCATGCCCTCGAAAGCGCCGACGGCGGGGTTTCAGTGTTCCAGGACGGTATCTTTGTCACCCAGGTCGCCTCTTTACTCCCCGAAGGTGCCAGGCAATATGCCGTCACCCGAATCAACCTTTTGGGACAGGATAAATGCGAGTTGAGCATCGACCGCAACCGCATGTTCTGGAAAACCGACCAGCTGCAAAACATCAAAAGAGTTATCCGTCACGGCCTGGTAGACGTGGCAAACCAGCTGATGTCAGCGGTTCAGGCCCAGGATGGGTCGGTGAACACCCTCAACAGCATCGTCAATCACCTGGCGATCTTTTTTGATTTCAACGACGTCGACGACGTCATGTACAATCATCTGTCTGAGCCGATCCGCAGGGTGGTCGAAAAAGGATTCCGGGATTTCGTGCGCATCAATTTTGCCCACACGCCGAAAAAAAACCGCATTACCGAAGCAGACGACTACAGCGAATCCTGGCAGCAGCAGGTCTTAAAATCTTTGAATCCGTAAACGCCCACAACAATATTAACCTTGACAACAAAACCCGCTTCAGCTATCCGAAAAGGTATTGGTTGGGTGAATGAGTGCTTCAATAAATCTACGATAGGGGTATATCATGTCCGAGAAAACCGATCTTCCGAATGTTTCCATGACAAACACCAAGAAAGAGCTCCTGGAGGCCTATGAAGGAGCCAAAGAGCAGTTCGAAAGTCTGAGCAGCGATTTGCTCGATGCCGAAAAGGCCCGCAAGCGGTTGGAAAAAAAAGTGGCGGCCGCCGCCGCCGATACACAGGCAGCGCAGGATCCATTAAAGCGCCTCCATGATCTGCGGGGTGCCATCAGCCGTGAACTGACCGAACTGGCAGAACGTTTCGAGACCGAAATTGAGACCTACCGAAAAATACAGTCTGCTATTGAAACCAAAAAGGAGGAGCTCAACACCATATACGAGGTGGAAACGGCTGCCTCTGACCTGGCCGCTCTGATCGACGCTCAGCGAGTGAAGAAAGAGCGATTCGAGCGGCAGATGCAGGATCAAAAGGAGGCGTTCGAAGCAGAGATGGAGGAAATACGCACCCAATGGCAGCGTGAAAAGACGGATCGGGAGCGACGCGTTAAAGAGCAGGCCGAAGCCATCGACAAGCAGCGCAAAAGGGAGAAGGAGGAGTATGAGTATAACTTTGCGCGAGATAAATCCCAGCGTAAAAATACCTTGAATGATGAGTTGCAGACCCTTGAAAAGGAGCTCATCGTAAAGCGAAGCGAATTCGAAACCGCAGCTCAAAATCGAACGGCCGAACTCGACGCCAGGGAAAAAGCGATTGCAAGCCGCGAAAACGATATGGAGAGCCTCCAAAAAGAGGTGGAAAGTTTCCCAAAACGCAACGAAGCCGCCGTTCAAAAGGCGGTGGCCGATACCACGGAGAGTCTTACCAGGAATTTTAAGAGTGACAAAGCGCTTATGGAAGCCCGATTCGAGGGCGAGAGAAACGTTCTTATGGGAAAAATCGAGGCGCTTGAGAAGGCGGTGGCGTCACAGGCGGCACAAATCAACGATTTGGCCAAAAAGAATGAACTGGCCTACGAAAAAGTTCAGGATATCGCCAACCGGGCCGTCACCTCTGCCCGGCGAGAAATTTATTCAGTTCCGATCCAACAATCCAGCGTTCCGGTGCGTGACGACAGCAAAGGCGGACAATGAGCCGCTCGTGTCAAACTACAGGGAATGACTAATGAAGAAAATGTGTGCTGATTTGGCAGAGGAAGAAAGTGAGCTCGATGCATTCGTTTCAGACCTGGATGAGGCCGCTTGGGACACCCAGACGCCCGCAGAGGGATGGACCATCAAAGACCAAATTCGGCACTTGGCCTATTTTGAAGAAAGAGCACGGCTGGCGGCTTCTGATCCGGAATTCTTTAAACGGTGGCTGGCCGAGATCCAGCAAGATTCGGATAGATTTCGGAAACATATTGAGGAAACAGGAAAGGACCTGAGTGCAAAAGAAACCCTGAAATGGTGGCGGGAGGAACGTAGTGCTCTGCTTGAAGTTCTTGAGCCCATGGATCGCAAGCACAGATTGCACTGGTATGGACCTGATATGAGTGTGATATCTTTTGCGACTGCGCGCCTTATGGAGACCTGGGCCCATGGCCAGGATATCGCAGACGCCTTGGGTATTACTCGGAAGCCCACCGACCGACTGCGTCACATTGCCCACCTGGGGGTGAGCACATTTGGCTGGAGTTATGCCAATCGACAAATGGATGTCCCCGACATAACTGTGAGGGTTGAGCTTCGCGCTCCCTCAGGCGATCTGTGGGTCTGGGGTCCGCCGGAAGCAAAAAATAGGGTCAAAGGTTCGGCCAAAGATTTCTGTCTGGTGGTGGTCCAGCGATGCCACGTTGCCGATACCAATCTTATCATCAACGGTGAAACTGCCAAACAATGGATGTCTATCGCCCAAGCCTACGCCGGAGGTCCCGGGCAGGGACGAAAACCGGGGATTTTTCCGAAATGAAACGTCTAATCCATCGAATTATTTACATTTTATTTTAAATCCGCAATCAAACCAAAAAAGGAGCGAAAGCATGGATCTAAAAGACAAAGTTGCAATCATTACCGGTGCCAGTAGCGGCATCGGCAGGGCCGTAGCACGCAACTTGAATGAAGCCGGAGTAAAATTCATTTTGACCGGACGCAGGGAGGGTCATCTTACAGAGTTAAAAGACGAATTAGAGCATGCGGCTATTCTGACGGGCGATATCAGTCAGGAGGGGATGCCGCAAAGTTTGCTGGCGAGCGCATTGGACACTTTCGGGCGCTGTGACATCGTCTTTAACAATGCCGGAATTATCAAAGCGGGAAGCATTGATGAAATCGATATTGAAGACATGTGTTACATGGTGCGAGTCAATGTGGAAGCCGCTTTTCGGATGGCTTATGTCGCCGTAAAGCATTTTAAATCAACCGGTTCAGGTTACTTGCTAAACACTTCCAGTGTGCTCGGCACAAAAGTCCGGCCGACGGCCGGTGCTTATGCCGGAACAAAATTCGCAATCGAGGCGCTGACAGAGGCCTTGCGGCTGGAACTTGCCAAAACCAATATCGGCGTGTCATGTGTCGAGCCCGGCCTGGTGCAGACCGATCTTCACCGGGAGTGGCCGGTACCGCCTGCTCAGAGCCTCAACATCCCACGGCCGCTGCAACCGGAGGATATTGCCCGAGTGGTGCGGTTTATTTTGGAACAACCGGACCATGTCCGCTTGCCTCGCATTTTAGCCGTACCGGCTGATCAAGAATTATGAGATTTGTATCATTATCGATAGGTCGCGGGATTGAAACAAGACAACCCTGACGCGGTGCTTTATCGTAAATCGGGTACCTGGCGGGTGTTCCAGTCCGATAGCAGTATTGTCATCGACAAACACGATCGCTACATCGCAGTGGCGATCGGCGATCATCCGCAATGGGGGACGGGTCTCATGCGGATCATTCAGGCCGTAGGTAATGCGGTGGAAAGTCTTCATGTGCCCACGCCGAAGTGAAATTTTACCCACCGTTTTATCTCTACGCGCCCTGCCTTTGCTTATCCATTCCACAATCCCAAATCTAAAATTGAGGGATTCGTAAAAAATCGGAATTATGACCTTTGTTTATGGTGGCGCATTGAATTTAAAAGCAGTGAAGTTTTATTTTTGTGCTTTTTGCGCCTTTTTGCGGCTATATTAAAATTCAAAATCCGAAATTAAATATTCCACCTTCCAAATTCCACATTCTCTGCTCTCGGCACCATGCTCTATTCCATCTGCCCTCTGTCCTCTGACTTCCGTCATCTGTCATCTGACATCTGTCATCCGGCCTCTAACTTCCGTCATCCGGCCATTATCATCTCCGCGATGGTCATCTTAATCCTGTCGGATAGACCGATTGCCTGTTTGAATTCACCTTCCACCCTAGCCATTGCAAAATAAAACGGCGTGCGATCGAATTTGTGATAACTCTGATTTGAACAGCGGAGATCAAACATCCCGCAGCCCGATCCGCGGATAACGTTTTGTCCCGGCTTTCGGAGCTCGTGGGAAATGCCGTGCAGACGACAAATCATGGGGCGATAGGCGTAAAGCGTGCAGTATCCATCGGAATTGAGCGGACACATCAGTCTCACGGGCCTTTTCTTTTGATCCGCTTTTGCGGTTTCCCGGCAGACCCATGCTGCCCTTGATTGGATTTCCTGTCGTCTAGGAAGGTCCAGTGTATTCAATCCCGCATGAATATATAAAAATTCCAAATAGGTATGATGAAAAAAACGGGTCCGACAGCAATTGTCCTCACATCCGTTACAGCGGAATCCGTAGTGTTTGGCCGCCTCGGCATATTGTCGATCCATGTCGGCAAAAATACCGTGCAGCCGATCAAAAAAAGCGGTCAAAATAGGATCGTCGATATTAACGGGAAGATGTGTCACACTTAGGCCTTTTATTCGTTTTTGCTGAAAACATAACGTTTCATTTTCCGACAGGATCAACAGGATGGACAGGATATAAAAAAATGAACGTCGAACATTGATCGTCTATCATCGAAAATTGAATTTACGAGCCCTGATATTTTATTTTTGTGGTTTTTGTGCCTTTTTGTGGCCATATCAATCTTCAATTCTCCGCCTTGGCGGATCCGGATTCGGTATCGCTTACACCAGAGGAGATGGAAAAAAGATCTTTCTATACAGATTCATGGCATAGCGATCCGTCATAGAGGCGATGAAGTCGCAAACAGTACGCCCTTTGGGTTGACCATCATGATTGGCGCTGTTCATCTGCAGCTCACTTAATTTTTTTTCAAATATCGCTGAATTATCGAAAAAATAATGTTTTAAAATGCCGTCCCTGACTTCATAGGTTAGATTGAGTCCTTCTCCATTATTTTCCAATACGTCCACCACCCGCAAACTTTGCTCATTGTGCGAAAATCCGGGAGAATAAATCTCTCTGAGGGCTATCTCACCGCTGTGCCCAAAGGGCGTATGTCCCAGGTCATGCCCCAGAGCAATGGCCTCGGCCAAGTCCTCATTGAGAAACAGAGCCCTCGCAATCGCTCTGGCTATCTGGGCCACTTCCAGAGTATGGGTCAAGCGGGTTCTAAAATCATCCCCCAGTGGTGCAAGAAAGACCTGGGTCTTGTGTTTCAAGCGTCTAAATGCATTGGAATAAACAATGCGGTCACGGTCCTGTTGAAATACGGTGCGAACCGGACAAGGCTTTTCTTTGGTGTGCCGGCCCCGGCTTTTAGCGCTCAAGCAGCCGAAAGGAGACATGAAATTTTTCTCACGTTTTTCAAATTCTGTATGGATCGACATGTTTATCACAAAAATAAACTATAGGTTCAGCGGTCACAATTCCGGGTTGAGAAAGCGCACAGAGACCCCTATCAAAGGGATCCTGACTTAACAAAATTAAAAAAGTTGTTATATTACTCCCAATGGCGCTTGATTGTAAAGAAGTATCTGTTTGCGTGAACCTCTGAACGCTGGACCTCTGAACCCTGAGCCTCTGTACCTGCTATGGCTGGACATCATTTGATACTCGGTGAACGAACCGATTTTATCACCGGTGAAACCATTCCGGACACCCATGATGAACGCTACCGGCAAAAGATCGCCCGTCTGCTTATCAATCACAAAAGGTATCAAAAATATGATATTAAACCACGTAAAGATCTGCCGGTGCGGGCCGGAGAAAACAGGGCTGTCATAAAAATTGATTTTTTGATCAACCTTTTGGGCAAAGTTTGCATGATAGTTAAATTCGGCCCCGGTTCAATTGTCACGCGACGCAGACCGCTGCTGGCGGCATCGCGGGTTTTAGCCCCCTACCAAATTCCCATTGCAGTGGTGACCAATGGCGAAGATGCCGAAGTCCTTGAAGGGGCTTCGGGAAGGGTCATTTCACGTGGTCTGGAATCGATACCGAGCAGGGAACAATTGGTAGAAATTATGGGTGCAGATCATTTTAACCGAATTTCGGCCGCGCGGGCGGAAATGGAATCGAGAATCTTGTATTGCTATGAGGTGGATGGAAGCTGTCCATGTGATGAGAATGTATGCAGACTTTAAATTTTGGATTTCGGATATCAGAAATTGGATTTAAGGAAATTATCTCACCACGAGAGACACTAAAAAATACAAATTCTGTTCTACAAATATTTCGTGTGTTTCTTGTATTTCGTGGTTATAACAATTTTAATGTCCAAATTAAGAAAATTTTACTTGCATTTTTTACTTGCATTTCTTAATTTTGTTATATATTCAACTGGATGGATGTATCTCGATATGAATTTTTAACCAAAGAGGTCTCTGTCGGCTGTTTGCGAACAATTTTCAAGGACCGGCAAGCCCTTTCAATATTTGTGCATGTGCGCAAATCTAATCCACAAATGTTAAAGCGAGGAGGTAGAACATAGCTGCACCAAGACGACACAATCGACCCATTCGAACAGATAGAACGAACATCAACAGAAACATCAGGGCTAGAGAAGTGAGGGTGATAGACCCTGACGGCGAACAAATCGGTGTTATTCCTACAAGACAAGCCCTGGAAACGGCGTCTGAATTCGGTCTCGACCTGGTAGAGGTTTCTCCCAATGCAAACCCACCCGTTTGCAAGATCATGGATTATGGCCGCTATCGTTATGAACAGACCAAAAAGAAGCAGGAAGCAAAAAAGAAGCAGAGCTCATTTCAAGTAAAGGAAATAAAGGTTCGTCCGAAAACCGGCGAACATGATCTGCAGACCAAAATCGGCCATATAAGGAAGTTCATCGATAGAAAAGACAAGGTTAAAGTAACCGTTATATTTCGCGGACGCGAAATCACGCTGTCGCGGTTCGGTATGGCATTGCTCGAAAAAATAGCCCAGGAAACTGAAGAAATTGCTGCGGTAGAGCAGCATCCCAAATTTGAAGGCCGAACCCTGGTCATGATCCTGGCACCGAAATAAGCGTTTAGTTCGCTTCGCATACAATTAAATTTTCTAGCAAGCTGTTATAGAAATAGCATATGGTGGCGTGGGCCGGGTTTCGCTCACGCCATCTACTTTTAATTATTTATATTCGTTAACCCGATCCGATTTTTTGCACATGAACCCAACGCCACTGATTCTACGTTGTCACATTATCAGAGCGATATTTAAGATTGAGGAGAAGAAATCATGCCCAAAATTAAAACCAATAGAGCGGCGGCCAAACGGTTTAAAAAAACCGGCAGCGGAAAAATTGTTTACCGTAAATCCTGTGCCAGCCATATGCTGACCAAAAAAACCACCAAGCGCAAAAGAACACTGCGGAAGGCGCACCTCATCGCCAAATCCGACCGCAGAGAAATAAAATTGCTGTTACCCAATGGATAATAGGGCAGATGACAGATGTCGGAGAACAGATGACAGAGAATATAGAAGTCGGCCCGCCCTGGCGCGACTTAATTGGTTTAGAGTACTTAATATTAAACGATCTTAACGAAATAAACGACAAGATAACGAGGTAAACAAAATGAGAGTGAAACGCGGATTCAAAGCCAGAAGGCGTCGCAAGAAGATTTTGAAACTGGCCAAAGGTTTTCGCGGCGGCCGCAGCAAATTATTTCGCACTGCGGCAGATGCCGTCGATAAAGCCCTGATGTATTCTTACCGTGATCGCCGAAGGCGTAAGCGGGATTTCAGACAACTCTGGATTGCCAGAATCAATGCCGCCGCCAGGCTGAACGACCTGTCCTACAGCAAGTTCATTCACGGATTAAAGCTTGCCCAGGTTGAGCTTGATCGCAAAGTTCTCGCCGAACTGGCAATTTCCGACCCTGCCGGATTTAAGCAAGTCGCTAACTTGGCGGCTCAGCAACTTTAATAAATGTCTATTGACAAATGAAGATTGACGAATTGTGGAAGACAACTTAGATCACATACATCAGCAAGCGCTCAAAGATCTGGAGGCGCTTGAAAACACCGATGACCTCCAGGATATCTCCGTGCGCTATCTGGGCCGTAAGGGTGTTTTGACCCAGTTTTTACGGAATATTTCCAAGTTGCCGGTCGCGCAGAGACCGGCGGCCGGGAAAAAGGCAAACGAGATCAAAAGTTTGTTGGAAAAGGCCTTCAAGGAGGCCACCGAAAAACTTGAATCGCAGGATGAGGCTGCGGAGGCAGCCATTGATGTTTCTCTGCCCGGCAGAGCAGTAGCATGCGGCGCTTTGCATCCGATTACCCAGGTCAATCAGCAGATTTGCGACATCTTCTCAAATTTAGGGTTTGATATCGCTGAGGGGCCGGAAGTGGAATCAGACTATTACAACTTCGAGGCACTCAACTTTCCCAAGGATCACCCCGCAAGGGATATGCAGGACACCTTTTTTATTACCGACGACATTGTTTTAAGAACCCATACGTCACCCAATCAAATTAGAAGCATGGAGAAACAATCGCCGCCGGTAAGAATCATTGTGCCGGGCAAGGTCTATCGGTGTGATTCCGACCTGACCCATACCCCCATGTTTCATCAGGTCGAAGGGCTGTTGGTTGATGAAAATATATCTTTCGGTGATCTCAAAGGGATCCTGACAACTTTCGTACATCAATTGTTTGATGAACAAACGAGCCTCAGATTTAGACCCAGCTTCTTCCCGTTTACAGAACCCAGCGCTGAAGTGGACATCCTGTGCGTAATCTGCCGGGGTGAGGGGTGCCGGGTCTGCTCACATACCGGATGGCTTGAAATTCTCGGTTCGGGGATGGTACACCCGGCGCTGTATGAAAACGTGGGATACGATGCCGATCGCTATACCGGATTTGCCTTTGGCATGGGGGTGGATAGAATTGCCATGCTGAAGTACGGCATCGATGACATCCGCAAGTTTTTTGAAAACGATATAAGGTTTCTGGAGCAGTTTTAATGAAGGTTAGCCTGAGTTGGCTAAAAGATTATATTGCCATCAATATGGATGCGGCCGATCTGGCCGATGCCCTTACCATGGTCGGCCTGGAAGTGGAGTCGGTTGCAGATCGCTATGACTATTTGGGCAGTGTCGTTGTGGGCTCTATAGAAGATGTGAGTCCACATCCAAATGCCGACAAACTGAAAATCTGCCGGGTCAATACGGGAGATCAAATTTCGTCGGTGGTGTGTGGTGCACCCAATGTCGAAACAGGCATGTTGGTGCCCCTGGCAAAACCCGGTACTGTCTTCCCGGACGGATCTGAACTGAAAAAAAGCGTGATCCGGGGAGTAAGCTCCGAAGGGATGCTTTGCAGCGATGCGGAGCTGGGCCTTGGCATCGACAGCAGCGGCATCAAAGCCCTTGATTTGTCATTGAAAGTTGGAGACCGGCTGGCCGATGCCCTCGGCCTGTACGATATCGTTTTGGAATTCGATCTAACGCCCAACCGACCGGATTGTCTCAGCGTAATCGGCATCGCCCGTGAAATAGCTGCAATACAAAAAACACCCTTAAATTATCCCGATTACACCATTGAGGATAAAGCGAATGCCATCCATAATATCTCGTCGGTAAAAATTGAGGCACCGGACCACTGTCCACGCTATTCTGCCAGGCTCGTGGAAAAGGTGAAAGTAGAGGCATCTCCGTTCTGGCTTCAGGATAGGCTGTTGTCCATTGGACTGCGTCCGATCAATAATATCGTCGACATCACCAATTTCGTCATGATGGAAACCGGTCAACCGCTGCACGCCTTTGATTTTGATTTTTTGGCAGAAAATCGCATCGTCGTTCGCACCGCCGCCGAAGGTGAAAGATTTGTCACCCTGGATGAGAAAGAACGGACACTAGGGGCGGAGATGCTTATGATCTGTGATGGCGCTCAAGCCGTTGGCATAGGCGGTGTCATGGGTGGTCTCAACTCGGAAATTGAAACGACCACCACCCGGGTGCTCATCGAAGGCGCCTATTTCAATCCGGTAAGTATCCGAAGAACATCCAAAAAATTGGGTTTAGGTACAGATGCTTCCCATCGTTTTGAACGCGGAGTGGACCCCCAGGGCACGGTCCGGGCCGTCAACCGGGCCGCAAAACTCATGGTAGAACTCGGCGGAGGAAGCCTTGTTGAAGGAATCATCGATGAATACCCAAAACCCCAAACCTTAAATAGCGTCGATTTGAGTGTAAGACGGACGCATCGACTGCTGGGAATCACGCCGGACGCCGGACAAATAAAAAACCTTCTCGAATCCATTGAGTTTAAGGTTGAAAACATGAGGTCCGAAGATGTTGACGAACGTCTGACCGTCGTTCCACCAACCTTCAGAGTGGATATTTCAAGGCCGGAGGATCTGATGGAGGAAGTGGCCAGACTTTCGGGGTATAATAATATCCCGACGACTTTCCCGGCGATGCCTGCCGAAGGTCGAACTTCGGACCACTCTTTGGGACTCAGAAACCGGATAAAAAGATTAATGAACGGCTTTGGTTTCACGGAAGCGATCACCTACAGTTTTGCTTCCGAACGGACCGGTGACCGCCTCCGGCTTAAAGATCAGGATGCCCGGCGGAACTACCTTCATATTTTAAATCCTTTGACTGAAGACCAGACGGTCATGCGCACATCGCTGGTACCGGGTCTGATCGAAGCTGCGGTCTACAATATCGCGCACCAGGTTAAGAATCTAAAATTATTTGAAATCGGCAAAACATACATTAAATCAGATCGGCAGAACTTACCCCTGGAGCCGGAGATTCTGGCAGCCCTGTGGACCGGATCACGAAATGACACCTCATGGCACCAGGGGGAAATCCCTTGTGATTTTTATGACATCAAGGGTTGCGTTGAGGCGCTGATTCGGGCTTTGAAAATAGATAATGTCCGGTTTACTAAAATACCCGACGAAACCTGTGAATATACCAGACCCGGGCACACGGCGCAAATTTTGATCGCAGGCCTACAAGTGGGGATCGCAGGTGAAATCCATCCCCTGGTCCGGGATAACTTTGATTTAAAGCAAACGGCATTTATCTTTGAACTGGAGCTGGACAAAATTATGTCGCTGATACCGTCGGATGCGGCCTCGAGACCGATCCCCCGGTTCCCAGCTATCTACAGAGACATTACCATTATTATCGACCGGGGAATTGAGACCCAAACAGTACTGCAAGCGGTTGATGATATCGGTGAAAACCTGGTGGAACGGTTGCATTTATTCGATGTCTTTGAAGGCAATCCCATCGCTGCCGGCAAAAAAAGTATTTCGTTTCGTGTTACCTATCGGTCATCCACCAAAACCTTGGAAGACGATGATGTAAATGACCTGCACAGGGCGATTACAGACAAACTTTTAAATGCGTTCGGTGCCACTTTACCCTAACCCGCTCAGCGCAGGTCCATGGGTTCACAATGCAAGATCAAAAGCCTTATCAAATAAAAATACCTGATAAGTTCTATTTTAAAATTGGTGAGGTCAGCAAAATCGCCGAACTTCCGAGCCACGTGTTACGGTTCTGGGAAACTGAATTTAAAAGAATAAAGCCGCGGCGCACCGAATCGGGACAGCGGTCGTACACAAAAAAAGATATTGAGATAATCCTTGAGATTAAGCATCTGCTTTACGAAAAAAAATTTACCATTGACGGCGCCCGTAAATTTATAAACGCTAAGGCCGAGGCTGAGTCCCCCGCCACCAGGCGGTTCTTGGAGGACCTGAGAACGGAACTGTCAAGCATCAGGAACATGCTCGACAATAATTAGTTTGATGAAAAATATTGACAACCGTGTAAATTTGTCTTAATTATACTAATTTAAGCGGTTGACGAGCGGGCATAGCTCAGTTGGTAGAGTACAAGCTTCCCAAGCTTGGTGTCGCGAGTTCAAATCTCGTTGCCCGCTCCAGTTTGATTTCGCCTGATCCTTGCGTATGGGCAGCGGTGGTATGATTG
>Ga0316192_10001543_pt1 | contig 16922 bp, 7 predicted proteins | sample MerIslwburrow_MG_FD_204931 | JGI IMG/M metagenome (GOLD analysis project Ga0316192, IMG submission 204931) | Coastal sediment microbial communities from Maine, United States - Merrow Island worm burrow | ecosystem: Environmental > Aquatic > Marine > Coastal > Sediment | place: USA: Maine...
TTTTCTCCTGTAGTGAAATCTGTTCTCTCCAATATTCTGCCTTGTCCATTGTATGGCTCCTTTCGTGAAAGGAAGGTTCTAGCAAATTCATTCAATAATCAATAGATGGGTTTGCGCAGCCCTTTACGAAATACTCAAAGACTTCATCAACCCGAAACCTTGATGCCACTTGTTTTTTAATCAGCAATTGAGTCTTCTAAATTTTCATTCCAGAGATGCGACTTGTCGAATATATTGCTCTGGACATATTTTTGAGAGAGGGAATTTTTCTATTTCAACAACAATGGCTTCACACGCAGCGCAGTAAATGTTATCTGGATAATTTTTAATGAATCTTTGATACGACAGTAATAAATCTTTTTTATCTTTTACTTTTTTTTCATTCATTTTCTCAACTAAAGAATAATAAGCTTTACCAATCACTATCATTTTTTCAATGTCATCTCCTTTGAACCTATCCTCTAATGAAAGAAGCGTTGTATCAAACTCCGGAATACCGAAAAATATCTTTTTGTATTGCAACATTAAGATCTGAGCTTTATAAAAATCTCCAACCTCCACAAAAGTGTTAATATGTTTTACTAACGTCTTTGTCGTATTTACAATATAATTTTTCAACTTTTGCAGAACTGCATTTTCTTCTTTTACTTTTTCGAGATCCTTATCCGATTTCATTTGTTTTAATTTATCTTCATATTTAACGATACTTTTATGAACTCGATTCAATTTTTCAGCCATCAAATCCTTACTCATATTTCGAATTTCTCTTGAGTATTCACTGAGATCTATCTTAATTTGAGGTAACTGAAATTCTTTATTCACCATCTCTGTCATAGATAATGTTTTGTTTCTAATCGAAAGTCCGAAGGCTAATGCGGCACTCATAGACAAGCGTGGGGCCTTTATAAAATCTTGCGCTCCTACAACGTAATCTCGATTAGGTTGACAGTAAAAGGTACCATCTGGACAATGTGCCAAATTAATAAACCATTTATGACGATCAAGCATATTTTGGTAACAAGCATCATCTATTATGGCTCCAGCCATTGCCCACCCCATACCTAAGGTTGCCGACGCATGACTATGAGCCATACCATTGTAGTGAACATTCAAACAATTGATATTTAACATTGCTCGATCAAGATAAACGTCACTGTTTATCGGGCAAGCAAAATTAGCCAAAGCTGTGACACCTACACGACCTAAAGGTCCACCTCTCTTTGACTTCTTGTTCGCATCATCATGATACGCGACAAACCCACAGGCGTTGGTTGCTCGTTCAAGAAAACTATAACCTGCTTCTAAACGTGACATATCCACATCAATGCCACAACGTTTTATTAAAGACAAAGCCAAAACCGCTTGTCCGGTGGTGATAGACATGGGTCCGTACCCACCCCATCCCAAATGATGCCACCAGCCACCAATCCTGAGGAGATCATGTTTTTTTGTAGGAGACTTCCCATAGATCCTCGGGGTTTCATCCGTACGTCCCCTGTGTGAAAGTTTCATATATTGAGCGTCTTCCAACCAATCACGTATTTTTTCTAGTTCAGGCAAAATCCATTTTTCACCCGTTTTTAAATAATATTCACTCATCACAATTCCAGAAAACGTATTTTTCCAAATGGGCAACCAAGTAGTTTTATCGTTAATAAAGGAACGAACTCCTTTTTCTGCTGCCTTTAAGTGTTCAGGGCGACCACTCGATATCAAGGCAAGAGTAGCAAAAGTAGTATCATTGAATCGGCCCCACGACCCATTTCCTTTTTGACTAGACAATAGATACACGTATAGCTCTTCAAGAATTTTATCTACTTTAGGACAATCATAAGGAAACTTGTCACTAAACTCTCCATATTTCGTACTGATCTTAAGATCAATTGTTATTTTTTTACCACCACGCAACACCTCCAGTTGTAAAATGTTCATTTTAGATTTTTTTTGTGGCCTTTGAATTTCTTCCAAAGCATTGCCAAAATCAATCAATGGGCCTTCTTCTCCAAATTTGTTGCTGTCATACGCTTTGTCAAAGTTTTTTTTATTTATCCCAATAATAATATCCCCCACCTGAATATTTTTATAAGCCGGAGTATCTTCAAACACATAAGTGACCACTAAATTTTTTCTATCTTTAGAAAGTTTTGCTCGAGCGCCCGTAATGCCCAAATTAAAATACCAACCACCTACCTTTGCATCAGATGCAACTTCTGTTTTCTCTTTTGATTTCTCTTCAAGGCTCGGCTTAAGAAAAGGAAATCGTTGGCCATATGCTGAAAGGGAAACCAACATCAATCCCATCAACAACATAGAAACTAAATTTTTTTTAAATATCATAAAAACAACTAAATGTTTTGATTGTATGTTTAAAAGACAGTTTCGTCATCTGTAACGAATTAACATTATCAAAAACTTCTCGCTAAGCTTCATCGAAACATATCATAATAAAAAATCAGAAATAGTTTCCGTACTATCACTAAATGTATTCGTCTCAATCCCCAATTGTTGCGCCATTGTCAAATAAAGGTTACTAAGATGCGTTTTTGTATCATCGAATTTCAAAAATTGGCCATGTTTAAATCCCATATTCTTGCCACCTGCTAAAATCAAAGGATAATCCTTTGTATTATGCAAATGGAAACTTGACGATCCATAAAGACAAATGGTGTTATCAAGCAAAGGATCCAAACTATCTTTTGATGACTTCAATCTGTTTAAAAAATGTGCAAACTCTCCAACCAAAAATTGATGGAGCCTGCCACTATTTTCACCATTGCTCTCTTCTTTTTTTTCATGGGAGATATTATGCGGGTCAGGTAACCCGAGTTGTCTCCCAAGGGTTTTGTACCCTCCTCCTCCTCCTGCTTCTTGCCCAATCATGTATGTCGCTGATCGAGTGCTGTCTGTTTCAAATGCCAACCAAATCAAATCATACATATTCCTAATATAATCTTTCATATTGTCAAAACTGACATCGCGATTTATATCAACATTTATTTTAGGTTTTGGAGTATCTATCCATTTTTGAGCTTTAATTATCCGCTTTTCCACTTCTCTCACTGCATCCAGATAATTTTCAAATTTTTCTTTATCAACCTTACCTAATTGTTTTTGTAATTCTTTACTACTCTCAAAAACAGCATCCAATTTACTTTTTTCTTTATTTAAATTATTAATCTCATCCGCACCTGTTACACCAAATAAGCGATTAAATGATCTTTTAATATTTGACTCCGAATAGATACCTTTTCCCGATTTATTAAATGACAATGTATGAGATTTGTTTAAAGGGGCTACACCACTTGCTGTAGCCATGACCAAAGACGATACTCGAGTTTTATGGCCGACTTTATTTGCGTATAACTGGTCTAGCGATATTGTATTTTTTTGCCCTATTTTATTTACTTGAGTTCCAGTTAAAAAAGCTCCAGCAACTTTATGTCCGTGCAATTTTCGCGTTTGTAGATGAGTTAAACCAGATATTATTGTTGTTTCTTTTTTCAAATCCTGTAAGGAGTCCATCACATTAGTAAATTTATAATTGTCTCGACTACCTGTAGGAAGCCATGCCCACTTATTACCTTGAACTGCTCCAGACGACCCAACTCCATATGGAAAAAAGAAACACGCCAATCTTTTAGGAGGCAACGATTCCTTCTTCGGTTTATTTTCAGCCATTATGTTGAGCATAGGAAGGGCTAACGATACCCCCGCACCTTTTAAAAAAAATCTTCTATCTATTTTTAATTTATTATACATTGATTCAAAACCTCTTTACTTCATGCGAAAAATGTCGCTTTGCACAATTATTGTTATTAAATCAGCCAATTTATAATTCGTTTTTTTACATTTTCTTACGATTTCATCCATGGCCTTGCGATCACCATATCCCATCGTGCGACCTAAAGCATACGAACACATTTTGTTCACAAAACCATTTATGAATTTATCTCTTTTTTTGTCTAAAAGATATTTCTTTAGCTCTTTAACACCCTTAACTTTAGTGCCATCAGACAGTTCAACTGATGAATCAACTATTGTACTACCGGCCTTCAACTTTCTGCCTTTGATACTTGTTCTCCATGCACCAATAGCACTGTAATTTTCAAAAACCACTCCCCACGGATCAATTTTTTTATGGCAATCTATACAGGCATCTTTTTCTCGGTGAAGGATCAATTTTTCTTTTAATGTCAAACCTTCAAAAGTTGGGTCATCTTCATTAAGAGCCGCCACTACAGCCGGAGGCATCGGCGGAGAATCATCGAGGATGCGTTCTATAAGCCAAAGCCCTCTCTTTATGGGATGAGAATCAGTTCCATCAGAAGCTCCCGTTAAGAATGCCGCCTGAGTCATTACACCTCCCCTGTTCGACTCTGGTTTAACATCCACTCTCTCATAACTATTAGTTTTGAATTGATGAGATATGCCATAGTGAGAAGCCAAATTCTTATTTATCACAACAAAATCAGAATCAATAAATGTAAAAATGGGCATATTATTTTTTAATACTTCCTTAAAAAAGTAAAACGGCTCTTGACCGATTGATGCTTGAAGCTCGTCATTAAAAGCTCTATGGAGCTTTCTATCTACAGCAACCGACTCAAAGCTTTCTAAGTTCAGCCATTGAAAAGTATATTGATCTATGAAACGATCAGATCTTTTGTTAGCCAGCATTCTTTTTACTTGTGCCGCTAGAACAGATGGGTTATTTAGTTTTCCTGCGCTTGCAAGGTTCATCAATTCTTTATCAGGACGACTAGCCCACAAAAAATAAGACAATCTTGATGCCAATGTGTTGTCTGAAATAAAATCATCATTTTGAGAACCATTGTCGATGATAAAAAGAGCCTGCGGAAGCGTTACAATAAATGATAACGTTTCTACAATAGAATCCACAAAAGAATCTGATTTAATCGCATTATATAGTGAATACATTTTTTCTACTTCAGTAGCGTTAACATCTCTGCGGTAAGCTTTAGCCATGAAATTAGCAAGGATTTCTTTAGCGTAAAATTTCTCATTATTTTTATTTTCACTATCAATAAAAATATTCTGATGCGATTTAGGGGGCCATTGTTCATAGGCATGTGTTTGCACCACAACGTGATCTACATTTGCAGATCCAGGACTTCCGCTTGAAAGCCCGAAAGTAAGATCTTCAAATACGATTTTTTGATTGGGATTTTCTTTAAGTTTATCTACATCTGGATTTCTTGGCATTTCAATCATGTCTAAATACACATCATAAAATTTAGGAACTCCTACTGCTGCATCCACATTAATTTGTGCAATTATTTTTTTATTTGCATGCGTCTGTCCGGAACCATATCCAAACATAACTTTTATAACTGATTTTCCTGGCTTGTTTTTTACTGCACGGAACCTTACATGCACTCTTCCCTTTTTAGGTAAAAATCCACCTGAAGTCAACTTCTTATTTTTTCTATCAACTTTTTGTCGTTTAAAATAAAGTACGAGGCCATCATACTTGTTGTTCACGATAGGAGCACCAGCACCTTTATTGTATTTGGGTGCTTTTGGTTCTGTATCGAACCTCTTACTTAAAATTTGACGTTTTGATGGCGCCAAATCCATCGGAGATCCGACATACCACAGTGAATCTGGCCGTTTTTTAGGATAGACAGCTTTTTTAAATGAATTAAGGGCTACTTCCCGGTAAACTTGTATAAGATCTGGTGCATGAAAAAGCATACTTGAGTTATTTTGAAACCCTTCTTTAGAATAAGGTTCTTCTGGAATATCATCCGCATTAATCTGAACCCCCAATAAATCAGACAATACATTGGCGAATTCATACTTTGTCATTCTACGGAAAGAAGTGTGTTTCTGCCCTTTCCAACGAATTTCGATTGCTTTATCAAATTCTTTTGACAACCAATCTACAACTGTTCTTTTTTGTGCAGCACTAAATTGAGATTCTTTTTTAGGAGGCATATCTAACAAATTAATATTATCAAGAACTTCACGCCATGTTTCTGCATCATCGCCATTAATTAGATCTGGGTTCAATTCATCTAATCTTAAATCTGCTTTAGCTTTTTTAGGTCCATGGCAATCGTAACAATATTTTTTTAGTAGGGGTTCTACGTTATTTTTGTAATTACTCAGATCAGCATTTTGAGACATTACACTTGCATTCTCAGCCGACATTGTCAACACGACAGGTAAGAATAATATTATCATAATTGTTTTTATGCTACGTAACATATTAAAATCATTCTTTTGTTAGGTCTAGTTATAGACATAACTATTATATGCTATACAAAAATACAAATAGAACACTTATTTTTCGTGTTTTTGGATTTTTTTGCTACGAATAAATGATTAAACCCATTAATTTTGGCCTTGTAAAAATTTATCCAATAACGTTTTCAATGTTTTAGAGGAAATCATTAGGCTCAGGCTACGATTTTTGCGGGCCAAACTGAACCCGATCAGCTCTCCTTTTAAATTAAGAACTGGGCCTCCACATTGATAGGAGACAATATTTGCATCAAACGGCACTGCAAGAGGATAAGGCCCCCTATTCTTACTGAGCAGCATTTTTTCGTCTTTCCAACGTCCCACATCACCACCTTTACCGGCAGGCATTTCCAATCCACTTATTGCGCCCCAAGAAATTATTTGACTTTCATGATCAGGGCAAAAAATAAGTGTCCCAGGAACAATCGATTGGTCTTTCCAGTTCAAAGGAATCAGATTCGCATCACTTCCAAGATCCAACAAAGCTAAATCCCATTTTTTATCACTGTCGACCAAGGTGATCGAATACCCTTTCTTTTGATATAAACATTTAAGATTATTGTTTTTTTCAACAAGACTCAATTTGGTTATTACATGTCTTTTACTTACAGGACAACATAAAGCAACAACATTTCCAGCATTGACAATCGCCAATGGCAAAGATTTTTTGTAATCAGTAATTTTTGTGAATTGATTCACAAGATCAGGAGAATTTTTACCTACACAGTAGGGCGTATTCTTCGAAACATCATAGATATTTGCCCCAAAATAAGCATGCAGTTGAGTGAAATTTGGTTTGAAATCACTCTTTCCTTTTCCGTGTTTTTCTATAAATTTAACAGCAAGCGGATACTTCATTTTAACCTGACGCTGAAACTCTTTGAGCATGTTGGATTCCACTTCAGGGGTTTTCTGTAATCTACCAGCAGCAATCCCATCTTCAATGCGCCCCCATTTTTCTCCTTTTTCCAATCGGATCTTGTCACGGTAATAAACGTCAACAGATGCAAATAGGTTATAGCCTAAATCAGGACTATTTGATGAATTTATTCCTATCAACTTTCCAGTCAAATCGAAAAGGGGACCACCTGAATCGCCAGGTTGGATATTTGAATCGGCAACAATCACTTCAACCTTTCCATTTTGATCACGTAAATGTTTGACACGTCCGATTCTTAATTGTGCTTTGCGATTTTTGACCACCCCAGCAGGATGACCTAATAAAAAACAAAAATTCTCTATATTAGGATGGCTGCCAGCAAGTTCTACATGGGGCCAAGGTTTCGAGGAGGATGTTGTGATTTTAGCCAAAGCAATATCATCTTCAACATTAACTCCCAGACATTTTGCTTCAACTTTACGCCCATCATTAAGTACAATACGGAGTGGACGCTTTTTTTTGGTGTTGAATTTTGCCAAAATATGGCCCGCAGTCAAAACGTAACCATCTCCACTAATTATAACGCCTGTTCCGACCATGGGACCGTGAACAACCGTAGTCGAAGCAAGGCATTTTTCAAACACGTTTTGTATTTGTGCTTGAATTTTTGTTGGAGAAAATGTTTCCTCAGCAGGAACTTGGACTGTGCTAAAATACAAGAAATATAAAAAATATAAAATGTATTTTTTCATATTTCTCTTACACGTCTCCCTTAAAGTAGTTATCAATAATATTCGCAAGAATACTTCTTAAAGCATATTCTTCCTTTTCTGTTTTCTCTAGTATTTTATTGACAACTGAATTATCAAATACGGTCGTATTTCTTCCTATGACATAAGATATCAAATGACGAGTGAATGCTGACGCTATTGTCTTTTTTGCGCTCAAGATTCTTTTCCTTAGAGCTTCTTCCGCTTCTTTGTCTTGAAGACTAATCCTGTCTCCCACTGTATCAAAATTGTGCATTGCAAATGCAATTGGATCTATTTTGCTGTGACAACCCTGACACTGCTTATTTTTTGCATGTATTACAGTTCTTTCTTTAAATGTTTTGGCAGCTTTTGTTTGAGCAAACTCTTCAATATTGACATCATTTGGTGGAGGTGGCAGTTTGACATCAAAAACATTCTCAGATATCCAATCTGCACGTCGAAATGGCAAAGGGTCCACGCCTGATGAATTTGCAACAAAAAAGCTTCCCTGATTTATAATTCCATTTTTATGCGAAGAACTTTTTACCATTTTGAATTCGTAATGCTTGAGACCTTTTTCCTCTAACTTGTAATATTTGGATAACCCATGATTCACAATTTTGTATCCAGAATTAAATAATTCAAGCGCAGGAAGGTTATTCTTGAACATATGCAACAGATAGAGTTCTGTTTCTTTATTAAAAGGAAGTTCTCTTAAATAATTAGAATATTTTGTATCATCAAGTTTTACTCCATACCCCATCCATTTAGAAACAAAGATATTAATAAAGTTTTCAAAGTCTGGGTTACTAACTATATATTCTGAAAATTTAGAGGGGGTTATTTCCCCTGATCTATACGCTTTATAATTACTTCTAAAAATTTTCGTAGGGTGTTTTTTGAGCAAGGAATATGAAACAAAACGGGCATCTTCATCTAAATTTCCTGACAATGATATTAAAATATTTTCTGGTGACATTGAAATTTGTTTTAAGGCTTGAAGGTAACGATCTACAGTTTTTAGGCTTTTAGGCAAATCATCAAAATATTTTATCAAATTTTCTGATTTGTCACTTAATCCCAATTCCTCAATGTATTGCAGCACATTCTGTCTAGCAATATTTTGAGAAAACTTACTATTCTTACTATTGTCTGCTACTTCATAATCATTTCTTTTCAGATACGAAATTCTTTCCAGTTTGATTACATCATTGAATCTTATGGTAGGCTTTGCGTATTCTCTTCCTTCATTATCATTATAACATTTTCCATTAGGTCTGGCCCTACTGTCTCCTGGTAATTTAAGAGTAATGTGATTGCGAGACCGAGGACCGTTTGCAAAATCAAAATGTATACTATTTGGAGTTCTTAACTCAAATTCAAAACTGTAAGTCTTTTCAACATTGTCATCAATTTCAATTGACTTAATCACATGACCTCTTTTAGCATTATTCCCGAGACTTCTAAAATTATTTCTAGATGTTCCACGTAAGCTTATATCCAAACGACATTTTTCATCTATCAAGGATTCCCATCCAATTTTTTTATATTTATCAGTGATATCTTTAGGATATTTTTCATAGACTTCTCTAACCCTATCTCTGTTCAACGCTACAGCTTTGAATGTGATTCGATACCTTCCAACTGGAAAATCTTTGTTTGAAAATCGACGATCATATGTAGTTTCCATAACCAAAGATTGTTTTCTTCTCAAATCAAAAGATTTTAAATGCAACAATGTATCTCTGTATGCCCGAAATTTCACTCGCCATGCAGACAATTCTTCCCTATATTTTTTAAGCACTTCAGGGCTCACTGTAGCTGAAACAGTCTTTGGTCTGCCAGGTGGACGTTTACTAAAATCTCGATCTATAAAAACCGCACTAGATGAACCTGTCTGATTTTCTGGCCATATTATAACAGTGAATTTTTCATCAGCCATCTTTTTAGAATTGTAAGGATGCTGTAAAACAAAATTTTTCAGTACTGAACTAATAGAATAATCCATATCGTTTATATAATTTACTGACATTAATCTTTCTGAATCGATTGTCGGATAATGAACAAGTGGATTTTGATTAAATGCCAGTCTTTTAAATGAATCATAAGACCCCGTATTAACACCAAAAATTTGATTGATACTTATTCCGATCTCATCTGGTGTTAACATCCTTTCTTCAACTGATTTGGTATTAAGAATGCTGTTTAATTGATTTACAACTGCAGACTTTTCTGTTGATTTTATCTCTACTTCACTCTCACTCGGCGGCATTTCTCCTGATTCTATTGACTCTATAACTTTTGCCCATGTTTCTGAATCAGATACATGGATGCCTGATTTTAACAATTCTGCTAAATCTGTTTTACCCTTGACTTTCTTTTTACCATCCTTTATTCCCCCGTGGCATTGAACACACTTATGTTTTAAAATGTCCATCGTTGTTGTAGTTTTTTTTGCCGTTGCCTCATCATCAAATGAAAACAACTGATTAAACAACAACGTGAAAATCAGACTAAACACTACAAAAGAAAGTTTAGCATTCACATATTTATTGTGTACATACATCTGCTACGCCACTTACTTATGCCAACACTTCAGAAAAAGTCTTAGTACTTTTAGCAAATTTATCTGTTCCAACGCCTAGTTGTTGCGCCATTGTCAAATAGAGGTCTGAAAGATCCGACTCCTCTTCGACACACTTAATAAACTGACCGTGCTTAAATCCCATTTTTTTGCCACCAGCTAATATCAATGGGTAATTATTAGATTTATGGTATCTACTAGTAGAAGAGCCAAAAAAACAAAGTGTATTGTCAAGCAGAGGATCCAATCCATCTTTTGATGACTTCAAGCGATTTAAAAAATGTGCAAATTCTTCAACTAAAAATCGATTATATGTTCCTAAATTCTTCCAGCCATCTTCATCTTTAACTTTATGTGTCAGGGTATGTGCTCTGGGGATTCCAACAGCTTTAGAAAGATAATCACTAACTCCCTGAGCATTTTCTTGGCCAATCTGATACGTAGCTGTGCGAGTACTATCTGTTTCGAATGCTAACCAGATCAAATCATACATTGTTCTGACATACTCTCTCGCATTTTTTAGGGGTTTGATTTCTGGATCTAACTCTACATTAGGTTTTGGTTTAGGAATATTAATCCAATCTTCAGCTTTTTTAAGACGTTTTTCAACTTCTCTTACTGCTTCCAAATAATTAGTAAAGCGTTCTTTATCAACCACACCTAATTTTTTTTGTAAATTCCGACCATGTTCCATCACAAAATCAAGTATGCTTTGCTCGGTACCTAAAGCTTTTCTCTCTGCTTCATCAGGTGTAACAAATAAATCATAGAACAATCTTTTGGGACTTGATTCTGCAAAAATCGGCCTGCCATCTTTGTTATATGACATCGTTTGACTTCCTATCATCGTGCCTACGCCACCATCCGTTGACATAACTAATGATTTATATCGAGTTTCTCTACCTACCATATTAGCATACACTTGATCCAATGATATAGAAACTGATTTTTGAGTGCGGCCTTTATATGTACCTGTTAAATATGTAGCTGCAGTGTTATGCGCGTGCACTTGTCTCGTTATAGGATGAGACAATCCAGATATAATAGTAGAATCTTTTCTCAAAGCTTCTAGTGGCTCCAAAACTTTGGTGAATTTGTAATTGTTTCTGTCACCTAGCGGAAACCAGTTCCAATCCTTATGCGCGGGATCTTTTGTTGGTGGTAATGAAACTCCATCTGGAAAGAAAAAACACGCTAATCTTTTAGGTGATGTTGCAGCTTTTTTCTGAGAAGTTTCATCGCCCATAATGTTTAGCATCGGCAATGCCATAGCAATACCTGCACCTTTTAAAAAGAACCTTCTATCAATCCTTCTGTTCCTATTAAACATCATAACAATCTCCTCTTCTTCTTATTTTGATTTGAAAAAATCACTTAATACAATAATATGTAACAAGTCTGACAATTTGTAATCTGATTCTTTGAATTTTGAATAAATATTGTCAACATGTTCACGATCAGCATACCCAAGTGTACGCCCCATAACATACGAACACATTTTGTCTACGAAACTTCTCGTAAATTTATCCTTCTTTTCTGTAAGTAAATGTTTTTTTAAATCTTCTATTCCTTTGAGGCTCGTATCATCACTTAAGATTACGCTTGAATCAACATTAGTTTTTTTTATCTTGTCTCGTGTGATGCTTGTTCGCCACGCTCCAACGGCACTGTAATTTTCAAAAACAACCCCCCAAGGATCAATCTTGTTATGACAATCCCTACATGCTTCACGATCACGATGCTGCTCTAATTTTTTCTTAAGCGTCAATCCCACAAGGGATGGATCATCTTCATCCAGTGCCTGTACATTTCCAGGAGGAGGAGGAGGGGTGTCGCCTAATATTCGCTCAAGAAGCCATAATCCACGTTTTATAGGATGGGAATCAACACCATCGGAAGCCCCTGCCAAGAAAGATGCTTGAGTCAACACACCACCTCGATGCCGATCTGGACTTATTTTTATTTTTTGAAATCCATTGCCATTGAAACCTTTTATTCCGTAATGAGCAGACAATTTTGAATCTAACATGGCAAAGTCAGAATCAATAAACGTTAGTATAGACATATTGTTTTTCAAAACCTCATTAAAAAAATGTAAAGGCTCCATAGCCATAGATTTCTTAAGCGAATCATTAAATTTTGTGTGAATCTTTGTATCCACACAAAGCGCTTTTAACTTATCTACATCTAACCACTGGTAAGCATATTGATCTGAAAAACGCTTTGATTTAGGATCTGCAAGCATTCGCTTTACCTGCGCAGAAAGAACCTTGGAATCCGTCAATGTACCTGCTTTAGCAAGTTTTAATAATTCATTATCTGGTAGGCTACACCATAAAAAATAAGATAACCTTGAAGCTAATTTATAATTTACTAAATCACTGCCAGTTGCTGAGTCATCTTCAAAAAGATACACAAATTCCGGTAAAGATAAAATCACAGACAATGTTTTTACAATAGCTTCCTCAAAAGAACCCTTATCCTTTAATATCATTTCATAAAGCGTATATATTTCTTCAATTTCACTTTTTTCAATCGGACGACAATAAGCCCTAGCCATAAAATTTGCAATAACTTCTCTAGCATATACATTTTTATTACTGCTATTCGCACTACTTATAAAAATATTTTTATGGGTTACAGGCGGCCATTCATCATACACATTTGTTTGCACCTCCATATAATCCATACTAAAAGAAGATGGTTGAGCAACATCCTTTTTTGATTTAACTTTAGGTTTTTTATTTGATTTTTTATCAGCAGCACCTTTTTTTGATGGTTTCTTTTTTTTCTCTTTTACGACAGGTAAGAAACCTTTTTTGGATGAAACAGCTTTTCCCATTTTCACACTATCTGGACTCATATCAGCAACATAAAACTCTTCATATTTTTTTATACCTTTAGCTTCAATTGCATTGTTATCAAATTTTCTATATGGATTTCTAGGAACATCTCTTAAATTCATATAAAACTCATAAAATGTCGGCTTTCCAACAGGACCATCCACAACAAATTTTGCGACTTCTTCATCGTCAAATCTAGTATGAGACCCCCAATAACCAAATTTCACTATTAAGATTGATTTTCCAGGTTTGGTTTTTGTAATACGCATTCTAACTCGAACTATTCCATTATCTGGCAAATTAACACCCATATTAAGCGATAAGCCACCTCTTTTGCTAGAATACATACCAACACCCGCGTGCGGATTGGGCACTGCAGGCTTCGTGCTGCTAGAGGACATAGACAAACCCGTAAATCTTCCTTTAGGATTCTCCGGACGCTTCACAGAAACCGAGTACCATTTTGATTCAGGCCTTGGTCCATGAAATATTGCCTTATTGAGAGCTTCAAATGCTATTTTTTGATACGCTTGAATTTGTGAAGGTGAAAAAAATAGTGAACCAGAATTGTTTAGAAAACCTTCTTTTGAGTATAAATCTTCCGGAAGGTCCTCTTCCACATTGACTGGAACTCCTATTAAATCACTTAATGTGAATTCGTGTTCGTATCTTGTCATTCTTCTAAAAGAGGTATGTGTTTTCGACTTTGTACTTGATTCAACTGCTTTTTTAAATTCGCCAGAAAACCAATTAACAATCGTATTTCTTTCTAAACCTGTTGGCTGAGATGCTTTTTTTGGAGGCATATCTTCAACAATAATCGCATCAAGAACTTCACGCCACTTTTCAGCATCGTCACCATTCAGCAAATCAGGATTCAATGTATCTAGTCTGAGTTCTCCTTTTGATTTTTTAGGTCCATGACACTCAAAACAATATTTTTCCAGAAGAGGTTTGACACTACTTTTATAAGTCTGCATATCAGCTTTAGGTTGATTCGACTGATTTGTTTTTTTATCTTCCGCAGGCAATACAAAAATCATTAAAAATGTTGATAAAAAAAATGTAATCTGACTATATTTTTTTAAAAATTTAATTTTGTTTTTTTTTATCTTGTACATTGTTTTACTCCTTGAAGTAGGCTTCTATAATGTTAGCAAGAATACTCCTTAACCCATATTCTTCCTTTTCAGCCTTTTCTAGTATCTTATTAACCATTGAATTATCAAATACTGTGGTGTTTCTTCCTAAAACATACGAAATCAGATGTCTCGTGAATGCTGTTGCTATCGTTTTTTTCGCGCCCAAAATCCTTTTCTTAAGAGCCTCTTCCGCCCCTTTGTCTTGAAGAGCAATTCTATCACCCACTGTGTCAAAATTATGCATGGCAAATGCAATTGGATCTATTTTACTGTGACAACCCTGACACTGCTTGTTTTTTGCATGAATTATCGTTCTTTCTTTAAATGATTTTGCAGCTTTTGTTTCAGAAAACTCTTCAATATTGACATCGTTTGGCGGAGGTGGGAGCTTAACATTAAAAACATTCTCAGAAATCCAATCTGCTCGTCTAAATGGCAAAGGGTCTACACCCGATGACTTAGCCACAAAAAAACTTCCCTGACTTATAATTCCATTTCTATACGAAGGGTCTTTTACCATTTTGAATTCGTTATATTTAAGGCCTTTTACCGGTAACCCATAATACTTGGCCAACTCATTATCAACAATCTTGTATCCAGAATCAAACAATTCAACAACTGGACGGTTATTTCTAAACATATGTAACAGGTATAGTTGTGTTTCTTTGTTAAAAGGAAGCGCTCTTAAACTCTTAGAAAATTTTGTGTCATCAAGTTTTACTCCATACCCTAACCATTTAGAAGTAAATATATTGACAAAATTTTCAAAACTGGTATCACCAACTATATACTCTGAAAATTCAGAAGAAGTTATCTTCCCTGATCTGTACAATTTATAATTACTTCTAAAAGATTCCGTAGGATATTTTTTTAGCAAAGAATACGAAACAAAACGAGCATCTGCATCAAAATTACCTAAATATGATATTAAAATATTTTCTGGTGACATGGAAATGTACTTTAATCCTTGAACATATCTGTCTTTCAAACTTAGAGTTTTAGGCAAATCATCAAAATATTTCACTAACTCTTTAGTTTTGTAGCCTAACCCTAATTCCTGAATGTATTTTAACACATTCTGCCTGGCCACTTTATCAGAAAACTTGGTGTTTTCGTCATAATCTGTTAGTTCATAATCATTTCTCTTTAAATAGGATATTCTTTCGAGTTTGATTGCACCTTCAAATCTTATGCAAGGTCTTGCGTATTCCCTTCCTTCCATTTCTCTATAGCAATTTCCTACAGGCTTCTCTTTGCTATCTCCTGGTAATTTAAGAGTAATGTGATTGCGAGACTGAGGGCCATTGGCAAAATTAAAATGTAAACTATTTGGAGTTTTCAATTCAAATTCGAAACTGTAGATTTTTTCAACATCGTCCTCAATCTCAATAGATTTAATCACATGACCTCTTTTAGCATTACCGCTAAGACCTCTAAAATTATTTACTGATGTCCCACGTAAACTTATATCCAAACGACATTTTTCATCTATTAAGGATTCCCACCCAACACTTTTGTATTTATCGGTGATTTCTTTAGGATATTTTTTATAGACTTCTCTAACTTTATTCCTGTTCAATGCCACAGCTTTAAATGTAACTCTATATTTTCCAATTGGAAAATCTTTGTTTGTAAAGCGGCCATCATATTTGGCTTCCATAACCAAAGATTGCTTTCTTCTCAAATCAAACGATTTAAGATGATACAATGAATCTCTGTACGGACGAAAAATAAGTTTCCATTCAAGCAATTTTTTTTTATATGCCTTAAGTTCTTCCGGGCTTGCCGTATCTGGTAAATTACCTGGCTTAGGCCCCGCTGGATTTTTAGAAAAATCTCTGTCTATAAAAACTGCACAAGATCCAGGTGTCTGATTTTCAGGCCATATTTCAACACTATATTTTTCAGATATTTTTTTTTTAGGCCTCTGTGAAGGTGGTAGTATAAATGTTTTCAATACGGATTCAAAAGAATATTCAAGATCTTTTATATAATTTACCGACATCAACCCCTCAGAATCAATTGTTGGGTAATGAACAAGTGGATTTTCGTTGAATGCCAATCGTTGAAATGAATCATATGACCCTGTATTGACACCAAATATTTGATTTGTGCTTATTCCGATTTCAGCGGGTGTTAACATTCTTTCTTCAATAGATTTGGTATTAAGAACACTATTTAACTGATTTATAAGCGTGGATTTTTCTGTTGAAGTTATCTCTACTTCACTATCACTAGGCGGCATTTCACCTGATTCAATCGAATCTATGACTTTTGCCCATATTTCTGAATTGGATACATGGACACCTGTTTTTAACAACACTGCTAAATCAGTTTTTCCTTTAACTTTCTTTTTACCGTCTTTCTCTGCTCCATGACACTGAATACATTTGTTCTTCAAGAGTGTCACCGTTGTCGAATCCGCCTCTGCCAACACTTTATTATCAAACGTTA
>Ga0316192_10001547_pt1 | contig 16905 bp, 14 predicted proteins | sample MerIslwburrow_MG_FD_204931 | JGI IMG/M metagenome (GOLD analysis project Ga0316192, IMG submission 204931) | Coastal sediment microbial communities from Maine, United States - Merrow Island worm burrow | ecosystem: Environmental > Aquatic > Marine > Coastal > Sediment | place: USA: Maine...
TAGAGAATTGGATGACACCTTTGGATTGACGGAAAATATGGAGGACATATTTTTTGATCCTCGCATAGGCAAAAATAAACAGCATGACCTGAAGTCATTATTTCGTCAATCAGTTTTTGGACGGCTTAATGCTGACAACTTGTTATCAATGCCCTGATGATTCCTCTCACAATTGTAATGCATGACATATTCTCTGACCGCATACCTCAACGACCTCTCTCTCAAAAACATCAGGTGATCCATACATTCATCTTTTATCGACCTTACCCACCGCTCTGCAAACGCATTCAAATTTGGTGATCGATTCGGTATCTTCACAAATTCAATCTCTGAATCTTCAATGATCTTTCTGAATTTACCATCTTGAAACTTCTTATCATTATCCAGTATCAAATACTTCGCATCTTGCATAGCCCCATACTCATCCATCGTCATATTTCTCGCTACCTGCTGCAAAAATTTTCCATTTGGCGATGTCGTGATACCACCCAAAAACACTTGTCTCGATGCTATATGAATAAAGAACAGTGCACCTTGAACCCATTCAAAATATCTACTGTGAAAAAATCCCCTGCAAACAACACATCTTTATTCGTCTTGATAAACTCATGCCAACTCGAACCCTTCGCTCGTTCTTTGATTGGCGGTATACCATGCCTTTTTAATATCCTCTCCACTGATGACGGTGAAACCTTATACCCTTCGTTTTCCATCGACCTACTGATCTTGTCATAGCCCCATCGCCTGTTCTCTGTCGCGATTTCAACCACTCGCTTCTCTACTTCAGGATCAGTCTCGGCCTGCCCATCTTGGGTGCATTGTCATACGTGTGTGCCTGAGCCAATATCTTCTTGTACCATCTCAAAACCGTATCTGGCTTGAATATCGTGCAAACTGATTCAAAACTCTTGCGACTGATTTTATTTGCTAATTTGCTCAGACGAATCCTTTCCATATTATTAAGGCGAAGCTTCGATGGAAGATAACTTCTCAATGTCTGAATCTCTTCTATCATATAATCAATGATATCTCGCAACTCTTCATCTATGCTTTTGACTTTTAGTAAATACATCAGCACTTTCCAACGCATGCCTCGCTCCTTTTCAAGTGTCAAATTTTACCGATTTCTCAATGTTTTTCACCCTCATCTATCGGGATTACTTTTGGGACCCCACGAATCGTCATCATCTAAAACATAGAAATCATTCACATCATTTTCATCATTCTTTTTAACCAAGCCATCCATCAAAGCCACTTCTTCCACAAGATCTTGAGGTAACAACTTCGCATAATATTTTTCACAAATTGCTTCACTATTACCCATTAGCTTACTTATCTTTAATAACGAAATACCATTTAAAGCCAAATGACTTGCAAATGTATGTCTAAAATCCATACAACGCCATTTCAATTTTATTCTATTTTGAATCGTTCCGAGTCTGCATGTAAATCTATTGGTATCCCACACATCACCTTCTGGAGAAGGAAAAACCCACCCATTTTTTGAACGAAATTCAACCTGATCCTTCAACACTTCATAGATTTTTTGAGTCATTCTCAATTTTCTCTCGACGACTACATGTTTTTTTCTATTTCCAGATTTCACCTTCCATGTCTTACCATTGATTTTTTTGGATCTAATGTATATGGTTTTTCCTTTAAAATCTAAGTCTTCCAAACGCAACCACAAAGCTTCAGACCTTCTCAAACCAATTAATATGTAAAGATAAATGATAGCTCTCATCGATCTATAATAATCTACCGACCACTTTTCACCCTTTCTACACAATGCGAACTGAACTTCTTTTTTTCTCACGAGATCATCTAATTTATCAAATTGTTCTATGACTTCATCTTTATTCAGATAAGTAATTTCAGGTGCATCTTCATCTAAAATTTTAGCCTTTAATATTGGATCAATGTCACACCATAATTTATTTTTTACACACCAAGAAAAAAATGTCGCATATGCACGTCTGTATTTATTTACAGTTACCGCAGCTATTCCCTCATTCTCATAGAGGTTCATTAAAAATTTATTTACTCGAAATGTTGTGAATTCTTCCAACTTAGTTATTCCAGTAGATTTCAGAAATCGTTGAATTTTTCTATCATCTTCTGTATTTGATTTTTCATCTCTATCAGAATTTATAAGCCAATAATCTTTTAGGATGTCTTGAATATCTCTTTTACTTGACTCTTTAACTTTACTTTTTCCTTCACAAGATTTTTCAACAAGTTTCACTAATCTTATTTCGGCAATTTTTTGGTTATCAGTTTTTAGTGATTTTTGCAACATTCCATGTCCTTCTATTTTTTTTCTTACATGAAATCCACCATCCCTCCAATAAAGTCCACTCATCCAATTAGATTTACGAGAATACCTATATTTGTTATTTACCTTTTTTTTATTAACTTTAATCATTTAACACCCCCACATATAAAATTAGCTGCACAAAATTAATTAAAGATCGATATGTTTCGCACAAATACAACTCAAGCAGTTGCAATGTATAACGCAAAAACAAAGTGACCTTTGTGGTTAGTTGTCCATTAAGAATTTGCTTTCCAATGAAAGAACTCACTGGAAGACGATGTCTATTATAACACATACTCATTTTGCTCCTTTCAAAACACAATTCAAAAGCAGCTTGTTTTTTATGTCTGTTGTGCGAATTTTGTGCGAATCATATTTTCGGTACAAAATTCTTAGATAAAATAAAACAAGCATTCAGAAAAATGCTCGTTTTTTGAAGGGAATCGCCAATTAATTTGGTAGGCGGGGCGGGACTCGAACCCGCACGGTATAAATACCACAGGATTTTAAGTCCTGTGTGTCTGCCAATTCCACCACCCGCCCAAAGGTTTTAAACTTTGATATGTCAAATACTTAGGTAAATTTTGGAAAAGAAATCCTAATAAACCTTGTATCAAGCACTACTTTAATCGAGTGCTTTAATGTACGACTCAAGTACGTTAAAGGACAAGATTTTGTGGTCGAACCTTACAACGTCAAACCACGACTTAAGGGCCAGATTTTACATTGCATCCTTTCGCAATGCAACCGGCAAGCAAATGGCCAGAAAACTTAGTAAGTTGACAAAAGCACATCTAATTGTACTTCGAGTTCAGAAATGCTGACAGTATTTCACAGGCTTATCCATCTCTCACCTGAAAACACGCCTAAGATGGGCAATAAATCGCGAACGGGTATTATGACTTGTGATCTGATTGGGTATTTTTAATGTTCTGGAATATAACTACTCGATTCTGAAAGATTTGCAAGCTGTGTTATTGTTTGGTAGCCGATCTCCATGACTGAAACTGTGTCAGGGTCCAATCCTTACTCTTGGAGGAAAGTGGGATACTCAACATCAAAAAAATATTATAGAAATTAAACCGCCTACATCGACCAAATATTTTATGAACTTAAAGGTGAAATAAATTCGGCAAATGTCACTCCTCAAGGCTATATGAACCTTCAACTACCATATGGGAAAAAAGTGGTGCCCCTCATATATTACCCGGAAGTGAAGAAGCTTATATCCTTCAAGAATACAAACAATTGGATTCTAATAAAAATGTTACCGCCACAATTCATGTGAGTGTCCACGGAAAGACCATAAAGAATGTCCCCATGGTCACATGGCAATCTCATAGCAACATCTACAGGCAATATCGTGCCCGTCGTGGAACAGATTAAGTTTTCAAAATATAATGGTAATTTTCTATACGTTCTCAAAAATGACAGCACCACCGCTATTACCTTTGACAATGATCCACTTGAAATAAAATTTGAAGTACTTCAAAGTGGAGTCATAATTGACTCATTCAACGAATCACTAACAACACCAGAAAACATCTTATACAGCCAAGCCCTCTGCGACACCAACCTCACCGTAGCCCACAGCGTATTCACAAACATAAGTCTCCAATACGGTGACAACTTCAAACTTAAAATAACAATTGACCCCGAAAAAAAATACCAAACTAGCACACCTATCGATATCCCCCTTGTATTGCCATAAATAAGTTCAGCACCTAATGTCTTGATATGTGTTATAATATTAATGAAAGCAATGACAATTCCCATTCGGATAAAAATTATTAACAGCAGTCATTTTCATTGACAATAAGAAAAATATCACCATTTTGTCATAAATTACCAAAGAAGATATGTATGTAAATATTCTGTAAATATTGAAAGTATAATCAAAAAAAGTAGAAGATTTTAGACACATTTTAGTATGATATCTGCGTTTTAAGCAAAAAAACTATGAGGAGATGCAAGCCATGATACATGTGAAAAATCTCGTTAAGCGATTCGGTTCAATCCTTGCAGTAGATAATATCGCTTTTGAGGTCAACAAAGGAGAAGTCCTTGGTTTTCTTGGCCCCAACGGTGCCGGAAAATCCACCACTATGAAAATGATTACGTGTTATCTTCGTCCCGACAGTGGAACAGCGACAATAGGCGGTTATGACATCCTCAAAAACTCTGTGGATGTGCGCCGAATTATTGGCTATGTTCCTGAAAATGTCCCCGCCTATGAAGAAATGACCGTCTATTCTTTTTTGAAATTTGTTTGTGATGCCCGTGATATCAAAGGTGCTGATGCCACTAAAGCCATCAAACGTGTGATAGAACAGTGTTCCATCACAAATGTGGTGCATCAGATTATTGCCACACTTTCCAAAGGATACAAAAGACGCGTAGGTTTGGCCCAGGCTTTGATACACGATCCTGAAATTTTAATTTTGGACGAACCGACTGATGGTTTAGACCCCAACCAAAAGCATGATGTCAGGCAAATGATCAAAGTTATGGGAAAGAACAAATGTATTATTATCTCTACTCATATTCTCGAAGAAGTGGAAGCGGTATGTAGTCGAGCTATTATTATTGCCAAAGGCCGTGTTTTAGCTGATGGCACACCTGCTGAGCTTGCGGCTAAAGGTGATGGCAAACTTGACAAGTACTTTAGAGAAATAACTACCAGCAAAAAAACTCAGGAGGTGGCCAAATGACCGCTTTTAAAGCTATATACAAACGAGAGCTAAGGGCTTATTTTGACACCCTGTTAGCCTATGTTTTTATTGCAATTTTTATTTCTGTGAGCGCCTTTCTCACTTTCAAATCAGGTTTTTTAGAATCAGGAAATGCTAATTTAGCACCTTTTTTTGAATGGTTTCCCTACACCTTGGGCCTTTTGGCCCCCGCCATTGCGATGAATATGTGGGCGGAAGAACAGCGCAGTGGAACAATGGAATTATTGTTCACCTTACCTATAACAATCAATCAAGCGGTATTAGGTAAGTTTTTTGCTGGATGGACTTTTTTTATCATTGCCATTTTATTAACTAGCCCTATGGCTTTTTTTGTTTCATTTCTTGGCGAACCTGATTGGGGCCCCATCATTACGGGTTACATAGGAGCTATTTTGATTGCAGGTGGCACCCTAGCTATTAGTGGATTTTTTTCATCTACCACTAAAAACTCAGTAGTCAGTTTTATTTTGTCAGTTTTAGTCTGTTATCTATTTATATGGGCTGACGCTCCGGCGGTTATTAACTCGGTCAACTCACTGTTGCCAGACAGTTTCTTACAATTTATTGAAAATTTAAGTTTCAGAAAACACTACACCTCCATGCGAACGGGCGTACTTGAATTCAAAGACATATTTTTTATGTTGGCGATTACTATTGGATTTGTGTATTCAACAAATATTGTCCTTGAAATGAAAAAAGCTTAAGGAAGAAAGGATACGGATCATGAAAAATTCTACAACAAAAACTTGTCTGACAGTATTATCTGTTCTTATCACGATGCTTTGTGCTATTTTCATCGTCTCTGAAACCACCTCGCAATACGGTGGCATTGACTGTACAGATGACAACATCTACACCTTAAGCGAAGGCAGCGAAAATATCATTGGGAAAATTAATGAAGGTCTTACCTTTTCACTTTTTTATTCAAAATCAGCCGTCAATAAAAGAAATGAGGATTATTTCGCCAGATTCAACACCTACTACTCTTACGTCAAAGGTTTGTTAAAAAACTATGAACGTCTTGGTGACAACAAAATAATATTTAACGAATACGATCCTAAACCTTTTACAGATGCTGAAGAATTAGCTGACGATTATAACATCCAACGCCTCAATATCAGCGAAAAAGAAAGTTTTTATTTTGGCATTGCCGTAACCAGTGAATCAGGTAAACGTGAAACCATAGGCTTTCTCAACCCTGATGACCAGGCCTTACTGGAATACAAAGTATCTGAACTTATTGTCAACGCCACCAACCGTGAAAAAAACAAGTTAGGCGTTCTTTCTTCTTTGAATGTGATTGCAGAAGATATGGGCCCCTATATGAGACAAATGATGGCTAGGCAAGGGCGGCAAGCCCCACAATCATGGGCCGCGATAGAAGAAGTAAAAAAATACTATGATGTCAGTTCTATAGACAATACAACAGATAAAATTGAGGGGATTGATCTCCTGTTGATCATTCATCCCAAAGAACTTCCTGACAAAACTCTTTACGCGATTGATCAATATATTATGAGTGGAAAATCGGCCATTATTTTTGTTGATCCACTCTGTTACATAGGTGATCAAGCACCCCAAGACCCACAAAATCCTTATGCTGCGATGGGACACAAACGCGGGAGTAATATCAATAAATTGATAAAAAAATGGGGATTGATCCTTAAAGAAGGGGAATCATTCGCTGGAGATCTTAATCTTATTCTCGAACAACAACCCTTAATCGCACTACAAAAATATCAAAAAGTAGCTGGCTGTTTCAATGACAAAGAAATTGTTTCGAGTAATCTCAATGACATTGACACCTTTTTTCCTGGCGTGTTAGAAAAATCAGAAGTAACTGATGTGAATGTTGTTCCCCTCATCACCACCTCCGCTGAGGGAAATAGCTGGTCACCCAGCAATCCTTACGAACTTCAACAAATCAATCCAGAAACACTACGACGGCATTTTATTCCTGGAAGTGAAAAAGTATGGGTGGCTGCAAAAATTACCGGCAAACTCAGTTCTGCTTTTCCTGAAGGTTTTACAGACAATAGCATTGAAACAGATGAAACAAATCCTACCCCCCCCAAAAAAGGATTAACGCAAAGTGAAGTCAATAACACTGTCATTGTTGTCGCAGACGTTGACATACTGACAGATGGCCTTGGCTATGCTCAAACTATTTTTGGTAGATCTCCACGTAACAAAAATACTGCTTTTTTACTCAACTGCTTGCAGTTTATGTCAGGATCTACAGATCTTATTACAGTACGATCGAAAGGAAAATTTAATCGACCTTTCACTAAAATTGTTGAAGCTAAAAAAGAAGCTGAAAAAGATGTCAAAGATAAAGTTGACCAAATCAATTTGAAAATACAAAATTTTCAAGGCGAATTGAGTAAACTACAAAATTCTGCCAATGAAAATAACGTCAAGCTACTTCAGAATGAAGCTATTAAAAAGCGTAGAGAAGTAGAAATAAATATACGTCAGCAAAAGCGTGAGTTACGAAAAATTCAAGAAATTAGTGTTGCTGAAGAGGAAAAGTTGGGCGCTCAATTTAGAAACACCACCCAATTTTACATCCCAGGCATTCTGTTAGTGTTGGGCATCATACAAGCCTTCACACGATACAGCAAAAGACAATCCGACATTCAAAGGAGAAGTGAATAATGAATGATAAAAATTTCTATATTCATAGTATTATTGCCGTAGTAGCCATTGTTATTGCTGTTAGTATTGGCTCTATTAGTCCGCAAACCAACTTTAGTTTCAATAAAGGTAAGCCCTTACTCAATGACATTGACACCGATGCTATCAACAAAGTGATCATCAAAACGCCAACAAACGAAGATGTTCACTTACTACGTAATGGAAAAAAATTTACTATAGAAAACAAACATAATTATGAAGTCTCGGACACCCAATACAACGCTTTAATCAATAAAGTTTTGGACATCACCTGTGATAGAGAATTTGCAACTGACACAAGCAAACACAACACGTTAGGTGTGAGCATTGAAAGCGCCACAACATTAATCCGTTTTTTGGACAGTAGCGATAAAGAAATCTCTGTGATCATTATTGGAAACAAGGTAGAAAATGGTCAAGGCACCTATGTACGTCTTGGCAGTAACGAGCAAGTGTATGTGAGCAAAGATTCAATCTTTATCGACAACCAAGCCTTGGATTACGTTGACAAAAACATTATCTCTTTTGACAGTGCCGATGTTCTTAAAGTGTCTACATCAACTGATGGTCAATCCTACACCATCAACAAATCTAAAGAAGGCGCTCTAGAGTTGGTAAACCTTCCTAGTGGAAAATACCCCAAAGAAGATGAAATCAAAAAGGTATTTGAAGCCCTCAATTCTTTTGCTTTTATCGATTACCAACTTGCCTCTGACACTTTAGATCTTGTACATAATACAACTTACCATTTACATTTGAACTCTGGCCTCAGCTACCAAATAACTATCGCAAAAAAAGATGAGAAGTATTTTGCAAAAGTAGGCGCAGAGTATTCAGGAGAACAAGTCACCGTACAATCACTCAAGGGTGCTTCTGATGAAGAATTGAAGAAAAAAGATATCATGCTTCAAAACCGTGACAAAGCAGAAGAATTTAAAAGGCACGAAGGCTGGGTCTATGAAATCTCTAGCGATTTAGCCAAAAAACTCAGCACTCCCTTAAATGATTTACTTAATGATAAACCAGAAAAAATATCGGCATCTCACATCTTAATTTCCTACGAAGGATCCGAACGTAGTGAAGTTAAAGGCGTGACCAAAGAACAGGCCAAAGAAAAAGCTGAAAATGTATTATCACAAGTTCTAACAACCCCTGAAAACTTCGCTGAATTAGCCAAAGAACATTCAGACGGACCCAGTAAAGACAAGGGTGGTGATTTAGGTGAATTCAAATTTGAAGGGATGGCAGAAGCTTTTTCAAAGGCAGCATTTGATCTTAAAGTGAATGAAATTACCCAAAGCATCGTAGAAACTCCCTTTGGATTTCACATCATCAAACGCACAAAATAATAGACTTTTAAATCATCGTGACACCAAAGCCAAAATATTGGCTAAAAACGGTGTTCATGTAATCGGGGTCTAAAGATCCTGCAGATTCTCTGGCAGAATGCATAGCAAACTGAGGTGTGCCCACATCAATGCTGCGTATTCCCAAACGCGCTGAGGTCATTGGGCCAATTGTACTGCCACAGCCCAAATCTGAGCGATTGATAAAATTTTGACAAGGCACATTAACTGAATCACATAAATCTTGAAAGGCAACTAAAGTTCTTGCATCTGTAGCGTAACGGAAATTAGCATTACTTTTAATCACAGGGCCTTTATTGATTTCAGGAAAATGATTGGGATCATGGCTACTGGCATAATTGGGGTGTAAGGCATGAGCCATATCCGCTGAGATAAAAAATGAATTCGCAAGAGAGGTCAGGTACTCATCTCGTGAAGCATCAAAACTACTCGAAATTCGTTCCAACAACGATTCAAGAAAATTTGAATTCGCCCCCTGCAATGTTTGGCTTCCAATTTCTTCATTATCAAAAAAACTGATACCTTGAATTTTTCCTGGATCATTTTCCATGCCTTCTAGAAAACCTTGAAGTATAGAATAACACATCGCCTGATTATCCAAACGTGGCGCTGCTATAAATTCCCCTTGGCTTCCCCAAAATTGAGAGGGTTCTGTCACATGGGCAAACAATTCTACTGCTAAAATATCTTGTACATCCACACCCACTTGATTAGACAAAACTGTTAACAAACACTCTTCCTCCCCTATACCCACGATAGGTGTTAGTTCACTTTGTGGATTAAATTTTATTTTTTTATTGGCCTCTGGATTCAAATGAATCGCTAAATTAGGAATGCGAATCAGCGGGGTTTCGTGAGAAACAAGTAATGTGGAGCGCTCTCCTTCTTCCTGTTGCACTACCAATCGACCTGATACTGAAAGATCACGGTCTACCCAAGTATGCTGTAAAGCCCCCCCATACATCTCAACACCCAACTGACGATAACCATGTGCAGAATACTCGCCCTTGTTTTTTAGTCGCAGGCAAGGACTATCCGTATGAGCACCAGCTAGTAAAAAACCATGGGACACATGGGCTCCCTCAGGAACCATAAAGGCCGCAATGGATGATTCATTACGTTTAACATAAAAACACTCAGGAAGAGGTTTAGGCCAACTTTCATGCTCATTCAACTCCACAAAACCTTGAGTTTCGAGTTGTTTCTCAACCGTCGCCACACAATGAAAGGGAGAGGGAGAAGCATCAATAAAATCTAGTAATTGACTAGCCACTGGATATTTTGCATGAAAATCTGTCATTATTTTATTCTAGTGTTTTATTTTTAATTTTCATATCCCGCCAAAGCCAATAAGCCAATAAATAATCCAAGGGCACATGGGCTGTTTTGCCCTTAGCTCCTGGATATGATCTCATTTTTGTGGGTGACGACTTCCAAATGAATGAAGAAGTGGGTAGAAAATTAAGAGGTAAGGCACAGGTTGATTGATCTCTGTCAAATAATCTAGTTGATATATCAGTAATAGTGCTGTTGTCGACCTCAAAAATACGTCTTTCACGCGGATACACTTCTAGGCTGTAAAGTGCTTCCTTAACACGCTTTTCTACTTTACTTCTTTCAACGACACCCATCATTACCGAAACCCAAGTAAACAAAGCATTACGATCATATTGATGTCTTTTCCATAAAGGTCGCATACCTTTTTTAATCGAAAGAAGATGTCTCTCCCTTCTTACCCCTTTTCCATACTCTAATGTTATCTGAATCACTAGGGTTACTGTCTATGGGAACCATCGTTCTCGACAGCAAGCCTTTCACGCCAGAAATACGAGCCAAATGATTGAGGCCTCGAAGTGATTTTTCCATATCTTTTAATGCTTGACGATCCCCTGTCACGCGGTAATTAAGTGCACAAGTCACAACCCAAAGAGATGTCCAAGCCAAGGTGTCAGAATGTTTCGCAGGAAAGTTGTGGGCATAAGGCCAATCAACACGATAACTCAATAGGCCTTCATTGGTGACATAATATTTTTGAGTCAAACGGCTAAATTCATCAACTTTTTTTTCAAGAGGGACCAGATCTCCACGTTGAAGTGCCCTATCTTTACCAAGTTTTTCAATTTCTTCAGGCATGGGTTCAACTGCGCAAGCTGAAATAAAAGATATGACAGCAATTGCAACTAAAACTTTCACATTGACCACACAACTCCTTTTACATATATCCATGAGATTAACAATGAAATACGATTTTTTACTACGAAACTATCACATTTTAACATTATTTTACAAATCTTATATCCTTCAAATTGTATAATGTGGATACAAGGCAAATAAACAAATGAAACATCAATATATCACCCTACTCTCACTCACACTCATACTCTCTGGTGCTCTGTTTTTTACTTGGTACGCCTACCAAAACATACAATCTCAAGAAAAACAAAATATAGAAAATGTCAAAAGAACCGCAAAAAAATTAAGTCAATTATTTGAAGAGAATCTAAAACAATGGCAAGTAAGCGTCATGAAACAAAATTATGAAGATATCACTGTCAAAGAATCCTTAGCACGAGGAGATGTCGCCCTAGGTGATGGTAAATTACTGTGGCCTTATGGTGATTTTTTGAGTGAAAACGAGTTTTCAAATTATGTCAACGACCTTAATAAGGGTCGCCCCCAACTCAACAACAATCTAATAATCGAAACCTTTGAAACATCTCAATCCGCCGATCCATTACTGATTCGTTTATGGCTAGAACAACATCCCAAAGAATACCATAGTGTTAATGAAATTGAACAACTCATTACCTTAACCGAATTGGCACAATTAAATTCTCAAGAAAACAACATAAATTTTCTGAAACGTTGTTGGACATTTAAAGTCAAACAAACAGATGGTATAAAATCTGAATTTAATGACATATGGAGATCTGTTAACATTCCAAAAAAAAATTTCGAATTCAACGGCCCCAACACCGATTACATAGAATGGAAAGCCACCCATCAAGGAGAAGAAATCATCCACACACAAGTTTTTGAGAACGCACAGTATTATTGGAAAATTACGGACGCAGGAAAAAAACAAATTCGTCAACCTAGAGGTAGACAAGGTTTGTACATCTCATTATTTGTTTCTGCCTGTGTCCTTGTATATGGCTTATTTTTCTTTTTGAGAAGTAACGGGCAATTAAGTCGACAGGCTGAGCAACGAGAACAGATGGTAGCTGACATTTCACATGAATTACGTACTCCCGTTACCACTTTGCGGTTGTATTCAGAAATGTTACTTGACGGACGTGTCAAAAATGATAAAGACAAACAACGCTACCTCAAAAACATGGTACGAGAATCAAATCGACTTAGTCGTTTGATCAATAATGTCCTTGATTTTTCACGCATGAGTCGTGACAAATTAAATCTCAATATAATCAGTATATCTCTTGAGTTATTTGATGCCGATTTAAAAGAAACAATTGAAGGGTTAGATAAAGAAAAAAGGGTCACAATAAACTTAAATGATGAAGTGGATTTTATGGGCGATTTGGATGCCACCATGCAGGTGATCTATAACCTAATCAACAATGCCATCAAATACGCACCTGAAGGACCAATTGAAGTTAGTTCACATATAGACAAAGAATATCTAAAAATTAACGTACGTGATTACGGATCAGGAATACCAAAAGAACTGGAAATCAACCTTTTTGAGCCGTTCACACGGGGTAAAAACGTTCATAAAAGCCAAATTCAAGGAAGCGGGTTGGGTTTGAGCGTTTCGCGCTCATTAATGGAAACCATGGGAGGAACATTAACCTTTCAAAACTGTAAAAAAGGTGCTCAATTTTGCGCCTCATTCAAATTGGCAATTTAAACAAACGGGTATTTTACATCCCAAACAAGATAGGATAAAATAAAACTATGAAAAAAATATTAGTTGTTGAAGATGATGAAAGCATACGCCAGGGTCTAGTAGACTTATTAATATCAGAAAACTATAACGTAGACAGCGCCAATGATGGACATCAGGGAATGGAAAAAGCTATTGCAACCAACAATGACTTAGTATTGTTGGATGTTATGTTACCAGGTCCGGACGGGTATAGCATTCTTAAATCCATGCGTAAAAATAACATAAAAACACCTGTTATTCTACTTACTGCAAGAGGTCAAGAAGTGGACAAAGTATTAGGATTTAATTTCGGCGCAGACGATTATATGGTCAAACCTTTTAGTGGTCGAGAATTACTATTGCGCATCAAAGCAAGACTTAAAGACAGTCCTAAAGCAATCGCTCAAAAATACAGCTTTGACAATATTGTATTAGATATGGTTGCATCTAAACTGCTAATAGATGGCACCGAAATTGATGCAACGGCCATGGAAAAGGATTTACTTGAATTTTTCATCCTACATGAAGGAGAAGCTGTTAGTCGCGACTTACTTTTAAAGGAAGTATGGAAATTTGAACATAAAATCTCAACTCGAACTGTCGATGCTCATGTATTTTCATTAAGAAAAAAAATAGAAAGTGACCCCAAAAACCCCCTCTATATACAATCTGTTAGAAATGTCGGCTACCGTTTTCAAAAAACAGAACCCACAGGAAATTGATCAATCTCAATCTGAAAAATATCTATTATATATTGGCAGTCACCACTTGCCTACTTGTAGTGACCGTGACCAATCCCTGCAAACTACACGCTGACAGCTTGACCGAGGCACGTTTAGCCGAATTGAAAAATGAAAAAAATGCAATTGACAAATACATCAATGCCTATAGAGATAAAAGTTTGAGTCAATTCAGCAGAAGTTTGGCAAAAAAACAAGGTATTAAAATTTTAATACAAGGTCTTAGCAGCGAAAAAATAACACAAAAGATATTTGACAGCAAATGCAATTTACTTGACTACAACCATATAAAACCTGAAGTCAAAACAAATGACAATCAAGTTGAAGCTGATAGAAGAAAGATACTAGAAATTGTCAGTGGCTATGACGTAGTGAATTACCAAACCTTGAAATCAATCAAAAGATTCTATTCTGAAAAGCCAGATGAATTCGCACTTCTAACTGAACAATTATGGAATGAAGCTAGTACAGAAACTACTGATTCACAATTTCAATCCGGACTATTAGCCACATTGGTATTTTTTGAATGCAAAATTTATGAAATTGCAAGAAGCAGAGATTTTTTCCACACAATCACAGAAACTCATTTTCGAATTGCAGTAAGTCTCAGCCTAGATGCTGTTAAAAAATTATTCAAAAACATACTATCGAGCAATGTCAAAGAAAACCTGCAAAAATCTAGAGAAATAGTATCTTTCTGTTTCAACAAAAAAGTGAAGAGTGATACCTATTCCAATATTGATTATAAAAATGATGTTAAGACATACACCAGCATGGACAGTGAGTGGCTCGAAGAATATGAAGAATTTACAAATTTTTTAGTCAATGAAAATCCAGACGCCTATAAAAAATGGGCTAAACTTCCCGTTTTCAACAATTTAAGACAAATTGATTACAGTGATGACATAGTGTTTAACTGGCTATGTCTACACAAAAATGGCAATACCAACTGGGAAAATGAACTAACCAAGCACTTCACAACCAGCCATTTCGACGACTTTAAAAATTACAACTTTAACAATGAAAAAGATTTTGAGATTTATCAAAAATCCAGCACTAATGGGCCCTACAGCCAAAAAACATGTTTTTTAATGAGGAATTTTTTCTGGAATCGATTGGTGCTACCACAAAAAAATATATGGCAAAGTTTCACAAAAATAATAAAGGAGTTAAACCCACATCTTCAAATCTACTTGTTAAGGCCATTATTAATAAAACCTAACCAATTCCAAACAAATTTGTTGGAAAACAAAAACATCCAAAAAAAAATTATCGATGTATTTGAAAACGCACTTGAAACCATACCTTTGGATTTGCTACACGAAGTTTATGATTATGAAGAAATATCCACTGCAGACGGATCAAGTACTTATATAAACAAAACAATTTACGACGACTACTCTGATTTAATAGAATCTATTATTTCTTCAAACAATTTTCAAGAAAATGATTTAAAAAAACTTAAACTTAATTGGAGTTTAAAATCATTAGGCCAACACATAATAAGCGATGCCACCACTTATGAAGAAATACGAAAATTACCTGCTTATCAAAACAAAAAATTCATCTATGCCATAACTTCTAACGGCAAACCATTAAATCGTCAATGGATCTCTTTGGTCGATGAACTCTATGTTAAAAAAAAAATAGCATCACGTGACATAAAAATAACTCTTTCAAACAATGAAATTGAATACAGCAATACAAAAAAAATGTTTCAAGCGTTGATGAGCACTTCATTCTTCCCTTACATACTAAAAAAAGATCTTGAATTGAAGTCTCATTTCATCGAAATTATTGACACCATGATTACTGGAAGTTACAGCTACAAACCCGAACTTCTCAACAATGTAATTGATTTTATAATCGGAAATAAATTTTCAGTTGAAGACAGTGGCGACCCTATATACACCATACTTCAGCTAACCCTCAACTCCCCATATGCCATTGAGAAAAAAAAGTTTTGGAATCTTTATACCCACATAAAGACAAAGGAAAAACACTCTTTATTACTAAAACATATTTCAAGTAGTGATGTATCCATAGAATACATTCCACTTAACTATTTAAGTCATGTGTATGGCAACATTAACTTCCCCTTAGAAATACAGATGTGTACTGCTAATTATTATGGATTTAACAACACAATAGATCAGCAGAATATTTTTAATTTCATAATGTCAAAATCAAAAATATACAAATCGGATAACAACATTAAAGATTTTAAAAAATGCTACGAATATCTTGAAGTGATTCAACAATTTGATACTAATCAAAAAATTAAATTAATTGTTAACCCTGACATTGATATTGAATTCAAAAAATCAGCTATTAACAGTTTACCTGGAAAGCTGGATAACAAACAGCATTCGTCCATCAAACAATATTTCACCACCATCGAAAATAACAATGTTTTACTCAAAACACTATTAAACTGGGTTAAAAATTCGAATAAAGAAAGAAAATATGCCGACCTGATTGCCGACAATTTTCTTGAGGAAAACATCGACATTGAAATACGAGCTCTAGCCAAAGAAGCCATTGAAGAAATTATCAGAAATGAAAATTCAATATTCGATAAAGAAGAATATAAAGCTAAAATTAAAAAACTAGATGACAAACTAAAGAAACGTAACCATAAAGAATAAACTAGTTAACCGGCATTCCCTTTAATGCCCTATCTATAAGAACCCTAATTTCATCGACATTAAAAGGTTTGGTGAAATACCCAACTGCACCTTTAACAATACAATCTCTTGCATCAAACCTGTCTTGATACGCTGTCATTAAAATGACGGGCAAAATTGGAAATTTTTTGCGAATATTTTCACACAGTTCCAATCCATCCATACGTGGCATTAACACATCAGCCACAATAAGGTCAACATGGTGTTTTGACAGCAATTCCAAGGCTTCAACACCGTCTTGCGCCATCAGAACCTTTGTGACTTTGGATTCAATGCGAGAAGTTACGATTTTTTTGGCCAAACCACATAAATCTTTTTCATCATCAACCCATAACACCACTTTTTCATCTGTATTAGAAATTGGGAAACGTAAATAGGGCCTGCTGACAAAGCTTCAAACACAAATCACTAAAGGATTTAGGTGTAAAATCAGATAGATTAGGTGCACGAGGAAAGCTTAAAACGGCAGAAAACCCTTGCACCAGGAGTCAAAGATG
>Ga0316192_10001548_pt1 | contig 16905 bp, 17 predicted proteins | sample MerIslwburrow_MG_FD_204931 | JGI IMG/M metagenome (GOLD analysis project Ga0316192, IMG submission 204931) | Coastal sediment microbial communities from Maine, United States - Merrow Island worm burrow | ecosystem: Environmental > Aquatic > Marine > Coastal > Sediment | place: USA: Maine...
GCGAAGATCAACGAAGCTGAAGGTGAGAAGCAACGTGTTGTCAAAGAATCAGAGGCGGCCAAAATCCAGCAGATCAATGAGGCGCAGGGCGAGGCGGAAGCAATTCTGGCCGTCGCAACGGCAACGGCCGAGGGCCTGCGCAAGGTTGCCAATGCAGTTGTCGATCAGGGTGGCCCGGAGGCTATGCAGCTCAGAATCGCCGAGCAATATATTGGTGAGTTCGGAAACCTCGCGAAAGCCGGCAACACGTTTGTTGTGCCGGCCAATCTCGGTGATCTGACATCGATGATGGCGCTTGCCACGGACATTGTGAAAGGCAAGCAGGGCGGCGGCGCCACTACCACCTGATCAGTTCAACAACGTCGGTCAGGCCTTGCGCCTGACCGACACGACGTTCGGAATCTGCTCGAGTTTCGAGATCACGGTACTCAGCGTCGGCAAATCCTTAATCTCAATACTGATTTCCATCACGACCTGCATGGATTCCTTGTCCGTGTGGCTCTTGAGGTCCACGACATTAGCGTGATCGTCAGCAAGCACCGACGTGATATCACGGATGAGCCCAGAACGATCGTACGCATGTACGCTCAGGTCGACCGGATAGCTGCCTTCGTCCGATTCACCCCAACTGATTTCGACAATGCGTTCCGGGCTGCGTTTATTCAGCCCGAGAAAATTGCCGCAGTCCTGGCGGTGAATGCTGACTCCGCGTCCTTGCGTGATGTAACCGACGATTGGCTCGGGCGGAACAGGCCGGCAACAGCGCGCGAAGTTGCACATCAGGCCGCCAACACCGGTGACGGCGACGGAGTCCGGTTTGTTGTCCTGGCGTCGTGGACGTTTGGTGCGAATTTTCTCGGGAAGCTCAGTTCCCCGGATGTGCTGCAGCGCCGTAGCAATTGCAGCCGAGGTAAGGTCGCCAGCACCCAGGGCAACGGCCAGTGCATCGGTGTCCTTGTGCTTCAACTGTTTGGCGATCGCATCGGTCGCGATGTCCCTGACGTTGAGCCTGGCTAGCTCCCTGTCGAGAATGTCGCGGCCCTGACGCATGTGCTGATCGCGATCCTGGTGCCGGAACCAGTTCCGGACCTTCGCTCGTGCTCCTGCTCCCGCAAGGTAGCCCAGCTTGGGGCTGAGCCAATCGCGACTGGGCTGTGACTGGCTCCCCGTAATGATCTCGATCTGGTCGCCATTCTGGACGTTGTAGGTGAGCGGCACGATGCGCCCGTTGGCCTTGGCGCCACGGCAGCGATGCCCCACCTGTGTGTGTACGTGGTAGGCAAAATCGAGCGGCGTGGCGTTAGCTGGCAGTTCGACGACGTCGCCCTTTGGGCTAACAGCGTAAACGCGGTCCTCGAAGAAGTCGTCGCGGATCTGGTCCAGAAGGTCTTCATCTCTGTCAGTCGGCTCGAGCAACTGCCGGAGGAAACGTATCTTCTGATCGAAGGCGGCCGGCGCGCCGCCTTCCTTGTAGCGCCAATGCGCCGCGACACCGAGCTCTGCGTGGCGGTGCATATCGTGAGTGCGGATCTGGATTTCGACTGTCTTCCCGCGCGGACCCACGACGGCGGTGTGCAGTGACTGGTAGTCGTTATCCTTGGGGTTGGCGATGTAGTCGTCGAACTCGCCCGGGATGTAGGACCAGAGGTTGTGGACGATTCCCAGCGCTGCATAGCAGTCGCCGACTGTGTCAACGAGCAGCCTGACGGCACGGATGTCATACAGCGACTCGATGCCCCGGTCCTTGCGCTGCATTTTTCGATAAATGCTGTAGATGTGCTTGGGACGTCCTGAAATCTCGGCTTTGATACGCTCGGCAGCCAGTTCCTTGTGCAAAATTCTCTGGAATTTCTCGATAAAGCTGACGCGCTCGCTGCGCCTTTCCTTTAGCGTCCGAGCTATTTCCGCATAGGTTTCGGGTTCGGCATACCGGAAAGCGAGATCCTCGAGTTCCCACTTGAGTTGCCATACACCCAGGCGATTGGCGAGCGGGGCATAGATTTCTCTCGTCTCTAGCGCCAGCGCCACTTGCAGTTCGCGCGCGGCATCTTTGGCCTGACGCAGGCGATACAGTTGATCGGCGATGCGTACGAGCACCAGGCGCACATCGGAAACAACTGCAAGCAGCATCTTGCGCAAGGCTTCGGACTGCTGCACTGCGAGAGCTTCGCCAGGCTGCCAGTGCGTCGGCAACGAGAACTCGTCCAGTTGCTTCAATCCGAGAAATAATCGAGAAATATCGCTTAATTCTTTGTTTTCTAATGCTTTTAAATCAAAAAATCCATCGCGAAACGGAGGGTAGGCATGCACTGCGGCGACGATCGACGGAGGCAGGCCCAGCGGCTCTACGATCGTGGCAACGGCGCGTCCTTCAGCGATGCACGCCGCCAGGCGCTCATCTTCAGGCAAGCTGTCGAGGAACTCGCGTACGGCGAGGATAACGCCGACGTGCTCAGTATTTTCAGCGTTCGTGGCTGACATGGGGAAAGATTCTTCTTAAGTGCCGTTCGCGGAAATACCCGTTATCATACGCGCAGTTTCGGCGGGCCATCCCGGCCGAGATCTACACTTGGGCATATTACAAGCAGGACACCATGGCAGGACATAGTAAATGGGCGAATATTCAGCACCGCAAGGGCGCCCAGGATAAAAAGCGCGGCAAGCTTTTTACCAAGTTGATTCGTGAGATAACCGTTGCTGCCAAGATGGGCGGCGGCGACCTGGATGCGAATCCGCGGCTGCGGCTGGCAATCGACAAGGCCAAGGCCCAGTCGATGCCCAAAGACAACATCGAGCGGGCGGTGAAACGTGGCGCCGGCGAGACGGACGGTGCGGACTACCAGGAGATCCGCTACGAGGGCTACGGCCCGGGCGGCACGGCCGTGATGGTTGATTGCCTGACGGACAATCGTAACCGCACGGTTGCCGAAGTTCGCCATGCTTTCAGCAAGTACGGCGGTAACCTGGGTGCAGACGGTTCGGTAAGTTATCTGTTCGACAAGGTCGGGCAGCTGCTGTTTCCCGCAGACCTGGACGAGGAAGTTGTCATGGAGGCCGCGATCGAGGCCGGGGCCGAAGACGTGATCGTAGATGATGGCGGATCCATCGAAGTGCTGACCGCGGCCGAGGAGTTTGAACAGGTTCGCGATGGCATTCGGGAGCACGGTATCGAGCCGGAATCGGCTGAGGTAACAATGCGCGCCGCAACGAGTGCGGAACTTGGCCCCAAGGAGGCCTCGTCGATGATCAAGATGCTCGAAGTGCTCGAGGACCTGGACGATGTCCAGGAAGTCTATTCAAACGCCGACATCAGCGAAGATGTTCTGGCGGATCTCTGAGGCAGCCTTTGAGCGACAAGCGACGCATACTCGGCATTGATCCAGGTTCACGCCTGACCGGGTTCGGCGTCCTCGATTTTCAGGGCGACACGCCTTCCTACGTCACGAGCGGCACGGTCAAGAGTATCGACGGCGCGTTTGCCGACCGTCTGCGTCAGATTTTCGAGTCTATTGGTGGCATCGTCGAGGAATTCCGGCCAGATATCGTGGCAATTGAAAGTGTCTTCATGCATAAGAACGCAGGCAGCGCCCTGAAACTCGGGCATGCGCGCTCTGCGGCCATCTGCGCCACTTTTGGGCACGAACTGGAAGTCTTTGAGTACGCGCCGCGCGAGATCAAGCAGGCAGTGGTCGGCACCGGCGCGGCCACGAAAGAGCAGGTGCAGCACATGGTTGTATCTATCCTGCAACTGGACGGCACGCCGGCTCCCGATGCAGCCGACGCGCTCGCTGCGGCCCTGTGCCACGGCAACCAGCGCCGCGTCCACGCGCAGCTTGGCACAGGTAACCGGATCGCGGGATTACGATGATTGGCTCCTTACGCGGCTGCCTCACTGCCAAACTGGCGCCTCAAATCGTCCTTGAGTGCGGTGGCGTCGGCTATGAAGTCGAAACACCGATGTCGACATTCCTGGACTTGCCTGCGGTCGGCTCCGAGTTGTTCCTGCACATCCACATGCTTGTGCGCGAAGACGCCCAGATCCTGTATGGCTTCGCGAGCGACGAAGAGCGTTCCCTGTTTCGTACGTTGCTCAAGGTGAATCGCGTGGGAGCCAAGATGGCGCTGGGAGTCCTGTCGGCCATGTCAGTGAGCGATTTTCGGCGTTGCGTGGAATACGAAGATGCGTCGACGCTGTCCAGGGTACCTGGCATCGGCAAGAAGACCGCCGAGCGGCTCATCATGGAGATGCGTGACAAGGTTGAAAATGTCGGTGCGCCGTCGTTGCCAGGTGGCAAGGTCACCGTGGAGGCGAGTGCGCGTTCGGAGGCCTTCGACGCACTTGTGTCGCTGGGCTACAAGGCAAATGAAGTGAACAAGTTGCTCGGCACACTGGATATTGAAGATCAGTCAGCCGAGGACATTATTCGGCAAGCACTGAAACAGGCGGCGACGTAGTGGCGAGCATAGAACACGACCGGCTTTCCAGCGCGGAGCCGGCGACCGAGGACAAGGCGTTTGATCGAGCGATCCGCCCAAAGAAGCTGGCGGACTATCATGGCCAGCCGAGCGTCAGCCAGCAGATGGGCGTGTTTATCGAGGCTGCGAGGCGTCGTGACGAGGCGCTCGACCATCTTCTGATATTTGGCCCGCCAGGACTCGGCAAGACCACGCTCGCTCATATAGTCGCGAACGAAATGGGTGTAAACCTGCGGCAGACATCCGGCCCGGTACTCGAGCGACCCGGTGATCTCGCGGCAATTCTGACAAACCTCGAACCCAACGACGTTTTGTTTGTCGATGAGATTCATCGTCTGAGCCCGGTCGTCGAGGAAGTGCTATATCCGGCCCTGGAAGATTTTCAGCTCGATATCATGATCGGCGAGGGGCCGGCTGCACGCTCGATCAAGCTGGATCTGCAGCCGTTCACGCTTGTCGGTGCAACGACACGCGCCGGTCTGCTGACGTCACCATTGCGTGATCGTTTCGGTATTGTGCAACGACTTGAGTTCTATTCGGCTGCGGACCTGGAAGGTATCACGCGACGTTCTGCCGGGATCCTGAATCTACCTATAGACGACGAGGGCGCGACAGCAATTGCGACGCGTTCGCGTGGCACGCCACGGATCGCGAACCGCTTGCTGCGGCGTGTACGGGATTTTGCCGAGGTAGAGGGCGATGGCGTCGTAACCGGTGCTGTTGCAGCGAATGCCATGGATGTACTGCAGGTAGACCCGCATGGTTTTGACGCAATGGACCGGCGATTGCTCAGGACCATCATTGAAAAGTTCGATGGTGGACCGGTGGGAATCGAGAGTCTCGCAGCTGCCATCGGCGAGGAGCGTGGCACGATTGAAGACGTCGTGGAACCTTATTTGATCCAGCAGGGCTTCATGATGCGCACAGCACGCGGGCGCGTGGCGACGAAGAATGCATACCTGCATTTTGGCCTGACACCAGCGCCGCGTTCGGGGACTGGGGAGTTACCGTTCAACAATGACTGAAGCCAAACCCTTCGAGCTGCCTGTCCGCGTTTACTACGAAGATACGGATGCGCAGGGCGTCGTTTACTACGCCAATTATTTTCGCTTCATGGAACGTGCCCGCACGGAGTGGTTGCGCTCGCTTGGAGTAGACATGGCCAGATTGCAGGAAGAGGAGCGTCGTATCTTCGTCGTTGCAGAAGTACAGACGAAATTCCACGCACCGGCGCGGCTGTCCGACGATCTGGTGGTGACAGCGAGCCTCGCCGGATTAACCCGTGTTTCGTTCGATATCGAACAAAGAATTTATCGTAATAACACTGACGGCGATTTGCTGATCAGCGGCATCGTTAAAGCGGCATATCTCGACGCTGACTCGATGCGGCCGAAGCGTGTACCGTCTTCAATATTTGGGGAAAACCAATCATGACTGCAGATATGTCCGTTCTCGGGCTGTTGTTTGAAGCCAGTCTGCCTGTGCAGATCGTTATGCTGCTGCTTATCGGCGCATCGGTCGTCTCGTGGAGCATCATCTTCACGAAACGGCGACTGATTCGGCGCACCAAGGACGCGTCGGATGAATTCGAAGCGGCTTTCTGGTCAGGCGGAGACCTGAACACCTTGTATCAGAGCGCGGCGCGCACCAAGGGCGGCAGCATTGGCATGTCGAGCATCTTCGAGTCCGGTTTTCGGGAATTCAATCGCGCGATACAGGCCGGCGGTGAAAGCCCGAACAAGATCATCGAAGAATGTCGTCGCGCAATGCGGGTCGCACAAATGCGCGAAGTCGACCGCCTCGAACAGAACCTCGCAACCCTCGCGACAATTGGGTCCACGAGTCCGTATGTCGGCCTGTTCGGTACGGTCTGGGGAATCATGACGGCGTTCATGCAGATCGGCAGCCAACAGACCGCAACCCTCGCTGTCGTGGCACCTCCGATCGCCGAAGCGCTCATCGCCACGGCGATGGGACTGTTCGCTGCAATCCCGGCGGTCATCGCCTATAACCGTTATGCCGACAAGACGGTGCGGCTCGAGTACCGTTACGATGGATTCACGGAAGAATTCTCGAGCATCCTGCATCGGCACGCACGCGCCAAGCAGGGAGTCTGACATGCCGACTCCGCTCAAAAAGCGCAAGCTTATGGCCGAGATCAACGTCGTGCCGTACATCGATGTCATGCTGGTGCTGCTCGTGATCTTCATGGTGACAGCGCCGTTGCTGACCCAGGGAATCGAAGTCGAACTGCCGAAGGCTAATGCTGAGCCGATCGAATCCGTTCCGGATCACGATCCGCTGGTACTGAGTGTCGATACCGAGGGTAACCTCTACCTCAATGCAGGTGACAACAAGGAACAGCCTCAGTCGGGTCAGGAGATCGCGCGTCGTGTCGGCATCATTCTTGGCGAAAAGCCGAAGACGCCGGTATTCGTTAAGGCTGATCGCGCCGTGGCTTACGGTAGCGTCGTTGGTGCGATGGTCGTGCTGCAACAGGCGGGCGCCGGCAGTATCGGCTTTATAACCGATCCTCTGGATACCTATCCAATTCCGGAGTAGGCAGCCGCGTGACTCGCGACAGCAAAAACATTGTTCCGGTCAGCATGGCCCTGCTGCTGCACGTCGTCATCTTTTCGTCGATGATCGTCGCGTTCGACTATGCGCGCCCGACGCCATTCACGCCGCTTGCGGTGCAGGCGACGCTCGTGCCCGAAATGCCCGAGCAGGAATCACCGCCCCCGGTGGTTGAGCCGGAACCGGAGCCTGAGCCCGTCATCGAAGAGCCTGAGCCCGAACCCGAACCCGAACCCGATAACAGTGAGGAGCTCCGCAAGCAGGCCGAGGAGGAAAAGCGCCGCCAGGACGCCTTCCTCGAGCAGCAGCGTCTCGACGAACTGAAAAAGAAAGAAGCAGCGGACAAAAAGCGCAAGGAACGCGAAGAAGCTGAGCGCAAGAAGCGCGAGGAAGAAGAGAAGGAACGCCAACGCGTGGCAGCCGAGCGCAAGCGCCAGGAAGACATCCAGCGGCAGCGTGAGGAGAATGAGCGCCTGAGGCGCGAACTCGAAGCTGATCAACGACAGGCCGAACTGGACGCCGAGGAACGTCGCTTCGCCGCCCGGAATTCGGCCGAAATGGCGGCCTACCAGTTCGCCATAGCTCAAAAAGTACGCCGCAACTGGGCGGTACCGGCCAGTGCAGGCCCGGAAACGAAGTGCAGTGTACGCGTGACGCAACTACCGGGCGGCGAAGTGGTCGGAGTGGACATTATCAGTTGTAATGGCGACGCTGCCGTACTGCGATCGGTCGAGGCTGCGATTCGACGCTCCTCACCATTGCCTAAACCGGTGGATCCGGACCTGTTTGATCGCAATTTAACGTTAAACTTAACGCTTGAAAGAGAAGACTGAGGATATTGTGCTGAGCAAACTACGATACATCGCATTGATGGGGCTGTTCGCAGCGACCGTTTCGCAAGCGGATCTCGTGATTGACGTACAGGGTGTCGCACAGCCGACGCCCGTGGCTATCGTGCCATTCGGCTGGGAGGGTACTGCGCCCGACATGCCGCTCGACGTCTCCACGGTCATCATTGATGACCTCAAGCGTTCGGGTCGCTTCGACCCGGTCAGCGAAGACAAGATGCTGCAGAAGCCGACCGACGGCGCAGATGTCGATTTCCAGGACTGGAGCTTCGTGGGTGTTGAAGCCGTCGTGGTCGGCAAGGTCGTGCAGACCGGCGACGATGCGTACACCCTGCAATTCCAGCTATTCGATGTATTCGGTCGTCGGCAGCTGGTCGGATTCAGGATGCCAAGCATCACTCGAGCGACGATGCGCGGCGCGGCGCACCGCGCGGCGGACATGATTTACGAGAAGCTAACGGGCATCAAGGGCGTATTCGGGACCAAGGTTGCGTACGTCACGGCCAAGCAACAGGGCGATGGACGTCTTTATTCCCTGATCGTGTCCGATCAGGACGGATTCAACGAACATACGATCATGGAAAGCAACGATCCGATCATGTCGCCTGCCTGGTCGCCCGACAGCCGTCAACTCGCGTACGTGTCATTTGAGGGCAGCAAAGCCTCGATCTTCGTGCAGACCCTGCGCACCGGTAACCGGTTCAGCGTTTCGTCGAAGCCCGGCATCAATGGTGCACCGTCGTTCTCGCCGGACGGACGCAAGCTTGTCATCACGCTGGGCGGCGTAGATGGCAACCCCGATATTCATGTGCTGGACATTAACTCTCGCCGCACGACGCGCTTGACGACGCACAGGGCCATCGATACCGAGGGCACCTGGTCGCCGGATGGGCGATACATCTACTTCACGTCTGACCGTAGCGGTGGGCCTCAGATCTACCGGGTCAGTGCGACGGGTGGAACACCCGAGCGCGTAACCTTCGAGGGGAGTTATAATGCGCGACCGCGCCTGTCCCCGGACGGATCGCGGCTTGCCATGGTGCACAACGACCGCGGCAACTACCGCATTGCGGTCATGAACCTCGAGCGCAAGGATCTGCTGGTGCTGTCGACGGGTCGCCAGGACGAAAGTCCGAGCTTCGCGCCAAACAGCGACATCCTGATCTACGCGACGCGGCAGGGCCGGAACGGCGTGCTTGAAACGGTGTCAGCCGATGGGCTGATCCGCCAGAAAATGGCATCGAGGGCAGGGGGAGACGTCCGCGAGCCAGTCTGGTCGCCGTTCCCAAGGTTTTAACTGATTTTTTCGCTTGGAAGACACACAAAGGGCTAAATGATGTCTTATTTCAAACTATTCGCTCTCGCAGCGATCTCGTTCTTACTGGCGGGTTGCCCGCAGAACACGATTCCCGATCCCGATCCGACGGACACGACGTACGGCGGCGACACGGGCGCTTCAACCGATGGCATGGATGATGGTGATCTGTATGGTGGCGAGAGCTTCGGCGACGATCCGTCGGCAGGGGAACTCGGAATGATCATCTACTTCGACTTCGACTCGTCTGAGGTTCGCGCGCAGGACCAGGACCTGGTAGCTCGCCACGCGATGCAGCTGGGCAACAACCCCGGCATACGTGTGCGCCTGGAAGGGCATGCCGATGAACGCGGCTCGCGTGAGTACAACATTGGTCTCGGCGAGCGCCGCGCGCAGGCTGTGCGCCAGATGCTGATGATCCAGGGTGTTTCAGTCGACCAGATATCGACCGTGAGCTTTGGCGAAGAACGACCGGTCTCGTTCGGAAGTTCCGAAGACGACTACGCGCAGAATCGCCGCGTCGAGTTCACGTACCCTAACTAGGCAATGGATACGGGCATGAAGACACCGCTATTGCTGCTGGCCGCTGCGTTTGTGCTTAGTGGTTGCGAACTGCTGCAACCGCCTGGCGAAGACCCGGTTCTCGTCAAGCTGAACGAGCTTGAAGGGCGCATGGAAGCGATTGAGCGGATTGTGCAGAACCAGAGCCTGGTAAACCTGACGCAGCAGGTAAGCTCGATGGAGCGTCGCGACGACGAGATTCAGGGCCGTATCGAGGAGCTAGAACACAACTCCGAGACTACGGCGGACAGGCAGCGACAGCTTTACGCGGATGTCGACGCGCGGATCCAGGAACTCGAGATTGCGATGCGGGCCAGTACCTCGCCCGGTGTCATGGAAGGTGGCACGTTGTCACCGGGCCAGCTGCCCGTGCCAGGTGGTTCGGACCGCGACAATTACCAGGCGGCGTTCGAGTTACTTAAAGAGCAGCGCTACGAGCCCGCGGCCATGGCGTTCGAGCAGTTCCTGGTGACGTATCCCGACAGCGAACTCGCGGACAATGCCCAGTACTGGCTGGCGGAGTCGCACTATGTGACTCAGATGTTCAACGAGGCATTGGCCGAGTTCGGAGTTGTTGTTACGAAATTCCCCAGTTCACGAAAAGTACCCGATGCCCTGCTCAAGATGGGCTACTGCAACTACGAGCTCAAACAATGGGATGCGGCGCGTACCTCATTGCAGCGTGTGCTGGCTAACTTTCCGGAGACAACCGCTGCCAGGCTGGCCACACAGCGGCTCCAGCGCATGGATGAAGAAGGGGTCTAGGCGTTGACGGATGATATATATCCGGTATGATGCCGCCGGCGTTCCAGCGGCGTCCCCGCCGCTAATCCATCTCGGGGGTATAGCTCAGTTGGTAGAGCATCGGCCTTTTAAGCCGCTGGTCCCAGGTTCGAGTCCTGGTGCCCCCACCACTTCTTCGCGTTACGCCTTCTGAGCGCTGCCATTTCGGCGTCAGGATACGGCTGTCCAACAGGTTTCAGATAAAACAGCAGACGCGGCAACAAAGTGCCGTTATCATGCACGCTTTTGCGCACGGGTCATTCGAAAAAGTGGCGGAAAATCGCTGGAAAATTCAAAAGTTTGGCGGCAGCAGCCTTGCTGACGCGGAGTGTTTTCGTCGGGTAGCAGGTATCGTCCTGAATATGCCCGACACGCGTCTTGGTGTGGTCGTTTCGGCCATGGGCGGCATGACGGATGCGCTCCTTCACCTGGCTGTATTGGCCGAACGGGATGACGACGCGTTCAATGCCGAACTCGACGCCATCGGCGAGCGCTACGCGACGACGGCCCGTGAGCTGTTGAATGGCAATGGGCTGGTCTCCGTGCTCGATGCCTGGAGCACGGACGCTGCAGATATCAAAGACGTCCTGAAGGCCGTCGCGCTCGTCAAGTCTGCGCCACAGCGCAATCGTGACGTCGTTGCCGGTTACGGCGAGATCTGGTCTGCGCGTTTGCTGGCAGCCTTGCTGGCAAAGGAATCACCGCAACGGGGCGGTACCTGGGTAGACGCCAGGCAGGTCCTCATTGTGCACGAGACCGAGCTCGGTCCGACGGTTCTCTGGGATGAGTCACAAGCCAGGTTCGACAGTGTCGTGCCAGCCGATTTCGAGGGCGTTGCGGTCATCACCGGTTTCATCGCTTCGGACCAGGAAGGCCTGCAGACGACACTCGGCCGCAACGGCAGCGACTACTCAGCGGCGATTTTCGCAGCGCTGAGCAAGGCCGCCGAACTGTGTATCTGGACCGATGTGGATGGCGTCATGAGCGCCGACCCGAATCGTGTGCCAGATGCCCAGGTTATCGACGATCTGACCTACAACGAAGCCATGGAGCTCTCGTATTTCGGCACTCAAGTCATTCATCCGCAGACCATGGGGCCGGTCATCGATAGCGGTATACCGGTCCTGATTCGTAACAGCCACAACCCGTCCCACCCGGGCACCCGCATTGGCCCAAGAGCCGTGCAGGACGACAATATCAAGGGCATAACAGCGATCGGCGGCATGGCGCTCGTTAACCTCGAGGGCGCCGGGATGATAGGTGTTCCCGGCACGGCGGATCGACTGTTTGGTTCGCTCAAGGAAGCGGGTGTTTCCGTCACGCTGATTTCGCAGGCGAGCTCCGAGCACTCGATCTGTATTGCAGTTCCCGAAGCCTTTGCGGATCGCGCACACCAGGTCATCTCGGCGGCGTTTGCCGAGGAGCTCGAGAGTGGGCAAATTCAGGCTGTCGATGTAACCAACGGCCAGAGCATTGTTGCGGTGGTCGGTGACGGCATGGCCGGCACGCCGGGCATCGCAGCTAACTTCTTCGGTGCCTTGGGTCGCGCCGGTATTAACATCAGGGCGATCGCACAGGGCTCATCGGAGCGCAATATTTCTGCAGTCGTGGCGTCCGAGGATGTGACCAAAGCGCTGCGTGCGGCGCATTCAGGCTTCTACCTGTCGCACAAGACGATCTCTGTTGGCCTCATCGGTCCGGGTACTGTCGGGGCGACGTTGCTGGAGCAGATTCAGAAACAAAGCGACAAGCTCGCGGAGAAGTTCAACCTCGACCTGCGGATCCGTGCGATTGCGCGTTCACAGAAGATGTTGCTGGGCGACCGAAGCATTGAGATTCCGAACTGGCAGGACGAATTCGACGCAGATGCAGTTGCTACCGACCTCGAGGCATTCGAAGAGCACGTGAATCCGGACCACTTGCCGCACGCGGTCATCATCGACTGCACGGCCAGCGAGTACATTGCGTCAAAGTACGCAGGGTGGCTTTCACGTGGCATACATATCATCACGCCGAACAAGAAGGCATTCAGTAGCGCGTACGAAAAGTACGCGGCGCTGCAGGTCGCGGCCGACAAGGGTAGTTCGCATTACTTCTACGAAACTACGGTCGGTGCCGCATTGCCGGTGATCAGCACTTTGTGCGACCTCATTCATACGGGCGATGAGGTTCGCTCCGTGCGTGGCATTTTCTCAGGCACGCTCGCGTACCTCTTCAATGTCTACGACGGTACGGTTCCGTTCTCCGCGATTGTTCGCGAGGCGAAAGAAAATGGTTACACGGAGCCGGACCCGCGTGATGACTTGTCCGGCATGGACGTCGCGCGCAAGCTGACGATCCTTGCCCGAGAGATAGGCAAGAACATCGAGATCGGCGACTTTCCCGTGCAGAGTCTTGTGCCGGACGCGCTGCAGGATTGTTCGATCGAGGAGTTCCTCGAGAAGCTCCCCGAATACGACGATGCGATCGACGCGATGTACAGGAAGGCTGCCGCTGAGAACCGGCAGTTGCGGTACGTGGCGACGCTGGATGCGGATGGCAATGCGTCAGTCGGTCTCGACGCGGTTGATGAGGACCATCCGTTCAGCAACATCAACCTTACTGACAACATCGTCCAGTTCGAAACCGAACGATACTCTGCGAATCCTCTCGTCATCCAGGGGCCGGGCGCGGGTCCGGCCGTTACTGCGGCGGGAGTCTTTTCCGATCTGATACGTCTTGCCAATTATCTCAGTAAGGGCGAAGGCTATGTCTGAGTGGGTAACCGCATTTGCTCCGGCTTCGATCGGCAACGTTGCTGTCGGTTTCGACATGCTCGGTCTTGCACTCGAGGGCGCCGGCGATCGTGTCCAGGCGCGCAGAACTGACGGCGACCGAGTTACGATTGCCGAGGTGCGCGGTCTCGACGGCGAAATACACCCGTATCTTTCTGCTGATGAGAAATTAAACACGGCGTCGATCGCCGCGCAGGCACTCTGGGACGCGCATGGTGATGGTGGTGTCGAGCTCAAAGTGCACAAGGGTGTGCCACTGCAATCGGGCATGGGTAGCTCGGCCGCGTCCGCGGTGGCAGCCGTCGTGGCGGCGAATGGTTTGCTTGAATCGCCGTTGGCCGTCGATGCGCTTCTGGCATTCGCGCTCGAAGGCGAAAAATTCGCCAGCGGGGGCTTGCATGCCGACAACGTCGCGCCAAGCCTGCTCGGCGGCCTGGTGCTATGTCCGGAGGTCTTGCTGCCGGAAGTTATTCAGCTGCCGGTGCCGCAAGGAGTAAGTGCGGCATTGATTCACCCGGATTTGCAGGTCAACACGGCGCAGGCACGACGAGGGCTTGCGAAGGGCTATTCGATGCATCAATGGCTGGCCCAGCAGGGCCTCCTTGCCGGCTTCATTGCGGCTTGCGCATCCAGCGACATCGAGCTGATCGGCAGGACGTTGCGAGATGTCGTTATCGAGCCGCAGCGCAAGGACAATGTGCCGTGCTTTGACGCTGTCAAGGAAGCTGCAATGCGGCGTGGCGCACTCGGATGCAGTCTGTCGGGCAGCGGGCCAAGTATTTTCGCGCTGTGCAAGGATGGCGATGCACGGAATGTTGCTAGTGCCATGGAGCAGGCTTGTCGGTCCAAGGGCATTGGTTGTCAGTCATGGGTTAGTCCGATGACGGCGCCGGGTGCCCGAATCGAGAGTTCCTGATGCAGTATTTCAGCACGCGCGGCACGGGTCCCGTTACGCTCGACGACGCCTTGCGGCTGGGCATCGCGCCTGATGGCGGCCTGTTTCTTCCAGAAAAACTGCCGACATTCGAGATAACTGATTTCGAGGGGGCGGAGTCCATCCCGGAAATTGCGCACGTACTTCTCAGCCCGTTCTTTGCGGAGTCGTCGCTCGAGAGTGACCTGGACCAAATTCTTGCGGAGACATTCAGCTTCCCGATTCCTGCAACGCGGTTGCCGATCGAGGGGTGCGATGTGTCGCTGCTCGAGTTGTATCACGGTCCCACTGCGGCGTTCAAAGATGTCGGTGCCGGATTCCTGGCGGCTTGTTTGTCGCGCCTTGAGGGTGATATTTCCGATCCACTGACGATTCTGGTTGCCACCTCGGGCGACACGGGTGGCGCCGTTGCCGCGGCCTTCGACGAGCGGCCCGGTATGCGCGTGGTTGTCCTGTTCCCGGACGGACGCGTTTCCGAGAGGCAGGCACACCAGTTGTGCTGCTGGAGTGACAACGTGGTGTCGCTGAAAGTGCAGGGGTCCTTCGACGACTGCCAGGCGCTCGTCAAAGGCGCCATGGCTGATGCGGAACTTTCGGCCAGGTATCGCTTCAGTTCGGCCAACAGCATCAATATTGGTCGTTTGCTGCCGCAAAGCACATATTACGCGGATGCGTCGCTGCGGCACTATCGCCGCACGGGCAAGAAGCCTGGCTTCATTATCCCGACAGGTAATCTCGGCAACGCGTTTGCCTGCATCATGGCACGTGAGATGGGGCTTCCCATCGGGCCGGTGATTCTCGCAACGAATGCGAACCGCACGATTGTGGACTACTTCGAGACGCTTGAGTGGTTGCCGCGGGCCAGCCTGCAAACTCTCGCGTCGGCCATGGATGTCGGCGACCCAAGCAATATGGAACGCCTGCGGCACTTCGTCGGCGAAGCCGATGTGCTTCGCGAACAGCTGGGCGTGTTGTCGGTCAGCGATGCACAGATCGAGGTTTCGATCAGGCAGGACTTTGCCGACTTCGGTTTCGCTACCTGTCCGCACACTGCAACGGCGACACACACCTGGCGGCAGCTCGATGCTGATGTCGCAGATGCGCACGACTGGATTCTCGTTGCTACCGCGCACCCGGCGAAATTTGAAACCATCGTTGAGCCCCTGATTGGCGAGGTCGTACCGGTTCCGCCAGAACTCGACGAGCTCCTTTCCCGGCCGGCCAGCGCGATTTCGATTAAGCCAACGCTCGCGTCTCTTGCTACAGTACTGAAATGATTGATTTCGACGGATCGCCCTGGATATTGCCGCTGATTGCGGTCGGCTTTCTGCTTATTCTCTGGTTTGTCTGGCGACGCTTTTTCGCGGGCGGTAGTCCGCTGGATAAGGCAATTGCGGATATCAGCTTTGAGCGGATCGAAGCGCTCATTATCCCCAGTGCCGATGAAGGCGAGATTCAGGTCGATCAGCTGCTACTGACATCGAAGGGCCTGCTCATACTCGAAGTGAAGGATGTGCAGGGCACGGTGTTTGGCAGCGACAAGATGCAGGACTGGACGGTTATCAGCGAAAACCGGCGTTACACCTTTTCAAATCCACAGCCGGCTCTCTACGATCGTATTGCGGCCGTACGGCAGATTGTGCGGCAGGTACCAGTGGCCGGACGCGTCCTGTTTCTCGACGGCGCCGAGTTCACGAAGGGAGTGCCGGATCTCGTGTGCACGCTCGAAGAGCTTATCGCCGAGTTTGGTGAACCTGACAAGAACACGGCCAAGTTCAAGATCGAGGCATTCCGGCCCCACTGGGAGCTTATCCAGAAGATGGCAGGTTAAAGAAACGGCGTGCGTTCTCCGCCGTAATCCGCGCGATGTGGTCCTCGCTCTGGCCACGTGCTTCTGCGACTACTCTCACAACTTCCGGAAGATACATAGGCTCGTTGCGTCGTGTCTTCGGTCTGGGCTGTATTGTTCGCGGTAGCAGGTACGGCGCATCCGTTTCGATCAGAAGCCTGTCGTCGGGAATGACATTGACAATGTCGTGCAGATGCTGGCCGCGCCGTTCATCGCAAATCCACCCCGTGACCCCGATATACAGCCCCATTGCCAGGTACTCGCGCAGCGACTCACCTTCGCCCGTAAAGCAATGCGCGACCGCACGAGACAGATCAGGCAATACAGGTTCAAGGATCTCGACAAAATCATCATGTGCGTCACGCTGGTGCAGGAACACGGGCAGCCTCGTGTCCTTGGCGATGTCGAGTTGTCGACGAAACGCATCCAGTTGAGCCTCGCGCGGCGAAAAATTCCGAAAGTAGTCGAGGCCGCATTCACCAACGGCGACGACTACGTCTCTTTCGACGAGCGATCTGATCAACGCATCACTCTCGTCGGTGTAGTCAGAGGCGTGGTGCGGGTGTACGCCGGCGGTGGAGTACAGGACCCCGGGACAGGTCTCGGCCAATTCGGCGGCGCGCACATTGCTGCTATCGCTGCTGCCCGTCACGATCATGGCTCCAACGCCGGCGTCAGCTGCACGCTGCATCATCTCCGCGCGATCATCGTCAAAACTGTCGTGCGCCAGGTTGGCGCCGATATCAACTAGCGACCAGGTCATTGCTTAGTACTGCTCCCATCGAAAT
>Ga0316192_10001552_pt1 | contig 16891 bp, 14 predicted proteins | sample MerIslwburrow_MG_FD_204931 | JGI IMG/M metagenome (GOLD analysis project Ga0316192, IMG submission 204931) | Coastal sediment microbial communities from Maine, United States - Merrow Island worm burrow | ecosystem: Environmental > Aquatic > Marine > Coastal > Sediment | place: USA: Maine...
GGCTGCCAATGTGGCGCTGGCAGCCAGCGTTATACTTAGACTGTCACGCCAACTGGGCAAGCAGGTTTCGTTAAAACAAATCGCATCGATATTGGCAGACTGGCAGGCTCCAGCTGGTCGCATGCAACAGTTACGAGGCATCAATGGCTGTTTGATTCTTGATGATAGTTATAATGCCAATCCCGTCTCAATGCAGGCAGCATTGGATACACTGGTGGCCATGGACGGCCACCGTGTTGTCTTTCTCGGGGATATGGCAGAATTGGGAGACAGCAGCATTCAGGCGCACGCCGGAATAAATCTTTCCGGTCTGGATGAGATCTATTTAATCGGGACGCAGATGAAGGCGCTGGCAGCAATGCACCCGCAGGCAAAGTGGTTTGAATCTACTCAGGAGGCCATTTCATATCTGAGTGATTACAGCCCCGAAAGAAATGCTGTTATACTGGTGAAAGCTTCGCGTAGTATGGCTTTGGAAGGCATCGTCAGATTGTTATCTGATCCGCTTTGTGATCAGGGAGTAGCCCATGCTCTATAACCTTCTTTATCCACTCGCTGATCAGTTTTCATTTTTTAACCTTTTTCAATATATCACCTTCCGGACGGTTTATGCGCTGGTGACTTCGTTAGTATTATGCTGGGTTTTGGGCCCGGCATTTATTCGCTGGTTGCAGAAGCATCAGGGCAAGGGACAGCCAATCCGCAAAGATGGTCCGCAGTCTCATTTATCCAAGCAGGGAACTCCAACCATGGGCGGCCTGCTCATCCTTTTGGTGCTGACCATTTCTACATTACTGTGGGCAGATTTGGGGAATGGTCTTATCTGGCTGGCCTTACTGGTGACGTTGGGTTACGGCCTAATCGGTGGCTGGGATGATTACCTGAAAATTATACGGCATGATCCCAAGGGTTTGGCGGGGCGTTGGAAGCTTTTATTCCAGTGTGTCATCGGTGGTATCGCCGCTGTTGGATTGTTCATTATGACTGATCCAATTGTTGATATTCCATTCTTCAATGTGCAGTGGGATATGGGCTGGATGTATGTGTTGTTCGTTTTGCTGGTGCTGGTGGGCAGCTCTAATGCAGTTAATCTGACTGATGGTCTGGATGGTCTTGCCGTTGCACCTACATTCATGGTGGCCAGTGCTCTGGCCGTAGTTGTTTATTTGGCAGGCCATGCAAAATTCGCAGCTTATCTGATGATCCCATTCGAGCCGGGGGCAGGCGAGTTGGCTGTTTTCTGCGGCGCTTTGATTGGTGGGTGCCTGGGCTTTCTCTGGTTTAACACCTATCCGGCACAGGTTTTCATGGGTGATGTCGGGGCCCTGGCTCTGGGTGGTGCACTAGGTTTTGTTGCCTGCGCTGTTCATCAACAATTCTTGCTGGCTATTGCCGGTGGCCTGTTTGTTCTGGAGGCGATATCCGTCATGGTGCAGGTCGCCAGTTTTAAGCTGACCGGCAAACGCGTATTTCGCATGGCGCCGATTCATCATCACTTTGAACTGAAAGGCTGGCCTGAACCCCAGGTGATTGTGCGATTCTGGATTATTTCCATAATTCTGGCTCTGGTGGCCCTGTCCACCCTGAAAATCCGATGAATATCACCGAAAACAACCTGGCTTCGCCTGTGAACATTACAGCGGGTGAGAGTATTGAACGAAAAAAGGCTGTTGCCATTGTCGGCATGGGTAAGACAGGCCAGGCCGTTGCTCATTTTCTGATGCACAGGGGAATTCGCTGTGAGGCTTTTGATGAACATGCGGTGAGTATCCCCGATTCTTTGCACTTGCCAGTTCATGCTGGCCCGCTGGACGATAGCTTGCTGGCTACCTATGCGCGTGTGATTGTTAGTCCCGGCATTAACTGGAACCACCCGGCGCTTAGTGCTGTGCGCGAGACTCAGACACCTGTTTCCGGCGATCTGGATTTGTTCAGAGAGCATTATACTGGTGATTTGATCGGTATTACAGGCACCAATGGTAAAACAACGACGGTGTCGTTGATCAGTACTTTACTGGATGTCTTGCCCGGTGGCATTGAAGCCGGCGGTAATATTGGCAGGCCGATGATGCAGTTGCTGGATGAAAGTGATATGCCACATCGGGTTGTGTTGGAGTTATCAAGCTTTCAGCTGGAGAGAGCCAATCCAGTCCGTCCCAACTGGGCAGCATTGCTGAATGTGCAACCGGATCATGCCGATATGCATGCCAGCAGTCAGGTCTACGAAGCAGCAAAACTTCGCCTGTTTGCCGGTCAGGGCGAGGGCGATAAAGCAATGCTGCCAGCTGGCAGGCACTGGAATGCTCTGGCCCGGAAATTGACCGGGCGCGGCGTATTTGTTCGCCGTTTTGGACTGGGTTCACCTGAAACTTTAGATGCCGGTGTTCAAATTCTGGATGCCGGAACATGGCAGGTGTTCTGGCATCACTACGACATTGCGGAAACTGTTTCATCAGATGAATTGCCCTCGCGAGGCAAGCACCAGCATTTGAATCTGGCTGTGGCCGCACAGGCTGCGACAGATTTCGGTGTCTCAGCCAGTGTTATTCGACAGTCGCTGACATCGTTCCGTGGTCTGCCGCATCGCATGCAGTCACTTGGAGTAGTAGCCGGAAGGGAATGGTACAATGATTCCAAGGCCACCAATCCTGATGCAGCCAGGGCGGCTCTGCAGTCTTTTCCTCAGGTGGTATGGATTTGCGGCGGCCTGCGCAAGGAACTGGATGTTTCCGTACTACAGGAAACCGTTTCCCGGCATGTCGAACATGCATTTATTATCGGCAATGATTCAAAGCCGTTTGCCGATCTGGCCTTTGCAGCAGGCGTGCCGGCAACTATCGTGAAAACCATGGCACAGGCTGTCAAGCAGGCCATGCAGGCACAGTCCGGGGTGCCGGTATTGCTATCTCCGGCTGCAGCCAGTCAGGATCAGTTTACCGATTATAGTGAGCGTGGGACGGCATTTGTTGATGCAGTCAGACAACTGGAGAAGGTGGCATGAGCCGGCAGGGTGTGAAACGCCTGGTTTCACCGGACCCTGTGCTGACAGGTTGTGTTCTGGCCTTGCTCAGTTTTAGCGTGGTGATGGTTTACAGTACCAGTCTGAGTGTAGCCGAAGTCCGTTATAATGATTCTCTGCGCATTATCAGCCACTGGTTATTATATATCCCGATGGGGCTGGTCATTATGTGGTGGTTGTCTCGTGTTGAAGTAACATGGTGGCGCGCTATCGCATTGCCCATACTGGGTATTGCCATGCTGCTGATGGTCGCCGTACTGATTCCGGGTCTGGGCCGTGAAATAAACGGTGCCCAACGCTGGTTTTCCATGTTTGGGTTTTCATTACAGCCGGTTGAGTTATTGAAGCCAGCAGTTATATTGTATATGGCCTACTATATGGCCAGTTTTCCAGATCGCCTGAAGCAGTTTGCTACCGGACTTGCCCCCATGTTGATCGTGCTGGCGGTAGCTTTGGCATTATTAATGTTACAGCCTGATTTCGGCAGTGTGGTGCTACTCGCAGCTGTAAGCATGGGCATGTGGTTTGTCGGCGGGGTGCCAATTCGGCATCTGGCGGCGATGTTGTTCACGATGTTTCCTTTGGCTGCGATTGCCATGATCGCTGAACCCTACCGCATGCAGAGGCTGACCAGCTTCCTTGACCCCTGGCATGATCCATTCGGCAGTGGTTACCAGCTCATCCAGTCGATGATTGCTTTTGGAACAGGCGGTCTGTTCGGGGCCGGGGTCGGGCAGGGTGTACAGAAGTTATTCTATCTGCCTGAGGTATTTACCGATTTTATATCCGCCAGCATTGCTGAAGAACTGGGCTTGATGGGAACTCTGGCTGTTATTATTGTATTTGCAGTATTGCTTGGCCGCTGTATTTGGCTGGCTTTGCAGTGTGAAGATATGTTTCCACGCCTGTTAATCCTTGGCTGCGCATTGACCATCGGTCTGGCTTTCATCATTAATCTGGGCGCAGCCATGGGTATTTTGCCAACCAAAGGCATGCCCATGCCGTTCGTGTCTTATGGTGGCAGCGCCCTGATCGGGGAATGTGTTTTAGTCGGTTTGATTCTGTCCGTGCAAAGGCATCGCCCGAGTAATGCCAGGGTTGAGTCCAGATCGAAACGTCAGTCCAGTCGCAAAGCCAGAAAAAAAGTGAAAGAGCCGTTAGATGAAGGCCTGGAGCATTCATTTTGAACGGCAGACCTGTTCTTTGTATTGCCGGTGGCGGTACCGGTGGCCATGTTATGCCCGCACTGGCGCTGGCGGATGCAGCGCGCGACCGCTGGCCGGAGTTGAGGGTTGAGTTTATTGGCGCTGAACGCGGTCTTGAAGCCCGGCTGCTACCTGAACATGGCGAATCCGTACTGTTGCTGGCCATGCACAGCGTGAAAGGCGCCGGTATTTGGCAGACTCTGCGTGTACTGTTGTGGGAGCTGCCGCAGGCGGTGCGAATCATTCGCCGCTCTTGGCGCGATCAGCGGCCTGATCTTCTCGTCGGTGTGGGTGGTTATGCCAGTGTATCCGGCGTTGTGGCGGCGTTGATCAGTCGGATTCCGGTTGTATTATATGAACAGAATGCCATGCCGGGGTTGGTAAACCGGAAGCTGGCACGTTTATGCCGCAGCATCATGCTGGGTTTTGAAGTGGCAAAGAATCATCTTGGCTCCCATGTGCATTCGGTCATGACGGGAAATGTCGTGCGCCAGAGCATAGCTGAAACCCAATGGCAGGCGCATACGCCGCCATGCCTGCTGGTTCTGGGTGGTTCACAGGGAGCAAGCATTCTCAATCAGACTGTGCCAGAGGCCTGCGCTTTGCTGGCTGCAAAGGGGCACGTGTTTAACGTCAGACATATCGGCGGTTCGGATGAAGCAGCCTTAAAACAAACACGGGATCGTTATGAGCGGGCCGGTGTGAAGACCGATGTGATGTCTTTCTGTGATGATATGGCTGCTTTTTATGCCTGCGGCGATTTAATGATTGCCCGTGCCGGTGCCATGACGGTCGGTGAGGCAGCCATCTGTGGTATGCCGAGCTTGTTTGTACCCTTGCCAAGCGCTGCCGATGATCACCAGCGATACAATGCCGAGTCGCTGGCGCAGGCGGGAGCTGCCTGTGTGCTGGATCAGAAACTTATGACAGCTGAAACGCTGGCAGCCGAAATCGAACAGTATTTATTTAACCCGGAACGTTTGAAACAAATGAGCCAGGCGGCCTATGCCGTAGCGCCCCATGATGCCGGGCAAAAACAGCTGGACGTATTGTCTGGCTATCTGCCGGTGATGGGGGCGCAGTTATGAAAACGCGCGTCCAGAATATTCACCTCATCGGCATCGGTGGTATCGGTATGTCCGGTATCGGCGAACTGCTGCACAATCAGGGGTTTTCGGTGCAGGGCAGTGATGTAGCGGAAAGTCAGAACGTGGCTCGTATGCGTAGTTTGGGCATTCCTGTTTCAATTGGGCATGCGGCAGAAAATCTGGGCGAGGCTCAGGTTGTTGTCGTATCCTCAGCTATTAATTCCACAAATCCTGAAATTGCGGCAGCGCAGGCACAGGGCATCCCTGTGATTCCCCGTGCTGAAATGCTGACTGAGCTGATGCGCATGAAGCAGGGTATCGCCGTTGCAGGCTCGCATGGCAAAACCACCATGACTTCAATGATTGCACATGGCATGGAAGAAGCGGGGCTTGATCCGACTTATATTATTGGCGGTCGCTTGGTTGCCAGTGGCAGCAATGCTCGGCTCGGTGCCAGCCCGTGGCTGGTGGCTGAAGCGGACGAAAGTGATGGTTCATTCCTGCATTTATCACCGACTATAGCCGTAGTCAGCAATATCGATCCCGAGCATCTCGATTATTATGGTGATTTTAATTCCTTGTTCGATGCATTTCGTACTTTTGTTAATCTGGTGCCCTTTTATGGTCGTGTCATTCTGCACCATGAGCATCCTCAAGTTGCAGCATTAAGGGATAACCTTCAGCGGCCTGTTACTACTTATGGCAGTAGCCCGCAAGCTGATATACACCTGTTGAACAGCACAGCTGATTGTGACGGTCAGCGTTTTACTGCCGCCAGCCGGACACTTGGCCATTTGGGCGAATTCCGTCTGGCCTTGCCGGGACGGCACAATGCTGAGAATGCTTTGGCAGCCATTGCGGTTCTGCTTGATTTGGGCATTGATATTGAAACGATTCGCAAGTCTCTGCATTCCTTTGAAGGCATTCAGCGCCGTTTTCAGCGCGCCAATATCGCCAGCGGCGTACTGGTTGAAGATTATGCGCATCATCCACGTGAGATTATGGCGACACTGGCGGCTGCACGTGATTGTTGGCCGGATTTGCACATCACGGCCATTTTCCAGCCACACCGCTATAGCCGGACACGCGATCTGATGGATGAATTTATGGGCGCCTTTGATGTTGCCAACAATGTGGCCTTGCTTCCTATTTATGCGGCCAGTGAGATGGAAGTCCCTGATATCAGCAGCGCGCGTTTGCATGATGGCATGGTGGCACGCGGCCACCGTGGAGTTTCTTTGCTGGATGATATGCAAGCCGCACACAAACTGGCGCAGCAGGAACTGGCCGCAGGCCATATTGTATTGCTGCTGGGTGCAGGCTCCATTGGTGCTCTTGCCCAACAGATGCGCGATGAGGCTGTTTTATGAATGCCGCGCCATTGCATGCCGATATGAACCAGCACTGGAGCGGTCGTCTTTCAGATATGGGTGAACTGCGCGAGCATGAGCTTATGTCACGCCATACCACGCTTGGTGTTGGCGGTCCTGCACATTGGTTTTTCCGTCCGACAGATAGTGATGCTCTGGCCGCAGCACTGGCCATGACACCTGCCGATATTGCAATTCTCCCGCTTGGCCGCGGCAGCAATATGCTGTTGCCGGACACCGGTTTTGATGGTTTGGTTATTGATCTCAGCGAATTGAAAGGCCTGAATGTTGAAGGCTGCCAGGTGATTGCAGGAGCCGGTGCACGGATGAGTCGATTTGCCCGCCAATGTGCTGACAGCGGATTGAGTGGCGCGGAATTTATGGCAACAGTGCCAGGTGATATCGGTGGCGGCGTGGTGATGAATGCCGGCGCATTTTCGCAGCAGGTGTCCGATATTCTGGTTTCAATTGTCATTATCCATCGCAATGGAGAGCGCGCGAATATTGCAGCAGAGGATCTGTGTTTGGCTTATCGGCGGAGCGTGATACCAGCAGGCAGTCTGGTCGTCGAAGCCTGTTTTGAATTAACCCCTGATCGGCCGGATGACATTCGTGAACGAATCCGCTCCATGCGCAGCCGTCGCAGTGCAACACAGCCATTATCACAGGCTAATTGCGGTTCAGTATTTAAAAATCCCGAGGGTGATTATGCCGCACGCCTGATCGAAGCGGCTGGACTGAAAGGCTTTATAATCGGCGGCGCACAGATTTCAGAACGGCATGCCAATTTCATCGTCAACGACGGAGAGGCGTCCAGTGCCGACATCATGGCACTGATCAAATATGCGCAACATGCGGTAAAAATGAAATTTGACATTCAGCTGGAGCCGGAAGTTCGCATGCTCGGAGAATGGATATGAGCAGCTTTAATATTCATCACGTTGGCCGTGTCGGGGTGCTGATGGGGGGAACTTCGGCAGAAAGGGAAATATCGCTATGTTCAGGAACTGCAGTATTAAATGCCCTGGTTCGCAGTGGCGTTGATGCTGTTGGTGTTGATTTGACTGAAGACTGGCCGGGACAGATTCGGCAAGCAGATATGCAGACTGCGGTGATTGTTTTGCACGGCACGCTCGGAGAAGATGGATGTGTGCAGGGTCTGCTTGAAACGATGGGCATCCCCTATACAGGTTCGGGTGTTACGGCCTCTGCTTTATGCATGGACAAGAAGCTGTGCAAGCAGGTGCTGGGCCATGCAGGTTTGAAGACGCCGGTGGATATTGCTATCACTGAGCTTGGTCCGGATCGCTATCCGGTAATCCTCAAGCCTGTTGCTGAAGGCTCCAGTATTGGTCTATACAGGCTGGCATCAACGGCTGACTGGAAAGTGCTTGATATTGATCTCTCACAACACTGGATGGCAGAAATGCCGGTGTCAGGTGTGGAAATTGCAGTTTCTGTACTGGGTGGCAAAGCGCTCCCGATTGTTGAGGTGGCACCAGAATCAGGCGTTTATGATTATGCCTCCAAATATACAGCCGGAGCCACCCGGTATTATTGTCCTGCCCGTCTGCCTGCTGAAACACTGCGCCATTGTATGAAGCGGGCTGAACAGGCGGTGGTTGCAACCGGCTGTGCCGGAGCGCCGCGTGTGGATATGATTGTAAGCGATGGTGGTGAGCCGGTCATTCTGGAAATCAATACCGTGCCCGGCATGACTGAAACAAGCTTGCTGCCGAAAGCTGCAGCGGCTGCAGGCATTGATTTTCAAGAGCTTTGTCTGCGCATTCTGGCTATGGCCGGACTGGAACACGGTACTGTCGCAGCGGCTGAACAAAATCAGGATAGACAAAGCGCTGGAGGTCTTCTGTGAGTCGGGGCAATCAGCGTCGTATCAAGCCTGAAGAAATTCAGGCGGCCCGCTTCAAATTCAGGAGGCGGCTGGCAGGTGTGTTTTTATCCAGTATTGTCTTGTCAGCGACCCTGTTCGGGGGCTGGTGGCTCAATGAGAGTATGAGTGTCCGGCAATGGAAAATTGATGCGTCGCCGTCGCTGAAACAGGCTATCAAAAAACAATTGGAAGCCATGCCATCACATGATTTTCTCCATACCCAGCCATTCCTGCTGCGCCAGCAATGGCTGGCAGCTATTCCGGATATGGCTGAGGTGCAGGTGAGCCGAATTCTGCCTGACAGCCTGCATATTCAGGCTCAGCCGCGTGTGCCTATGGCGCTTTGGCAGGATGAAAACAATGTTATTTACTTGCTTGATAGTTATGCCGTGGCTTACCGCCCGCTACGAAAGGGTGAATCGCCCGATTTGCCTTTGCTGCGTCTTGATAGAGCTAAACTTGCCTCTGCATTCAGTCTGTTGCTTAGCCTGCAGCAGTTTGATACCGCTAAAATGACAGATCTTAGTGAGATCCGCATCTCAGCGCAGAACTGGCAAGTCTATTTTTCACGCGGTGAATCATGGCTGTTGCCTCAGGGCAAAGAGAATTCAGTAATTCGTCGGCTTACACGCATATTGAAGGAGCCACGCTGGCAATACCGCAGCTGGCGAATTGATGCACGTGCACAATCACGCTGGTTTATCCGACCAGCCAAACATGGGGGAATAATCTAATGCCTAAAAATGATCAGGTTCTGGTGGGACTCGATATCGGCACAAGCAAAATAGCCTGTGTTGTGGCTGAGTCATCACCTGATGGGAAACTCGATGTCATTGGCATCGGAACCCATCCTTCGCGCGGTCTTCGTAAGGGGGTCGTGGTTAATATCGAAAGTACAGTTGAGTCCATCAGACTGGCTATTGAGGAGGCTGAGCTGATGTCCGGTGTGGATATTCAGTCGGTGTTTACTGGTATCGCAGGCAGCCATATCCGGGGTTACAACAGTCATGGCGTGGTGGCCTCCAAGGGCTCTGAAGTAATGCGGGAGGATGTGGAACGTGTGATCGATGCGGCAAAAGCCATGAATATCCCTGCCGACCAGAAAATTCTGCATATTCTACCGCAGGAATATATTATTGATAATCAGGATGGTATTCGTGAGCCGATAGGTATGTCCGGCGTACGGCTGGAAGCTAAAGTACATATTGTCACTGGTGCAGTTTCTTCAGCGCAAAATATTATCAAATGTTGCAACCGTTGTGACCTTGATGTGTCAGATATGGTGCTTGAGCAGATTGCATCCAGCGAAGCTGTGCTGATGCAGGACGAAAAAGATATCGGTGTGGTGTTGGTTGATATGGGCGGCGGCACAACTGATATCGCCGTATTTCTCAATGGCGCGATCCGGCATACGGCAGTGATTCCGATTGGTGGTGACCATTTGACCAATGACCTGGTGATTGGGCTGCGTACTTCGGCCCGCGAAGCTGACCAGCTGAAAAAGAAATATGGAGCCTGTGTAACTTCATTGGTGTCGCCGGAAGATCAGATTGAAATTCCTAGTGTCGGTGGCCGCGCTCCCCGCCCCATGCCCCGTCAGGTGATGGCCCAGATTCTTGAGCCGAGAGTGGAAGAAATTTTTGAGATGATTAAAAACGAATTACAGCGATCCGGTTATCAGGAGTTGGTTGCAGCAGGCATTGTGCTGACCGGCGGCTCATCATTGCTTGATGGCATGATAGAGCTGGCAGAAGACATTTTTGATATGCCCGTTCGGCTGGGGCGTCCACAGGGAATAGGTGGCCTGGCAGATGTTGTATCCAGCCCGATGTACGCAACTGGCGTTGGATTGATTCTATACGGCCAGCGCTATCGTCAAAGTTTACAAAACACCAAACCCAGTGAACCCAATATGTTTGCACGCGCATGGAAGCGCATGCGAAGTTGGTTCGGGGATACTTCGTAGAACAACAATTCAAAAGAATACAGAAAAAACAGCAACCATTTGAAAACACATTAACAGGACACCCAGGAGGGAAACATGACAACCTTATACACATTTGAAGATACAGGGGCACAGGCAGCAAACATCAAAGTTATCGGCATTGGTGGCGGCGGCGGAAATGCTCTGAATAATATGATCAGCCAGAATCTGCGTGGCGTAGAGTTTATTGTCGCCAACACCGATGCACAGGCGATTGAACGCAATAATGCTGAGATTAAAATGCAACTGGGCGCAGACATCACACGCGGCCTGGGAGCAGGTGCCAACCCACAGATCGGACGCACTGCAGCAGAGGCTGAGCGTGAACGATTGCGTGAATTTATGGCAGAAACGGATATGGTCTTTATCACTGCTGGTATGGGTGGGGGAACCGGAACCGGAGCTGCACCGGTGATTGCAGAAACAGCAAGAGAAATGGGCGTACTGACTGTGGCGGTAGTCACCAAACCATTCAGCTTTGAAGGCAAACGCCGGATGCGACAGGCTGATGCGGGGATCGCCGAATTACGCAAACATGTCGATACGCTGATCACCATTCCGAATCAGAAGCTGATCGGCGCAGTAGGAAAAAACACCACCATGCTGGATGCATTCCGCAAGGCGGATGATGTGTTGCTGCAGGCGGTTCGCGGCATTGCCGAGTTGATTACCCACACCGGTTATATGAATGTGGATTTTGCAGATGTGAAGGCTGTAATGAGCGAAACTCATGGTGTTGCTATGATGGGCTCTGGTATGGCTGCGGGAGAAAGCAGGGCTATTGAAGCTGCCGAACGAGCAATTTCATCCCCGCTGCTGGAAGATATTGATATCCATGGTGCGCAGGGCATTCTGGTGAATGTTACCGGCAATGAGGATATGACACTGGCCGAATATGATGAAGCTGTTTCAATCATTCATAATATGGCTGATGAAGAAGCCAATATCATTTGCGGCATGGTTTATGATCAGGATGCCGGTGAAGAAATTCGCGTTACAGTTGTTGCGACAGGGCTTTCGGGTGAGTCGTCCGTGCGTTTGATAGCAACAGACAGTGATATGGAATCAATCACTATGCCGCGCGGTTCGGCACCTCTGATGGCGACGATGCCTGTACGGACTGAAAACCAGCCGGGTCAGAAGGCACAGGGAAATCAGCAGGTCCAGCCTAGTTTGCTCGGACAGCTTGAACTTAATGATGATGAGTTTTCTGTACCTACGTTTTTACGTCGGCAGGCAGACTGAATGAGATGTTGAACAGGTAAATGTTTCATCAACAGGAAATGCGTGGCAGTGTTGGTTGTTATTGTAGATGAAACTCATGTGTGACAGGTCACTGTACTGGTGACACCTGTCAGTAGCCTGAGTTGCAATAACGCTGTCTTTTTTGGTCATGGATGATATGTGCCCGTTAACGGGGGGGAGACATAAATGATTGTACAGAGAACGCTGGATCATTCGATTCGCTGTAGCGGCATTGGTCTGCATTCAGGGCGAAAAATTGAGTTGGTTTTACATCCGGCTGCGGAAGATAGCGGCATTACATTCATCCGCTCTGATCTGGATGTTGAAATCCCAGCCAAAGCCAGCTATGTCACCGATACCCGCTTGTGCACAACTATCGGTCATGGTGAAGCTCATATCTCAACGATAGAGCATCTGCTTTCCGCCCTTGCTGGTCTGGGTGTTGATAATGCACGTATTGAAGTCAGCGGACCTGAAGTTCCCATTATGGATGGCTCATCTGCACCCTTTGTGTTTCTGATTCAATGTGCTGGCATTAGAGAGCAATCCAGGGCTAAGAAAGTTTTGCGTATTCTCAAACGGGTTGAAGTCACAGATGGTGATAAATCCTGCGCACTGTATCCGGCATCCGGATTTAAAATCTCCTACCTGCTGGATTATGATCATCCTTTGCTGCGTGAGCGTAGTGTACAGGTAGACTTTTCGCGTCAGGCTTATACCCGCGAGATTTCCCGTGCCCGTACTTTTGGTTTTTTACATGAGGTTGAAGCATTACAGAAAGCAGGTCTGGCATTGGGCGGTTCGCTGGAAAATGCCATTGTGCTGGATACCCACCGCGTGGTAAATGAAGGCGGTTTGCGTTATGAGGATGAATGCGTACGGCATAAGATCCTTGATACACTGGGGGATTTGTCCTTGTCAGGATTCCCGATAGTGGGCGCATTTGAAGGTGAAAGAACCGGCCATGATATGAACCACAAACTGGTCACCACACTGCTGGCTGACCCGTCCAGCTACCGTATTGAAGAACTGCAGGCTGAAGAAGAATCAGCCACTATTCCCGAAGGTCAGCCGCAACCGGCTTAAGCTTCTAGTTATTTTATTTTCTTATGTGTAAGGCCAGCAAATTGCTGGCTTTTTCATTGCTTAAAACCACCACCAAAACCAGACAATAAAAACGTTGCCTTTGGCACAAAGAGATCGTCCCGTCTAAGCTCCTGTCTGCTTTTGAGTGGTAATATTCTGTACGCTTGTTATTAATTCATTAAATGTTGAATTTGATGGTGGGAATGTAACTGAGACCCGAGTGTTAATTTGATTGCCCTTTATGGTTCGGTTAACAGTTTCCATTTCAAAATCAGGAGCACCCTCGGCATATCTGATAATTAACCTTGCAAATGCCTCAATGGATTCAGGAGTGAATATTATCCCCACTGAATCACGAAGCTCTTTTTTGGATTCGGCTTCAAACATTGTCAGCGTCTGATCATTTACATCCAGTATTTCAATGGAGCGAACAACTGTGAATACAAACCTAGGGTGTGATAACAGATATTTGTGAACATCTGCAATGCCCTGAGCTATTAGATTGTCTACAACCTTTTTGGCTTTCGAACAATCCATTTTCCATAGTGATACATTAGTTTTATCTACGTCAGGCATAATTATTCCCCACTAGATACAGTGCAATGGTAGTCCAATTTAACCATGAGTGTACATGTATAAGTTAGTATAGTTGAATAAAATAATTTTGGAAATGTGATTAACTTGTCTATAATTAAGAAAAATGGTGAGTATTTGGGCAGATGAGATCGCCGCCAAAAGCGAATATTCATTTAATCACAGCAGGATGTTGCTTTTTGGGATTACTCTGCAGGTAAAAATCAATTTAGCCTGACCCGTTTTTGATTCAGACTGGCTCTCTTTCGAATATCTCGCATAGCAGCAACATGATGATTTCGCATATTCCGGCGAATATGATTTGCAACATGGGGTTGATAGTTGGATATATGAATACTTTCCTTGATGCTTATTGTATTGGCAAGATTTCCATATTCTGGCGCTTGCGGGCGATGACTATCCTTGCTTTCCGCTTGAGCTGAAGAGGAGACAAGCAATAAGATAGCCAGCGATATTTTAGGAATAAATCTACCCATAATCAGAAATTTAATGGGTTGCATGCCAGAAATATGTGATGTGCATTACAGTTTTTATGAATTATCAAAAGAATAAGGGGGATGTAATATTTGATTGCTTTCAAAATTTGAACGCCTATTTTGGTTTAGACGGGCATTTGTTGATGATGTAATGCGAAGTAGAGCAGGGCTGGATTAGGAAGAATATTGCACTGGAAGTAGCTAAAAATGCGCCGCCCGAGCCGAACAGATCCGCAACGCGTGTTGACCTGCTGCCGCTGCTTCCTTCCGGATCTGACGGGGTTCACAGGTTTTCACCGTGCGGGGCTCGACCCGGACGACACCTTGGTTCCACTCTGGTGGAAACGGGTATTAATTGAGATTGTATCTCAATCCCTTCGTTACTTTGGTTCCCAAAGGCCGAAGGCTGATCTTCTAAATTCGAGAAAGATCCCTGTTCGGAGAACAACACTCCGAGAGGGATAGACTCAGGGCTCCTGCCCTTCGCCTTTCAGGCAGCCATTCGGCTATCCAAATTTACTATCCTGTAAATTTGTCGAACCCTTTGCGAGAGTTCTCAAATCCTCTTTATCCTCGAATTTTTTAAATGGATTGCGGATGCAATCCGTTTAAAAAGCTGGCGGAGAGAGAGGGATTCGAACCCTCGGTACCATTATAGTACACACGCTTTCCAAGCGTGCTCCTTAAGCCACTCAGACATCTCTCCATGCCCCTTTTCAGGGGCGGCGGATAGTACGTATCCTTTGATATGTCCGCAAGACTCCTAAAGCAGGATGTTCTGAATCCATTGACCTATATGGTTGATTTCTTCACCACAGACCTGATGCTGCATGGGATAGCTGTGCCATTGCAGTTGATAATCCAGTGCTTCCAGTTTCCGGCGTGAAGAGTCGCCCAGAGCAAAGGGCACAACCGGATCATGAATGCCATGGGCCATGAAAATGGGTGTAGAACGAGCGGCGGCGCTGAGCTGCTCCAACTCATCGGCAAGTGGCAGGTAGCCAGAAAGCGCTATAATACCTGCCAGCGCCTTGGCTTGGCGCAGACCGATGTGCAAGGCCATCGCCGCACCTTGTGAGAAACCGGCAATAATAATGCGCTGTGGCTGAATGCTGTGCATTTCCTCGCGGTCAACGAGCATCTGAATCGATTGGGCCGATTGCTGAATGCCTGAGCGATCATGCTTAACACCAAAATCGGTTTGTGTGATGTCATACCAGGCGGGCATAATGTAGCCGCCATTGATGGTCACAGGGATAGATGGTGCATGCGGAAATATAAAACGCACGGCCAGATTATCGGGGATATTAAATTCAGGCACGATGGGCTCGAAATCATGTCCGTCCGCACCCAGTCCATGCAGCCAGATGATGCTGGCGTCTGGATTTGGTCCGGTTTCCACAGTGAGATGGGGCAGTGTGTGCAAACTCATCGGGCAATCATGAATTATTTTATATCTCCTGTCTTCCGGCCTTCTCTTAAGGGTGATTTTCTGATTCAATCCGCATCATGAATAAACACCTCCATATTCTTGGTATATGCGGCACGGCTATGGCTGCGATTGCCAGTCTGGCTAAGGAGCTTGGCTGGACTGTGACCGGCTCAGATGCCGGGGTGTACCCGCCGATGTCCGACTATTTGGCTGAGTTGGGCATAGAAATTGCCCCATTCGATACTGGAAATCTGCAACCGGCACCTGATTTATGTGTGATCGGTAATGCCATGAGCCGTGGCAATGTGGAGCTTGAGGCCATTCTGAATAGGGCGTTGCCCTATTGTTCCGGCCCGGAATTTGTTGGTCAGCATGTATTGGCCGGGCGTCATTCGGTTGTTGTGGCTGGAACCCATGGCAAGACAACAACATCGGCATTGATGGCTCATGTGCTGGAAGTGGCGGGCCTGGCTCCTGGGTTTCTTATTGGCGGTGTCCCCGAGAACTTTGGCGGTGGAGCGCGTTTGGGTTCAGGGCCACATTTCGTGCTCGAAGGTGACGAATACGACACGGCCTTTTTTGATAAACGCAGCAAATTTCTTCACTACCGTTCTCGCACGCTGGTTCTCAATAATCTGGAATATGACCATGCCGACATCTTTCCCGATCTTGAAGCCATCAAAATTCAGTTTAATCATCTGATCCGCACCGTTCCCGAAGAGGGGGCCATTATTGCAAATGCAGATGATGAGCATATCTCTGATGTGCTGGCCCGAGGCTGCTGGACGCCGGTGATTTCTTTTGCGCGAGAGGGCGGTGCTGATGCCGAGTGGCATTGGCAGGCAATAGCTGAAGACGGTTCCCATTTTCGCCTGATTCAGCATGGAAAACAGGTGATGGAGATTTCGTGGGGCATGATCGGCATCCATAATATTGCCAATGCATGTGCTGTTGCGGTTGTTGCGACTTCATTGGGTATTGAACTGCCGATGATAAAGCAGGGCTTGCAAAGTTTTGCCGGTGTGCGCAGACGTATGAGCCTGGTTGGGGAGGCTGGGGGGGTAAAAGTATTTGATGATTTCGCTCATCACCCGACGGCTATAAGCGGTATGGTTTCTGCCGCCAAAGCCAGTATGCGTGGAACAGGACGCCTCTGGGTACTGGTTGAACCGCGTTCGAACACTATGCGCACGCGCATTCATCAACAGCGTTTACCTCTTTGTTTTGATGCTGCTGATTTTGTGGTGTTTGCATCACCATCGGATCGCAATCTGGCCGCTGATGAAGTGCTGGATGGAGGCGAAGTTTGTCAGCAAATAGGGGATCATGCCTGTGTATTACCCGATGTAGATGCCATCATCGCCTGTGTTAGCGCTGGCGTGCAGGCAGGGGATCATGTGCTGGTTCTTTCCAATGGTGGATTTGAGAACATCCACCAGCGTTTGCTGGAGATCATACATTCATAGAAATGGTGTATATTTTTTGTATTATTGAACATTTT
>Ga0316192_10001553_pt1 | contig 16889 bp, 10 predicted proteins | sample MerIslwburrow_MG_FD_204931 | JGI IMG/M metagenome (GOLD analysis project Ga0316192, IMG submission 204931) | Coastal sediment microbial communities from Maine, United States - Merrow Island worm burrow | ecosystem: Environmental > Aquatic > Marine > Coastal > Sediment | place: USA: Maine...
CCCAGAGACGACTTTCGTGCGGGACAAGAAGGACGTGCTGCCGGCAATCGAGAGGGTCGGCGGGGCGCCCGTGGTCATCAAGTTGTTGGAGGGCACCCAGGGCATCGGCGTGCTTCTCGCCGAGTCGGCCAGCTCAGCCGAGGCCATCATCGAGCTGCTCCATATCCAGAATCAAAACGTCTTGATTCAGAAGTTCGTCGCCGAAAGCAAGGGCCGGGACATCCGAGCCTTCGTCGTCGGCGATCAGGTCGTCGCTGCCATGCGTCGCGTTGCTCAGGGTCAGGAATTCCGCAGTAACGTCCATCGCGGTGGACGTACCGAGCCGCTGGAGCTCGACGCAACGTATTCCGAGACCGCTGTGCGAGCCGCTCAGATCATGGGACTGCGAGTCGCAGGCGTCGACATGCTCGAGGGTAAGGAGGGGCCGCAGATCATGGAGATCAACTCTTCGCCCGGTTTGGAAGGCATCGAAAGTGCGACGCAGCTCGATATTGCTGGCGCAATCGTCGACTACATCGCGGCCCAGGTCGACTTCCCGGAGATCGATCTGCGCCAACGACTGACCGTGAGCCGTGGGTACGGAGTGACCGAGATTCACATCCCCGAAGGCTCAAAGTACGTCGGCAAGGCGATCAACGAATCGGGGTTGCGTGACAAGGACATCAACGTTCTGACTCTCAACCGAGGCACGACCGTCACTCCAAACCCGCGATCGGATCGACGGCTGGAAAATGGCGATCGCCTACTGTGCTTCGGCAAGCTGGAGCTGATGCGCGAGCTCGTTCCAGCCAGGGTGCGGCGCGAACGACGCCCGGAGATGCAGGGGTTGCCCGGACTGCCGGTGGCGGACGAGGTTCTCAACGAGCCCGGGGAATCGGTGGCCTCAGTCGACTCACCGAGAGAAGGCTGACGCAGGCATGACCAAGCACCGGGACCGAAAACCGATCGACGAGTGGAATGGGCAGGCGATCCCGCCCGGGGAGTCACGCAACGTCAAGCTGTCCGTGAGCGAGAGCTACAGCAGTATGACGGTGAAGATTCCGATTCACATTCGCCGCGCGGTGAAAGATGGGCCCGTGGTCTTCGTGACTGCCGCGCTTCATGGCGATGAGATCAATGGTACTGGGGCGGTTCGTCAGTTGATTCAGGACGCGGAGATCCGCCTGCTCCGGGGATCCGTCATTCTCGTGCCGGTCTTGAATCTGCTTGCTTTCGATCGGCATTCCCGCTACCTGCCGGATCGCCGTGACCTGAACCGCTCATTCCCCGGTTCGCCCACCGGCAGCCTCGCCAGCCGCATGGCCCGCACGATCTTCGATGAAGTGGTCTCGCGTAGCGACTATGGCATCGATTTGCATACCGCTGCCGTTCGTCGAACCAACTACCCGAACGTCCGCGGTGATATGACCAACCCCGAGGCTCGCCGACTCTCTGAAGCGTTCGGTTCGGAGATCATCATCAATGGCAAAGGTCCCAAAGGGGCCTTTCGTCGCGAAGCCTGTCGCGCTGGCTGCCCCACCATCGTCATGGAGGGCGGTGAAGTCTGGAAGGTCGAGCCCAGCATCGTCGAGTCCGCCGCGCGTGGAGTCAGAAACGTGCTGCGTTCACTCGAGATGCTTGACGGCCCGGTGGAAGCCCCCGACTACCAGGTTGTCATCCAGAGGTCGAAGTGGATTCGTGCCGAGAAAGGTGGTTTCCTTCAATTCCATGTCACCCCCGGCGACATCATCGCCAAAGATCAACCGATTGCGACGAACACAACGCTTCTGGGCCGTGAACGCAGCGTGCTTCGAGCTCCCTTCGACGCCGCCGTGATCGGCATGACGACTCTGCCGGCCATCAGCCCCGGTGAGCCGGTCTGCAACCTCGGCCAACTTCCCAAAGGAACCAGACCTTCCGAACTGCGCCGGCTACGCTCCCTGGGAGACGGCCACGAGGAACAGGTGTCGGAAGATCTCGCCTCTAGCCTTCTCGTTGTCGAGCCCTAGAGGCGGCCAATCGGAGTTCACTCGCGACGCACTGTCCTGCCCTGACCGTGCCATCCGTGTCTTCGAAGCGAATGCGGAATATGCTCTAGCCGAGGAAGCTGGGTCTTGGGAGGAGAGTGGGTGTCAGAGGACCAACGATCGATTGGATTCTGGGGAGCCACTGGCATCGGCGTGGGTGCCATCGTCGGCGGTGGAATCCTCGCCCTTGCAGGCGTGGCTTTCGCGGCAACCGGTCCAAGTGCAATGCTCGCCTTCGCCCTGAATGGGGTGATCGCATTCCTCACTGTACTGAGCTTTGCCGAGATGTCGTCTGCCTTCCCAGAATCGGGAGGTACGTACTCCTTTGCCAGGAAGGTGCTCAAGGCCGAGGCAGCGTTTCTGGTGGGCTGGGTTGTTTGGATGGCATCGATCGTCGCCTCGGTCCTCTACGCGTTGGGATTCGCCGCCTACGCGGCCACCGCCGTCGGGGCCATCTGGCAAGCCATCTTCGGAGAGGGTGCCTTGTGGTTGGGAGAGCGAGGGGGCCTGATCACGCTAGCCGCGGCAGCGACGCTCTTCTATGGACTCGGCCTGGCGCGGAGCAGCGACGCTGGAGGGCAGTGGGCCACAGTTGGGAAGGTCACGGTCTTTGTGATTCTGATCGCTGGGGGATTGTGGGTTCTGAGCCATAGATCTCCCGCTTCAGCCGTCTCGAACCTGAAGCCGTTTTTCGCCGGGGGCTCGCTGGGGCTGTTTCAAGCCATGGGATTCACCTTCATCGCTTTGCAGGGCTTCGATCTGATTGCTGCGGTGGGTGGGGAGGTGCGTGACCCTCGCCGGACGATCCCAAGGGCCATGGTGCTATCCCTTGGGACAGCTCTAGCCATCTACCTTCCCCTTCTTCTCGTCATCACCACTGTCGGGGTTGCTGAAGGCGACTCGATCGTGGAGATGAGTCGGCAAAACCCGGCCACGGTTGTTGCGGTGGCTGCAGGCAACTTCCTGGGACCTTTCGGATTTTGGCTGGTGATCATTGCTGCCGTGCTCTCCATGCTCTCGGCCCTGCATGCCAATCTGTTGGCCGCCTCGAGGGTGGCACTGACCATGGCGCGAGATCGGAGCCTTCCCCAGGGCATCGGTTCGGTACATGCGACGCGCGGCACCCCCATGAAGGCGATCGCGGCGACCATCGCGGTGGTCTTGGCGATCCTGCTTGTCGTGCCTGATGTGGCCACCGCCGGAGCCGCCGCCAGTCTCGTCTTCCTGCTGTCCTTTGCCATCGCGCATGGCACGAACATCTTGACCAAGACCCGGGGAGGTGTGACGGCAGCGACGTTCCGCGTCCCATGGTTTCCTCTCGTGCCGGTAGTGGGAGGAGGTGCCTGCCTTGCCCTTGCCGCGTTTCAGGGATTGGCAGTTCCCGAGGCAGGTTGGGTCGTCATGGTCTGGCTGAGCTTTGGTTTCGTCCTGTACTTCTTTCTCTTCGCCAGGCGAGCCCGCGTAGTGGATGCATCCAACGAGGGCTTGGAGCCAGATCTCGTCCGACTGCGTGGCCGGTCGCCCCTGGTTCTCGTACCCATTGCCAAACCAGACAGCGCAGCCGGTCTCGTTGAAGTCGCCAATGCTCTAGCGCCTCCGAAGTCGGGTCGCGTTCTTCTTCTTTCGGTCGTCCAGCCACCCGGCGCCTGGCATCGGGGCGATCTGGCGCAACAACTGCTCGATGTCGAGGCGATCTTGAATCAGACCCTGTCTCTGTCCCTATCGGCCGGTTCCAACCCCGAATGGCTGACTACCATCGCGTCGGATCCCTGGTCGGAGATCCGCCGAGTCGCGAGGCTCCATCGTTGCGAGAGCTTGCTGCTCGGCTTGGGAACGGTCACCAGCGAGAGCGTCGAGACACACGTCGAAGACCTGATCAGCGCGGTGGGCTCCGATGTCGTGATTCTCCGGGCCCCGCAGGGCTGGAAGTTATCGACGGCTCGAAGAGTCTTGGTTCCTGTCGGTGGCAGACGCGATCAAAGCAAGCTCCGAGCGCGCTTGCTGGGAAGTCTGTGTCGTGACGCGGATCGCGAGATCGTGTATTCCCGGATCTTGACTGAGGGCACGCCTGAGAGCGCTAGAAAGAAAGCACGGCGGCAAGTCACTTCATTGGCCAGTGACGAGGTCTCCCGAGGCGCCGAGGTCCAGGTGCTCGAGGGCGATGACGTGGTGGGCATTCTCTCCGACCAGTCCTCTGATTTCGACCTGCTGGTGCTGGGAGTCCAGAGACAGGGTTCGCGACGGAGAGTCTTCGGCTCGATGACCCGAGAACTGGTGAAAGCGACAACCTGCCCACTCATACTGATCAGCGGCAGGTAAGGTAGGGATCTCCATCATGAGCGACGACAATCTGACCGTCACGGCTACGAGGGCGACCCCTCCGGCGGAAAAGTTCGGCACCTTTCTGGGTGTGTTCACCCCGAGTGTCCTCACCATTCTTGGCCTCATCATGTACCTGCGGTTCGGCTGGGTCGTGGGAAACGTCGGCCTGCCACTGACCCTCCTGATCGTGCTCCTCGCCAGCTCGGTGACGTTCATCACGGCCCTGAGCGCATCTGCCCTGGCCACCAACATGAGTGTGGGCGTCGGCGGTGAGTACTACATGGTGGCGCACAGTCTCGGGCTCGAGCTGGGTGGCGCTATTGGAATTCCACTCTACCTATGCCGGACGCTGAGTATCACCTTCTACGCCTTCGGCCTGGCCGAGGCTATCGCCATCTTGATACCAGAAAATATTGCGGCAGGGTCCCCGAGGCTGGTTCAAATCATAGCCGCCATCACGGTGGTAGTCATCACCGCTGTGGCCGGCAAGAGCGCCGGACTGGCATTACGGCTCCAGATTCCGATCATGGTAGCCGTCGGGGCTTCGCTTGTGGCCCTGACCGTTGGGGTTCTGAGTCATGGCTATCAGGCACCTGAGCTGACACCCTCGTATCGCAGTGCGAGCGGCGGGTTCTGGTATGTCTTTGCCGTCTTCTTTCCTGCCGTCACCGGCTTCACCGCTGGCATCGGGTTGAGCGGTGACCTGAAGGACCCCCGACGCTCGATCCCCAGAGGCACACTGGTCGCCGTGTTGACAGGAACGGCTGTCTACCTGCTGGTACCGATCATGCTGTCGGTCACAGACACGATGGGGCCGGAACAGCTCGCTGTTCCGGGGGCAGCCTCCTGGACTTTGGTGGCCTTTCTCGGTGCCTGGCTGGTCTTCCCGGGAATGTGGGGAGCGATCCTCTCCTCGGCTTTCGGCAGCGCTTTGGGGGGCCCCCGGGTGTTGCAAGCTCTAGCCAAGGACGGTCTGGCGCCGCGCTTCCTGGCACGACTCTCGACCAGTGGTCAGCCGACGATTGCCACCTGGATCAGCGGTGCAATCGCGCTCATCGCAGTGGCCCTCGGAGGGCTCAATGCGGTCGCGCAGTTCGTCACGATTCTCTTTCTCACCCTCTACGTGACCATCAATCTGAGCGCTGCCGCCGAGAAGATCGCAGGAGACCCGTCATTTCGTCCGACCATCAACGTCCCCTGGGCGATCTCTCTTCTCGGATCCGTTGGTGCCGTGGTCGTGATGTTCCTCATCAGTCCCTGGGCATGCGTCATCGCGATCGCCCTCGAGTTGGCCCTGTATCTGTATCTTCGACGTCGGTCACTGCAGCGACGTTGGGGAGATGCTCGAGCCGGCGTATGGGTGTCGCTCGCCCGGGTGGCATTGCTGAAACTGCGCTCGCATGGAACGGATCCTCGCAACTGGCGCCCCCACATTCTGGTCTTCGTTGGAGATCCAGACAAGAGGATTGGACTCGTGCGACTGGCAAGCTGGTTCAATCAGGGTCGTGGGATCGTGACCGCGAGCCAGCTGGTCGTCGGAGATCTGACCAAAGAGGATTTCGACGTCGAGCAGTGGCACAGCGAAATGGAGCGTGCCCTCACCACCAACGGACTTCTCGCCTTCAGCGAGGTGGATGTCGTTCGAGATTTCGAGAGCGGTGTCATCGATACCGTGCAGGCAAACGGAATCGCGGGACTCCAGTCGAATACCGTCCTCGTGGGTTGGCCTCAAAAACCAGGTCGACTCGAAGCCTGGCTTCGCATCATGAGGGGCCTGTCGAAAGTCGGCAAGAGCACACTGATTGCTCGGCTCAACTGGGCCCACGAGCCGGGACAGGAGAAGCGGATCGATCTGTGGTGGGGCGGCCTGGAGAACAACGGAGACATGATGCTCATGCTGGCGTACCTGCTCAGCCTGAATTCCGAATGGAGCGATGCGAGAATCGTCATCCGCTCGATCGCCAGAAGCGAAGACGAGAAGCAACTCCAAGGGGAAGGCCTGCAGTCTTTGCTCCAGGAGATTCGCATCCACGCGGAGACAGAGATCATTACCAAGCCCCAGGGCGAGACGATCGCAGAAGTCATTCGTCGCTGCAGCGCCGACGCCGACCTGGTCTTCCTCGGTCTTCAGGATCCCAAGATCGGAAGCGAGGCAGCCTACGCCAAGCGAATGGAGGCGCTCACCGAGGGCCTCAACACAACTGTCTTCGTTCGCAACGCAGGAGAGTTCGCCGGCAAGCTGGTCTGAACGACAGAGAATGCGTTGCAGCCTGGATTGACTATTTCTTTCGGAGCGACTCGAGTAGGCCGACGACCTGGCCTGTCGTGGAGCGCACCGCGCTGTCCTTGCCGGATGTCCGGGGCGTGTCGAGCTGGTGCCGGTTCACTCCGTCGCCACAGGCTCGGCAGCCTCCTTGGTGGCTGTGAACTTCGATTTGCCCATCGGGCTCTCCCCGGTTCCGGTCATGGTTTCTTCCTCGACGGAGCCTTCGAGCTCCATCGCCATCTCCTGCTCACCCATCGCGAAGGTGGCCGTGAAGGCCAGCAGCTCGCCGTCGAACTGCACCTCGCTCACCGTGGCGGTTCCCATGACGAACTCCATCGAGCCACCGACTTCCTCGTCCTCGATCAGGAACTTCAGGCTGAACGGCATGAGCCTCCCTTCGGCGTCGACCTCACCGTTCCAGGTGCCGAGCAGAACCGCGAGATCCTCTTCCGAAGCCTCTCCAGCTCCGGAGGCCTTCCTCGGGTCGAGCTGCTCGCCGTCGAAAACCCAGACACCGCGGCCATGGGTGCCGATGACGAGCATCCGGTCGCGTGGGTGGAATGCCAGGTCGTGGACGTAGGCAAAGGGGAGGTCACCCAGGACCGCCCAGGTCTCGCCGCCGTCCTTGGTGACGTAGACGCTGGCATCGGTGCCGAGAAACAGCTGGTCCTCCTTGTCCGGGTCCTCTCGAATCACGTTGACCGGCCCGAGGGGGACGTTGCCCGAAATGTCGACCCAGGTCTCGCCGAGGTCGGTGGACTTCCAGACGTAGACCTGGAAATCGTCGTCGCGTCTCCCGGTCTGCGTCATGTAGACGGTGGCCAGATCGTGCTGTGAGGCCACCAGTCTCGAAACCCACTTGGCCGGAACCGGTGCCCGTCCGATCTCCTCCCACTTCGCGCCGCCGTTCTTGGTGCGCCACACCCGGCCGTCATCGGTTCCGGCGTAGAGCAGCCCGAACCGTAGGGGCGACTCCGCGAGAGCGGTGACCGTCTGGTAATAGATGTCGCCACTCTTTTCGGGATCGTCGTGGGAGAGAACCGGGCTGATGTCCTCCCAGGTAGTACAGCGGTCCCGGGACAGCATGACGGTCTGGAGACCGTGGTAGACGTAGTCCGGGTTGTGGACGGACAGCACGGTCGGAGCCAGCCACTGCCCCAGCATCTTCTCCTCGTCGGGGTAGGGAGGAGGGAGGCAATCCTTCTTCTCGGTGCCATCGGCGCTTTGGCGATCCAGGTCGCCATAGAAGCTCGAGGCGTAGATTGTGCCGTCTCGTGGATCGATGGCGTGGGTGGTTCCCTCTCCGCCCAGGGTGCTGTCGAACTCGATTGGCTGGAGCTTCTTTCGACCGTCCGAGATGTCGACTTCGGCGGAGTAGCTGCCGTGGTCCTGGATCGAGCCGTAAACCCGGAAGGGCTCGCCCATATCGAGAGATACGTTGAAGAACTGCGCCAGGGGCAACTCCTCGAGCGGGATCTTCCAGTTCTCCCCACCGTCGTAGGAGATGGCCAGGCCACCGTCCTGGACGTTCAGCAGGTAGTCGCTGTTGGCGGGATCGACCCACAGACCGTGGTGGTCGAGGTGCATCCCGGTCAGCACTTTAGCGGTCCTGCCGCCATCCTCGGACATGTTGAGAGCCAGCCCCATCGTGTAGATGCGGTTCTCGTCCTGCGGATCGACCCGGATCTGGGAGAAGACCCACCCGTAGGTGGCGGAGTGGTTCTCCATGAACTTCTTCGTCTTCTCGTCCAGACCGCTGACCTGCTCCCACGTCGCTCCGGCATCCGCGCTGCGATAGATCGTGGCACCCTTGATGCGGTCCTTCATCGCACGGCCGTAGGTGTCCTTCTGACCGGGCTTGGCCTTCTCGGCCACTTCGTAGCTGTCCAGGTAGGCGTAGAGCACGTCGGGATTCGAGGCGGCGATGTCGATCCCGATGCGACCTCGGAAGGCCGCCTCGGGTAAGCCGTCGTTGATTTGCTCCCAGTTCTCACCACCATCCGTGGACTTCCATACGCCGCTGTTCTCGTAGTGGGGAAAGTTCCTGGGATCGCTCCACTTGAGCCGCGTGCGCTGCCACGTCGTGGCGTAGATCGTGTCGGGCTCGGTGGGGTGGAGGACGATGTCGTTGACGCCGGTCTCGTCGTCGACATAGAGAACCTTGGACCAGGTCCCGCCGCCGTCGGTGGTCTTGAAGAGGCCTCGTTCGGGGTTTTTCGTCCACTCGTGCCCGCCTGCGGCCACCCAGACGATGTCCGGGTTCTCCGGGTGAATGCGGATCCGGGGAATTGTGTAGGTGCCCGCGAGGCCCATCGCCGTCCAGGTCTCGCCGCCGTCGGTGGTCTTGAAGACGCCGCAGCCGGCGCTGGAGCTGCGAAAGATGTTCGCCTCGCCTGTACCCACCCAAACGACATCCGGGTTCGTCGGATCGATCGCGATGTCGCCGATCGAGGCGCAGGGCATGTCGTTGAAGACAGGCTCGAAGGTTGTCCCTTCGTTGATGGACTTCCAGACGCCGCCGGTAGCGGATGCGATCCAGATCGTGTACTGCTGGCCCCGTGGAGAAACGGCCTCGACGTCTGTGCACCGGCCGCTGACGTTCGTCGGCCCGAGGTAGCTCCACTTCGCTTTCTTGAACGGTGATTCCTGCTTCATCGTCAGGTGCTGCTCGAACCTCTCGAGCCTGGTCTCGCTGTCGAGAATCGGCTCCTTGACCTCTGGGGCGGCGGCCGAGACGGTTGTTGCGAAGCCCACGAGGAGCACGAGAGTCGAAGCGGTCAGGACTATCAGTGCTACGTAGAGCCGGCGGCTGGATGGATTGCGGAACAGATTCTCGAACAAGGCCATGATTACCCTCCTTGTGTGTGTTGTCGCTCCCAACGTTCGAATGCCTCGTGGATCTCGGTTTCGAGATAACCGAGAAAGTCGATCATTCGGGACAGCGCCTGACGGGACTCCTCCGTGCGGCCTGCCATTTCGAGAGCTTCACCGAGTGGCTCGCGCAGCGAGAAGAACAGATCCATGCGCTCGAGCAGCGACGCTTCCCAGTTCTTGTAGCTCTTGCGGAAGTAGCGCTTGCGGTCCCCTGGTCGCGTTCGATACTCGATGCTGCCGAGCGACAGGAGAAGGTTGATCGCCGCACTCGTGGAGCTTTTGCTCAGTCCCAGGGCATCGCGTACTTCATCGAAGGTCAGCTCCGGCTCGTGCGACACCATGAGCAGTCCCACCACACGACCGGGCGCGGGGGAGAAGCCGAGCCGATCATGGAGAACGCCGATGCGCTCGACCAGCTCGATCTGCTGTTTGGAGAGACTGTGATTGGACAGATCGGGCCCCTTCTCGCCAGCGAACTATAACGAGGTTCGTTTGGTTCGGCAACACGAGAACTAAGCTGAGAAGCTCTCCCCTCTTGGGGATTCACAAAGGCGATCGGCGCGACTTTCATCTGGGAAGTGGACGTGTATGACGTTGACAACCGACGCGCAATGAATTTCTGATTTCAGTTCGCGGTCTGCATGGCCGTCCGGGCCTGACACTTTCAGACCCGCTCCCGTTCTTCCCCTACCTCTTGAGGTGGCGTCTCTTGACACCAGTGGGCGTAGATTCAAATGAACCCAGGGGGAACGAGCCATGAGAACTCTCGTCTACGGTGCGGGACCGATCGGTCGCTGGTTGTCTCTCCGTCTCCACCAGGCCGGCAAGGATGTGACCCTGCTCGCCCGGGGCGAGACGTACGAATTGATCAGAAGGGACGGGGTCATTCTGGTCGATGGATACACCGGCGAGAAGAAGGTGGCCCGGGTGAAGCTCGTCGAGAGGCTGGAACCGGAGGATCGATACGATCTCGTGCTGGTGGTCATGCGGAAGTCCAGCCGCCTAGCCGTCTGTCCGATCCTGGTGGAGTGCCAGAACCTCCAGAACATCCTGTTCCTGGGCAACGATGTCTCCGGGTTTCACCGGTACTTGGACTATCTGCCAAGGGAGAAGGTCTTGCTCGGATTCCCTGGTGCCGGAGGAGGCTGGGACGGCGACAACCTCGTCATCGCAGATGGCGACAAAGCGAACGACAAGGGCAGCCCTCTGTTCATCGGTGAGCTCGACGGCGAGACACGGGAGCGAACAACCCGGATCGAGGAGTTCTTCGAGGGGGCTGGATTCCCGGTCAGCCTCGAGAAGGATATCGACGGGTGGCTCAAGTACCACTTCGCCTTCATGGGGCCCACGGCTGGGGTCGTTCTGATGCATGGCGGTGATCTCGAGGCTGTTGCCGCAGACGACCTGGCCCTTCGCAAGTACATTCGCGCCTGCCGGGAAGCAGGTGATGTTCTGAAATCTGTGGGCTACAAGAGGAGGCAGCCGCCCATCTTCAACTTGTACTACTGGCTGCCGGAGTGGGTGGGGGTGAAGGTCTTCCGAGGATTCTTTCGGTCTCGCAAGGTCGAAGTCGCCATGGGACTGCACGCCTCGGAAGTTGGTGACGAGCTGCTGGAGATGATGGAGGAGTTCGCCGAGCTCAGAGCCCGAGCTGGCATCGAGACACCCAATCTGGACGAGCTCTTGTCGTTTGCCCGCAAACCGCCCCCAATGGACCTGGCTATGTGATTGAAATACCCTAGCCGTGTTCCGCGGCTGACGATCTTCGCAAAGGGGCGTGTCTGACATGTTTCGTCTTTTGGTTCCAATCGTTCTGCTTGCCACGCTTCTCCCATCCACATCGGGGCTGGCGGTCGCCCAGGAGCAGCAACCGCAGAGACCCAACATCGTGCTGATGTTTCCGGACAACCTGGGGTGGGGTGAGGTCGGGGCTTACGGAAGTGTTCGCGGCGTTCCGACGCCCAGCATCGATCGCATCGCCGCCGAGGGGATTCGGTTGGACAACTTCAATGTCGAGAACTCCTGCACCATCTCCCGCCTCTCGCTGCTGACAGGACGCTATGCGATTCGGACCGGTGGGGATCACCTCGACGGTGTGACCCTCTGGGAAGTCACTCTTGCAGAGGCACTCCAGTCGGTGGGGTATGCGACTGGTCTATTTGGTAAGTGGCACTTGGGTGGCGTGAATTGGGAAGGGCGCCGCGGTCCGACGAATCAGGGCTTCGACGAGTGGTACGGCATTCCGGGGACGAGTCACACAGCGCAGTTCACGAGCTTTGAGAACTTCGATCCGACCACTATGAAGACGCCCCACATCTGGCAGGGTCGGGTTGGCGAATCGCCTCGAAAGGTGAAGCCATACGACCTGGAGAGTCGACGGACGATCGACCGGGAGGCCGCCGATCGGGGCATCGCCTTCATGGAGCGAAATGTCAGTGAGAGCCGCCCCTTCTTCTTCTTCTATCCGATGACCCAGATCCACTTCCCCACATTGCCCCATCCGGATTTCGAGGGCACTACCGGTGCGGGAGACATCGGCGACGCCATGGCCGATGTGGACCACAACGTGGAGCTGGTGCTCGCCGCCATCGACCGACTGGGGATCGAAGACAACACGATCGTCTTCTGGTGCACCGACAACGGGGCCGAAGAACGACGGCCTTGGCGGGGTACTGCAGGGCCCTGGAGCGGTTTCTACAACACGATGCTGGAAGGTGGGATCCGGACGCCCTGTGTCATTCGCTGGCCCGGCCGCATCCCAGCGGGCTCGGTGTCGAACGGGATCGTTCATGCGGTCGATATCTTCCCGACGCTGGCGGCGGCGGTGGGTGCACCCGAGATCGTCCCGAATGACCGGGCCATCGATGGGGTGAACCAGCTCCCGTTCTTAGAGGGCAAACAACGCCACTCGAACCGCGAGAGCGTGATGTACTGGACATGGCGCGGTGAGTTGGAAGCGGTCAAGTGGAGGGATTGGAAGTTCTTCTACCACTACCGGTTCAGCTCAGTGGTCCCCAACCCCCCAGACAGCATGCGGCTGTTCAATCTGCGGTCCGATCCCAAGGAGGAAACGGACGTCAAGGACTTCAATCCCTGGGTGATGGGCGTGTTCGATCGGATCGTCACCGAGTTCGAGGCCTCGACAGGGGCGTACCCGAATGTTCCCAGAGGCACCGGTGATCCCTACACTCCACCACAAGGTGATCGGTAGACCCATGCGACGAGATACCCGTCTGAAAAGACCCTTTCCCCAAAGGTGGGCTGCGGTTCTGACGATGTTCGCTGTAGGAATCCTCGGAACCGGGATGTCAGCAGCACGGGAGAAGCCCAACTTCACTGGCGCCTGGACGGTGTCCGAGGCCCAGGCGGGACCTGCTGCTGGAGGCGCCGAGCCGTCGGTCACGCTGGGGAGTGGGTGGGGTGAGAGCTTCACCCTGATGCAGGATTCCTCAATGCTGACGGTCGAGCGAGTGCTGTACAGGCCACGGGATTATCAACCGACCCTGAAGCTCCGGTACGCCCTGGACGGATCCGAGAGCCGGAACACATTTCTGATGGGCCGTGGCATGCAGGTCCAGGTCTCGACTACTGCTTGGGAGGGCGACAAGCTTGTCGTCACTATGGTGCATACCGCTGCCGACGTCGAAGATGGGGAGGCAATCGAGTGTGAGGTGACACAGACTCTGTCACTCCAGTCGCCTCAGCAGGCAGTGGGGGAGTCGTCGCTGGTGGTTGAAACAAAGCGCTGTGGGGTTCTCGGAGGTCTTCCGACAACGACGCGGACGGTCTACGAACGGAACTAGCATGAGGTGGCGACTGCCCTGAAGTCTTCTTCTGCTCGAGTCGCGTTTCAGAAAGACAAACCCGAATGAAGCCGAGAATCTGGATCTGCCTGGCCTTGTGGCTCCTTGTTGTCGGGTGTACGTCCGAGTTGGACGTCACTTTGGACCCACCGCAGCGCATCGTTCTGGTGACGCTCGACACTCTGCGCGCGGACCACATGTCTGCCTACGGCCACCCGATTCAAACAACGCCCTTCTTCGACTCGCTGGCAGAAAAGGGAGTGTTGTTCCGACGCGCATACTCGCACTCGGCCACGACCAAACCGTCCCACTCCTCGATCTTCACATCGCTGTATGTCATGCAGCACCGCGTCGAAAGCAACACTCTGGTTCTCGACGACGCCTACACGACGCTCGCCGAGATGCTCTCAGACGCCGGCTTCAGGACGGCGGCCTTTGTCAGTGTCGATGCGCCTCTCAGTGGCAACCTGAATCAGGGATTTGCGACGTGGGACCAGTTCCAGAAGAACAAGAAGCTAGAGCAGAAGAGCCAGTATCGGCCGGCCGGGGAGACCGTCGACGCCGCATTGAAGTGGCTGGAGACGGTGGATCCGTCGGAGAAGGTCTTCCTGTGGGTCCATGTGTATGACCCCCATCGGCCGATGAAACCACCGCAAGGGCATCTGGAGCGCGTTCGCCAGATGATCGATGAGATCGGTGTGGATCAGTACGACGCCGTGCTGGAGGCGCGGGGAATTCCGACTGACCGGCCGTCCTATTCCGAAGTCCTCGAGTACGATGCCGAAGTCCTCTACGTAGACACTGAGATCGGACGCCTGTTCATCCAGATGCGGCAGGCCGGGTTGGGCGAGGATGCACTGTGGATCCTGACTGGCGATCACGGGCAGGGGCTTGGCGCGCATGAGTGGTTCGGTCATTCCAAGCAGATCTACAATGCCCAGCTGCACGTTCCAATGTTGTTCTGGCTCAGTGAAGTCCGTCGGCCGATCGAGGTGGAGGGGATTGTCGAGCACGTCGATCTCCTGCCCACGATTGCCGAGTTGGTCGGCGTTGCGACAGAGCAGATCATGCCCATCCAGGGACGTTCGCTTGTGCCCTACCTGAAGGGCGGCAGGCCGAGCGACCCGAAACGATTCTCGTTTGCCGAGCGCAGCCGCTACGCTGAGGCAAGAGGACGGAGGAAGAAGAAAGGTAACTTCGAGTCCGGCTCGCGGTACGCCCTACAGGACAAGCGCTTCAAGTATCAACTGTTCACCGAAGGGGAAGACGAGTTCTACGACCTCGAGGAGGACCCCTACGAGATGAACAATTTGATCGGTGTTGAGGAGTTGGCCAACAACCGCGAACCCATGCTCGAAGCGCTGCAAGAGCTCATTCGAACGCTTCCCACCGGCGTTGAAGCTCAGACCGTCTCACCGGAAGAGATCGAGCGGCTGCGCGCCCTGGGCTATATCCAGTAGAAGAGGTTCAGTTCCAAGGTGGAGAGGAGTGGCTTTTTCCTCGCCGTGGATCCCTCCGGTACGGAGTCGGTGGCTTAATCGCGCCGGACCTGCTACCCTTCGCCTTCAAGTCTTCGCCGAGAGCTTCTCGGCGCGCGGCGCACAACAGGGTCTCCAACGAGTATCGCGTCGCCTGAAAGTACCCCCTAATCACTGCTGTTGTGTGGGAAGGAAAAGCGGCCGTGTGTCGTCTTGACGACGATCCGGTGCGCTGGAGAGCAATATACGTATGTCTAGAAACAACAACGAAACCGTATCCGGATTCGCCCAATTCAACCTCGACCCCGTCCTGCACCGCGGTATCGCCGCGGCAGGCTTCGTGGAGCCGCGGCCGATCCAGGTTCAGACCATCCCCGCCGCCCTGGAGGGCCGCGACGTGCTCGGCCTGGCCCAGACAGGCACGGGCAAGACGGCGGCCTTCGCGCTGCCCATTCTCGAGCGGCTGCTGTCGGGCCGGGGATCGGATCCACGAGTTCTCATCCTGGCGCCGACTCGCGAGTTGGCCGCCCAGATCAGCGCGGAGTTTCTCACTCTGGCCAAGTTCACGCGGATCAAAGTCGCCACCATCTTCGGCGGCGTCTCGGTGCACCGTCAGCGTTCGGCGCTGGCAAGGCGGCCCGAGATCGTCGTTGCCTGTCCTGGTCGATTGCTCGACTTGATGCAGCAGGGCCTCGTGCGTCTGGGTCGGGTCGAGACCATTGTCCTGGACGAAGCGGACCACATGTTCGACCTGGGGTTCCTGCCAGACGTTCGCCGAATTCTCTCCGCGCTGCCTGAGGAGCGTCAGAACCTGCTGTTTTCAGCCACGATGCCACCGGCAATTCGCACCCTGGCCGACGGAATTCTGCGCCATCCGCACGTAGTCGATGTCGCCCATAGCCAACCCTTGTCCACGATCGAGCACGCGCTTTACCCTGTCGACCAGACGCGAAAGCTGGCCCTTCTTCAACGCATCCTCTCCGAGGACGAGCTCGCCTCGGCCATCGTCTTCACGCGCACAAAGCACCGCGCGCGAAGCGTGGCCCGCAAGCTAGAAGGGGCCGGCCACCGTGCCGTGGCACTACAGGGCAACATGTCTCAAGGGCAGCGCGAACGTGCCATGAACGGTTTTCGCAATCGCCGGTTCGACGTTCTCGTGGCCACCGACATCGCTGCCCGTGGCATCGATGTCGAGCAGGTGTCCCACGTCGTCAACTTCGACATGCCCAACACCACAGATGCCTATACGCACCGTATCGGACGCACCGGTCGTTCGGACCGCCAGGGCAAGGCTTATACGTTCGTCACGGATGAGGATCGGTACCTGGTATCCCAGGTCGAAAAGAGACTGGGGGCGTCGATTCCGAGACGTGAAATGCAGGGTATCGAGAGCATTCCGTTCCCACAGGGCCGGTCAGGCCATGCAGCCTCCCAGCCCCGACCTTCCCAGCCAAAGGGAAGGAGTGGCGCAGGTGCGGCCAGGAGCCGGAATCGGCGCCGTCCCCGCAGGTCAGCCTGAGCTGTCGACCCCAGCCCAGGATTCCATGCTAGTGTTGCCAGCAACCAAAAGGGTCTTTCAATCGAAAAAGGGAAATGAGATGAAGAGAATCGCACTAGTTATGGCGTTGCTGATCGCTGGTTTCGCCACCCAGTCCCAAGCCGGCGTCTCGGTCGACCAGAGCAAGGTTCTGGATCGCTGGACCCTGCGCATCGGTGGGTATCTGACAGGACTCGACACCAAGATTCGACTGGATTCGCCGACGGGAGGTGAGGGAACGACAGTCAGCCTCGAGGACGACCTGGGGTTCGATAGCTCTCAATCCGTGCCGCGGTTCAGCTTGGGTGTCATTCTCGGACAGCGACACCAGATCACCGGTGGCTATTACAAGACCGACCGGGACAGCACTACGACGCTGCAAAGGGATATCGAGTGGGGAGATGAGACCTTTCCGATCAACATCGATATTGGGGCGTTCTACAATACGGAGTTCGTCAATCTCGCCTACACCTACTGGTTCTATTCGAGCGAGAGCACCTCAATGGGCATTACCGGTGGTCTCGTGTACGCCAGTCTCGGAGCGGGTGTCGGGATCGCGTCGGTCGGTCAGGGGATCAGCGTCGAGGAGGACATCAGTACCGA